>Ga0208644_1000300_pt1 | contig 38956 bp, 52 predicted proteins | sample VirMetDEL_Nov_18_FD_184517 | JGI IMG/M metagenome (GOLD analysis project Ga0208644, IMG submission 184517) | Aqueous microbial communities from the Delaware River and Bay under freshwater to marine salinity gradient to study organic matter... | ecosystem: Environmental > Aquatic > Marine >...
GGTTCGCGGCCTCAGATTCACTATCTGCACGACCCTTGGCCTCCGCCATTGCCGCTAGGGGGTCTAGTTGGCATAGCTGTCGATATTCTGACGGCAGCATCCCCGCTGCCAGAGCAAGACTATCACCCTTCAGCCCGAGCGCGGCGGCGTCATAAATCGCCTGAAGGCGTGCTTCGGTCGCCTTGATCTGGCGAGGCTCAAACGGGAGCGACTTGAACATGCGTCAACAGTACCGTGCGCGTAAGGAAATGACAAGCGGTGTGCAGGATCCCCTGCCGGGAGGCCGCGATCTCGAACATCCGTCGAGCCTGTGTGCCGGGGCGGATTGCCTTAGGTATGCAGCACGATTGTGCCTTCAGCTTCCTCCCGGTCGCTACCAGCGCACCTGGTCAGACACCGCAACGAAAGGCTATCAAACAATCCTTTAGTAGTGCAAGACGTTAATAAAGGATAGGGGGGTGTTAGTTAAAAAATAAAAAAAAAATTTCTTGTGACCCCACCGTAACAGTGACCTGTCGCCTCCTGGCCCTCCCCCCCCATGCTCCGAGCACGCAACGTTATAACATTGCAGCTAGTCGGCGTGGCGGGCTGCCAGCCGATCGCAACCAGCCATGCGAGCCGTTGGGCAATTTGGGCAATGCCCAAGCAAGTCGGTTTTGAGCCATGCGGCCGCGTGGCGTTGGGCAATTTGGGCTATTTGTTTTCGATTGCCCAAAGTGCCCAAAACTGGGGGGCGTTGGGTCATTTGGGCAATTTGGGCATACCCAACAAAGTCGGCGGCGGCCCACGGCGAGCGCTACACCATACAGCCATTTAACATAATATCTCGATTCTATAACGTCTCATTATTCCATTACCCAAATGACCCAACACGCAACTTTCCCTCGTATTTTCTAGGCACTTGCGGTGGGCAATTTGACCCCAAAACCACTACCCAACCGTTACCCAACCATTACCCAATGTCCGCAGAGTGAACGCTACTGTAAGAAAATACTTGACAAGATTTTGCGCCTATAGAGAATGAGCACTCCGGCCAAAACAACGCGCACCGGACGCCACGGAGAAACATATGTCAAACAAAATCGCATTCAACACCGGACGCGGATACACCGATAAAGGTCAACGCATCGCCGCCACGCAACTGGATTGCGGCCGCGTGTTCTTTGTTGATATTGACCGCGGCATTACTTATGCGACCGCCGCACCGTGTGACCTTACGCAACGCGACGTCATGACCGCATATGACTATAACGACACGATTAGCGAAATGACCGCCATCCCTGATTTTGACGCACGCCGCCAACTGACCGCCGAACTTGAAGCGCTCGCCGCCACCATCTAACCGGAGACAACACAGATGCAAATCATTAACTTCATTAACCACAATACTTCGATGATGGCCTCTGTTCATCAACGCATGGATGGCCGCTTCATTGTCCACTTGGACGATCTTGATAGTGACGAGCGCGTGCAACCCTCACGCATCTTTAAAGATGTTGATCAGGCCGCCGCGTACGCTGAAAACTTGGTGGGCGCGTAAGCGCCCACCTCTTAACCGGAGACAACACGCCATGACTTACCGCTATTCCACTATCCTGATGCTGATCGGCTACCCGCTACTCATCGGCGCATTTTTCGTCCATGAGTCCGCGCAACTGGCCGTCACCGTCGCGGGGATCGCCGCTGCGATTGGCGCGGCCATCGCTAACGCTTGCGGCGACTGATCACACTCTGTAAGATAATCACGTTCAATAAACTAACCTAAAGGATAATTCGCCATGCAAGCCATCCGAACCCGTTATCACGGCCCGAGCAATTCTAAGGGCTCACGATTCAGCGCCCAATGCGAAGCCGGCCGCATCTATGTGCCATACGATCACGCGCTCAACCTAGACGAAAACCACGCCGAAGCCGCGCGGCAACTCATTGCCAAATTAGGCTGGGCTGGTGACTTTGCCGGAGGTTGTTTTGACCGTGATTATTACTGGTCGCCGGTCATCCGTGGCGACGCGTGGTCTACGGTTGTCACCGTCAACGCCGAGCAGGTGGCCGCATGAGCGCTCAACACACACCTGGCCCATGGGCTATCATCGTAGACGTTCCCGGCGCCGCTGTCGGTTACCGCGCTATCGTGAAAAATAATGACGGTCAACCCGGCGATATCATTTGCAACCCGTCGCCTATGGGTGAGGCAAATGCTCGACTCATCGCCGCCGCTCCCGACTTGCTCGCCGCTCTGCAAATGGTTGACCGCATCTGGTCAAATGACCAAACAGCCAACATTGACCCCGAGTCGCCGCTTGCTATCGTCCGCGCAGCCATCGCCAAAGCCACAGGGGGTGCGCCGTGAAGTACTACGATGTGGTGCTATACGCCACCGTGCGCGAGGTGGTCTCGGTCGGTGCGCGTGACCCTGACGAGGCCGCCGAGGTCGCCTTGCAGATCGTCAACGCGGGGCACGTTGCCTGCTCCACCCTTGATTGGGAAGTGGACGAGGTAGGCACAGGCGACCCGCTAGACCTTGCCGATGAAATTTAAACCCGTAAACAACCAAAGGAAACTGACACCATGAAACCTGCAACCCTCGCCGCGCTTGCCGTGGCGACACTCACCACGACCGCCCATGCGGGCATATTCGCCACAAGCCCCATGGCCGCACCGATGAAAGGTCGCACCGTGCTCACCACCGACGCGTGCACGCTGCCGCTCGATGCGGCCGCGCTAGGCACGACGGCGGGCAACCTGGCGGCCATGCGCCGCGCGTTCTACTACCTCGACAACGGACGCACCGAGGAGGGCTGTTGGCGGTATGACGCCGAGACGGTCGTGCTCGCATGGCCAGCATCGAGCGTGCTCACTCGACGACCTGTCGGCAATTTCAAGGTAACTGACCGCAAGGCTACCGCGTGGGAGGCACTGCAATGAGCAAGCCTAACTATGTGATCCGGTACACGGCGGGCGGGGCGGACTACGAGGGGCGCTACATGCTGCTAGAACGCGACGCCGACGGGCGCTATACAGGCGTGGCGCGGCCGGTCACGCTGCCGCAGGACGCCACGGCGTTCGCTAAGGCACAAGCCGAGGCCATCGCTAACGGCCAGCCTTGCGAGGCCGTGGAGCTGCCAGCGTGACGGCGCACGCGCCCTCGCGCAGCGCCCTGCGTAGCCGCCCCCGCTGCCCTACCTGCAACGGGAGCGGCTACGATCCATTGATACCGCCAGATGATGACCTGGGGGCGTTCGACTGCCTCGTATGCGACGGCACGGGCTACGACAACCGCACACCCGACCAATGGCTGCCCGATCTGATACCAACCCAACGTGAGGAACACGACCCATGGCTATGACACTCAGTGGCATACTTCGACGGCTTAAAGCTTGGTGGAACGGCGACGATGACCCTGCGCTGTTCATAGGCGCGGCTGATACCGTGCCAGACCATCAGTTCAAAGACCTAACGCGCCGCCTACGCGAGCGGCAAGAAGCCGCCCGTGACGAGCTCGGCGAGCGCCACTTGCTGCACCCAAGCCATGCGCCCAAGCGCCGCAAGCCGCGCAAGCTCGGTGCGCCCGTCAAGGCCAAGGGCATCAAGGCGAAGGGCAAGCGCAGCAAGGGCGCGGGCAAGGGCAAAGGGGCGCGGCCGTGACGCGCCTATCGTGGGACGAGGTGGAGGCCTTCGCGCGTGACCTCGGACGGCCTGACGATGCGGAGACGATGTACCGGCAGCCCTCCGCGCTGCACCCGTACGCGCCCGCGCAACCGGCCACCGAACCGACCACGGGCGATGCGGTCAACCCCGAGCACTACAAGGTCGGCGGGATTGAGGCCATTGACTACATGAGGGCTAAGAGCAGCCGCGCGGAGTTCACGGGCTACTTGCGCCTATCGGCGCTCAAGTACCTCTCCCGCGCAGGGCATAAGGGCGAGGCGCTAGAAGACTACCGCAAGGCTCAGTGGTTCATCAATCGGCTGATAGAGGAGCTGGAGCAGTAATGGACATCCCCAAGGCTGAACTCGACACCATCGTACGCAACTACGTCAACACGGTGCACACGCTCTGCCATTACGAGCTGGCGCTCCACACCATCGCCAACATGGGGCGAGACAACGCCGACGACGCGCACACCATCGCTCGCAAGGCGCTAGAAGCGGGGCGCAAGCGTGCCGAAGCTAACGACGACTGAATGGTGGAGCCGCCGCATCTGTCGATGGATCGACGTCGCGCGCAAGGATGCGCGGCGCGGCGAGGGGCGACGGTATAAGGCGCCCACTCACCGCGCGGTCATCGCCGCTCGTATGGATCAACTAAAGGCCAATAAACGTGACTGCATTACTTTGCATTACTCTCGGCGCCATTCTGATTGAGTGGCTATTCTCCGACAACTGACAGCGCGGGTTCTGCACCTTCGGCCATCCGGCGCAGCTCCGACTTGGAAAGGTTCGCAAACTGCGGGTGAGCGAATATGTGCTTTTTGGTCGGGTACTCTTTCGAGTGCAACCGACCAACGTCCACCCAGCCCGCATCCCGTAGCGCGTGCATGAGCGCAGCGGGCACGACCTTGACGCCGGACGGTGCCATACCCTGCAAGCGGTCGCAGATCTGATAGAACGGCGAGGCGATCACGCCGCGCGAGAAGTCACCCTGCCGCTGGCGAATCATCTCAACTAGGAATGACTCGGCCGTGCTCATGGCCGACTCGATCATAATGGCCTTGGCCTCGGTCATCGGCGGCGCGGCGCCTGGGTTGAACTTGGACACGTCACGCGCATCGAGCCACGCAGCGACGGCCTCGAAGCCGCCGTTGTGATACCAGTGCCAGAGCGCCTGCGCGTCAAAAGGCGGCAGGCGGTCTGCGTCCGACCACACGACGAACCAGCGCCGGTCATCTGACGGGAGGCTGATCGCGGCGCGTTCGTTGGAGAACGACACGACGAGCACACGGTTAAGCGCCTCGTACGGGTGCAAGCCCTTGCGGTTGACCGTGAGCAGCTCAGGCGGCGCAGCAATGATGGGCTTTAGGCTGTTCTCCAGCGCTCGGCGATCTTTGGCCTCGGCTTGGCGCAGCTCGTTAATCACGATGACCTCGGATTCGAGCGCGTAGCCCCACTGCGAGTTGAGCTCTTCGTTGCGCACCGTCGTGACGTTGACGCGTTGGTTGCCGCCGATAGACCAAAGAAACGGTGCCCAGAGCGTATCCTTGCCGCTGCCGGGCTTGCCCGCGTGCAGCACGGCGTGGTTGATCTTTTGGTTGGCGTGCTGGCGCTTGTATGCCATCACGTCAAAGACGTGCTCACGCTCGGCCTCGTCGGGGATCATCCGCTCGGCGTGCTGTAGCCACATGGATACATCGCCACCCGTGACGGCAGGGCGCGCGTCGCGCCATCGGTTGCCATACACGAGGCCGTTGCGGCTGACAAGGATGGACTCGCCCGCTGCGAACGTGACGCCGACCAGCGCCCGAGCACCCATCGCTTGGCGGTTCTCGTCAAAGCAAACGGACGCCTCGATGCGGCGGTTGTTGTGGATGCTGTGGCAACTAACGTGACGGTACAGCGCGTTGAACGTGGAGCGCGAGAGCTCGCGGCGGTCGTCCATGTCAAAGTAAGAGTCATCGTTCTGGACGTACGCGAAGCGCTCGTACCACTTGGACTTGTCGATACGGCCAAGCTCACGGCGCTCGACTTGCTTGACGACCTCGCTGGCCTCGTCTGGGTACTCGGCGGTCGGTGCGATCTTGCTCAAAGCGGCCTCCATCTTCTTGGCGAGCAGGTCATCGCGCAGGCCGTAGCCCGTCTTCGGGCCACCCTCGGTCTCCACCCAGCGCAAGAACTTCTCGCTGTCCCACTCACCGCAATGGCCGTGGAAGCATTTGTAACTACGGGAGACGGGATTGTACCGCCCGCCGGGGTCGTTCGTCGTGTGCTCGGCGTGGTTAGGGCAGACCACCCCGTACCAGCCCTCGCCGTTGGCCTTATCGAGCAGCAGCCCTCGGGCTTGGATCCACTCCAATACGGTGTCAAGGCCGTCGTCCTGAAGATATACGCCGCGTATATACGCCGTATCAACAGGGCCGGGCGTGACGCCAAGCGCTGTAACGATCTGCGTTAAAGTGAACTCGCGCTCGGGGTGGAACTCCACCAGAACGGACTCGAAGTTGTCGCGCCCTTCCTTCAGGTTGACGCTGCCGGGGATGCGGAAATTACGCACCGGATTCACCGCACCGGGATCGGTGAATCCCGCCTCGGCGATGGCTTTGATGGCCGCGCTGAACTCGCCCTTGAGCGGCTGATCGTCTAGGCCGAAGGTGTAGCCCCACTGGTAGTTGCCGGGGCTAGTCTCGATCTTCCAGGTTGGCTCCAGCGGCGGGACTTGGGACTTGGTGCCCACGTCATCCAGCACCATGAACGCGACGCGCTCGCAGTTGGCGGCGGAGGCGGACAAGCCCTCGGTGAAACGGTCAACGATGAAGCAGCCCGTGTTGGCGTACCAAGCGCCCTTGCGGGAGAGGTTGACGCGCTCCGGCAGGAACGGCGGCCATGTATACTTGGGCGTCCCGTCCTTATGCAGGAGGGGCTCGCCACCCCGCACGATGGGCTTCTGGCGCACGAACAAAATGGTTTCCCCTTCCGGGGCGATGTTGGTAAGATACTCGACGAACCCTTGCATTGTCTTCTCCAGTGACTCTTGAGCCCGGCCTAACCCGCCGGGCTTTTTTATTTACCGTATCGCTCCATCACCTTGACTTCGGCGTTGAGCGGGAAGCCTTGCGCCCACTCGGGCGCAGTGCACATGACCTCGTGTAATCGTTCGGCTACAAACTCGGCTGCCTCGTTCGCACATTCGATAACGATTTCGTCGTGCACGTGCAGCACCACTTTAAGCCCTTCACGATCCAGTTGTCTCAAACTATGGCGCAGCAAATCATTGGCCGTCGCTTGAGTGATGTTCTCGCACGCAAGCCCCTTCCATAGTCTTGCGCGCGGCCATTCTTTGGCGTCCTGTGCAGGCTTCCATGCTGCTTTCAGATACGTCACGCCCTCTTCTTCTAAGCGGGCGAACGGATAACATAGAACGCGGCCAGACGGCAGGCAATACCAAAGATGTTGACCATCAAACATATACACCACGCGGCCAGCACGAAACTCCGTATTGACATTTCGCATGGCGCGGGTGTAGGCGTCCTCCAGTTTCTGCCAGTAGCGCACCGCCCACGGGTTGGCACGACGCCAACGATCCACGATCCGCTGCGCCTCGTGTTCGGTCATGTGCACGCCGTAAGCGCGACCCATAGCGCTGAACGCACCAACGCCACCTGCGAAGCCAAGGCTCAGGATGGCGACCTTGCCGATCTGGCGCTGATCGCCCGTCACCGCCTCCGGTGTGGTGTTGTAGATGCCGGCGGCTTCACGCTTGTAGATGTCGCCGCCTGCGCGGAACACATCCAGCACTTGCTCGGCGAGCGGGTCAGCGGAGAGCCAAGGTGTGGCGCGGGCTTCTATCGCTGCCCAGTCGGCCACGACGAGAACGTGACCTCGGGCGGGTATAAGGGCGGGGCGCAGCATTGACTTAAGAACGTCTGTAATGCGCTTGCCGAATCGGGGCACGACACTGTGACCGCGTACCAAGGCTTGACGAGCTGCTTGTGGCTCATCGCAACATTTACGCGTAAAGTTATGGACTTGTGCTCCGTAGCTTGAAGCACGTCCGGTGGCACTTCCACCAGCAAATACAAAGGCTCCCCGGACACGGCCATCCTCCACGTCAGCTAACTGCTTCAGCCGACTGAACTTAGCCACCGACGAGGCCCAAAGGTCATCAGCGCACTGGATGACCTCGGCCACATCGGGCGGCACTTCGTCGGGGTTGTCCATGGCGAGCAGGTTGGCCCGCACGGTCTTGTCAATACTAAACTTTTTGTCCCCGTCTTTGTATACCGTCATCAGCTTCTTGGCCTCGGGGCCGACTCGCTCCAGCACCCACTCGCGCATCTTGGGACTGCGGACGGTAAGGATTATTCCTTTCGTCACCTCGGCGACGGTCTGTTCAATGTCCTGCAATTCAGACTCGGCGTAGCGGATCGCCGCCTCGCAGAGCGGCACATCGACGCCGACGCCACGGTCGTTGATGCGCTCGTTGACGTGATAGTCCGCGAGTTCCGTCTCAGATAGGTCGCGCATCGCCTTGCTGATCTCGCGCATGGCGCGTACGTCCTGCTCGCAGTAGGCGACCATCTCAGCCATCAGTTCGGGATCGTTGCTGAACGTACCGTCTGCGCGAGGGATCGAGAGCTGCCGGATCAACTGCGCGCCGCGATGGTCTTTCTTCATCTTGGATGAGAGCGCACGGCCGATATCCTCAAGGCTGCCAGGCAGGCAGTTAGCCCGCGCCTGTGCCGCCGTGCAGTAGAACTGCTCCAACAGATGGTTCGTCTGGCAGACGTACCAGAGGATCAGCCGCTCAAACGCCGCGTTGTGCGCGCGGATCTGCCCTTTGAAGTTAGCCACACGCTCAGGGAATGGATGCGTCGGCAGCCACGTCACGACGGGCTCGTCGTCGAACGCGTAGGACATGCAGAGCACCTCGGTGCTCAGGTCTTGCGCGTAGTTGTAGACGCCCGATGACGGCAGGTCGCAACGGCTACGGGTCTCAAAGTCAAGCCAGAGGATGCTCATGGTGCATTATCGCTTTGCCAATGATTTCCGGGATTTGCGGGACAACGGCATTTCCGAGGGCTTTAAGTCTGTCCAATCTAACGGGAACCCCATCAGCCACTCGACCCACGTTGGGTTCAACTTCCCACCATGAATGCCGTTGAGGGATCGCGACTGCTGTGAGTCTCCCCGCAGGCGATACTTGTGCGGACTCGCGTCGGGAGTCGGCCACAACGCCGGGATTGCTCCCTGCGCCTCCAAGGGCGACTTGCCAATCATGGCCGTCGCTTCCGCTTCCGTCATCTCCCCCGCCAATACTTTTGCCCGAAGGATCCGCACATTGCCTTCCATTGGACGCCATACTGCCGTTGGGGTAGGCCACGATCCAAACGCGGTCGCGTCGGTGAGGCGCGCCAACGGCGGCAGCGGGTATACAGTGCCATTCCGCATCGTACCCGAGCGCAGCGAGCCCCCTGAGAACTTCGTCCAATCCTTTAGATCGAAGGGCTGAGACGTTTTCAATGATCGCGTATTGCGGCCGGATTTCTTTGATGAGGCGATGGAACTCGTACCAGAGTCCAGACCGCTCCCCAGCAAGTCCTGCGCCTTTGCCTGCGATGCTAATGTCTTGGCAAGGGAATCCGCCGCAGATGACATCAACGGCGATTCCGTCAGTGTCAAGTTTAGATTTAGTGAGTGTTTTAACGTCGTCATATAACTTTACTTCAGGCCAGTGTTTTTTGATTACGGCTTGGCAGAAAGCATCTTGTTCGCAGAACGCTACGGTAGTCATTCCCGCACGCTCCAGCCCCAAGCTGAACCCGCCAATCCCGCTAAATAAGTCTAGTACACGCATAAAAGTCGGGGGCCGAGGGCGCCCCCGTCCTCCGTCACGCAGCGCGGCGCCGACGCATGGCAGCGGCTGGTGGCGGCTCGTCGCCTTCCGGCTCCGGGCTACCCTCGCCGTCCATCGACACCCACTCGACGACCTCAAAGACCGGCGTGTAGATGCGGCCATAGCTCTTGTGCTGATAGTGCTCCTTCTTGAGCACGACGACCGGCACCGGCTTGTCTTGGTTGGTCTCAACCTGAGCAGCGATGGCTGCCGCCAAGGTCTGAACCGAGCGCTTACCGCCGACCGAAGTCGTCGTGTAGCGGCACTCAAGATTAGCGTCCTCACCGGAGATGCACTTGAGGCTCATGCCCACCTGCGTCTCCCAGCCCTTCTTGCTCTGCGGCGGAGCGGCGTCGAGCTCTGGCAGCGGCTGAGTCACCGACACCATCTTCTCGCCGAGCACCTCGCCGTCGCCCCAAGCAATGAAGCCGTGGACGAACGAGAAAGGATTGACTGCCCACTTACTGCCTTCTTCGACTTCGGTTTGATCCGCGCCAAAGACCCAGTGACCCGTCTTGTCCATCTTGAGGATGGCCGTACCCACCGCGCCGACTTCGGCTTGGATGGAACGCAGGGCCGTGGAGAGGGAAGAAACGGCAGGCAAGCCCGCCTTGCTGAACGTAGTGATGTTTGACATTACTGTACTCCTTACACAAGTTTAGAAAGGGCCGCAGTCAACTGCGTCCCGATTTGCAACACGGCGGGCCGGGGATCGCTCTCCGGCGCCAACGTGGTGCCCGACGAGACAGAGACGACTTGACCTTCCGGCAGGCCGAGCTTCAGCTTCTTGAGCTTCTTCTCCGCTTGTGCCGGCGAGATCAGACTCGTCTCCGTCACTTCTGTGATCGGCAGCAGGGCGCAGAGCGCCGCTTTTGCCGTCTCCTCATCGCGCCACTGGCGAGTGGCACGCTTCTGCACGAGCTTGTAGCCCGGCACGGGGTTTCCAGACTCTAACACTTGCAGCGCAAGGCCGCGCAGGTCAGAGATCCAACTTTCTAGCACATTCGCACGCTCAAGCATCTGCCCGAGTTGCGTAGCGTCCAGTTCCTTGACTTGCTGTTGCAGCGCGCGATCCACCGCGCCCGTCATCACCGGACACACGGGCTTGGCTGCACACCAGCGGCAGTGCTCGCCGGCATGGAGTGGGGCGTCGGGCTTCTCGGACTGCTTGACTGCGTAGATTAACTCACGCTCAAACTGGCGGATGCGATCAAACGATGTCACCCACCGCTTGACGTTCGGCGGCTGGACGATGATGCACTCAATTTGTTTCGCGCCGTCAAATACCCACGATAACTTCGGCGTACGAATCGCCGCAGCAGCGTAGAACAGGAGTTGCGGATTTTCCTCAGCCTCGACCGCAACGCCGTCACCGAATTTCCAATCCAATATAACGGCAGTATCACCGATACGGCCAATAAGATCACAAGAGCCAAAAACACCCGGAAGGACTTGGCCGAAAGAGACAACCTCTTCGACCGAGAATTCCAGTTCTGTGGTCGGGTCGATTTCATTGAGCGCCTCCAACGCAGGCAGTATTTTCTCGCCCGCAAGTTCGCTGGTTAATTCGATTTCATTGAAACGAGTGCCCACCAACTCGCGTAGCGGCTTGTCTTGACCGAGCATCTCGGCCATTGCGTTGTGCAGCAGCGTACCTTCGTCGGCGTACTTGCTAGATGGTTTCGGCGGGACTTTCTGGCAGAGGGCAACGCTGCCAGGGCAGTTGATGACGCGCTTGGCCGTCGATCCGCCCACGATATTGCTATGACTCATACTGGACTCTCCTTTAGATCACTTGAGGCCAGAATAAGACGGCCTACTAGGCTTGTCAACTATTCTTTTGTGCCGTAGGATTCACTCATGCGCGAGAAAACAATCGAAGAGTATTTGACGTGGGCCGTGGAGCGTATCGGAGGCGTGACGTTTAAGTTCCGTTCGCCGTCGCAGCGCGGTGTGGCGGATCGGATCGTATGCCTGCCCAACGGCGAGACATGGTTCATAGAGTTGAAGACCGACAGCGGGCGTCTCTCGCCGCTGCAAAAGGTCTTTGCGTCCGTCATGGCGCAGACGAAGCAGAAGTACAAGGTTCTCTGGTCAACCGAGCAAGTCGATGCTTTCATTACGTCCGTATCAAGAGACCGCTGCTGACTTTCTCTACGAGCGCGACCGCGCGATGGTGCTGGCGCCCGTAGGCGCTGGCAAGACGGCGCTGACGCTGCGGGCGATGCAGGACGCACTGCGCGAGGGCGTCGTCACGCGCTGGCTCGTCGTGGCGCCGCTGCGGGTGGCGCAGCACGTCTGGCCGGTCGAGGTACCCAAATGGGTACCCGATTTAACCCTATCCGTGGCCGTTGGCTCGCCCTCGTGGCGCATGAAAGCGTTGGAGTCCGACGCCCGTGTGGTGGTCATCAACTACGACAACCTGCAATGGCTCGCCAAGCAACGGCTTGACTTTGACGGCGTGGTGTTCGATGAGCTCACGCGCCTGAAGAATCCCTCTGGCGTGCGCTTCAAGGCGCTGCTCAAGGTGCTGGACAAGGTGCCGGTGCGCTGGGGACTGACCGGATCGTTCACGTCCAACGGCCTAGAGGACGTGTTCGGGCAGTGCAAGATCATTGACCAGAGCCTGCTCGGGCGCAGCAAGGGCGCCTTCTTGCAGCAATACTTCATCTGCATCAACCGCGAGTACGGCGAGTGGACACCGGCGACCGGCGCTCTGGAGCAAGTCATGGCGCGCATCAAGCCCGCCACGTACGTGCTAGAGCCTGGCCAGTACAAGGACAAACTGCCGCCCGCACACGTCGTGCAGCTACGCACCGAGATGGTGGATCGGGAGCCGTACGAGAAGATGAAGCGGGACTTTCTCGTGGAGTTCCCTGACACGACGGTGCTCGCTGCCAACGCTGCGGCCGTCACGTCCAAACTACAGCAGATGGCCTCGGGGTTCGTCTACGACACGACCCGCACGGCGTCCGCTCGACCGGGCAAGTTTGACGTAACGCAAAACGCGGTGTGGTTTTCGCACCACAAGTTTGACCTGCTGGACGAGTTGCTAGAAGAAAACCAGCACGCCAATACGATAATTGTTTACAATTACAAGGAAGAGCTGGCCGAGTTGCAGCGGCGATACCCGAAGGCGCAGACCATTGACGTGCCTGGCGTCATCGACAACTGGAACGCGGGCAAGGTCGAGCTGCTGCTGATCCATCCGAAGTCAGCGGGGCACGGCCTGAACCTTCAACACGGCGGCTGCCGGATGGTGTTCCTGTCGCTGCCGTGGTCGCTGGAAGAGTACGAGCAGACCGTCGGGCGACTGCACCGTAGCGGGCAGACGCAGGACGTGTGGGTGTACGTCTTGCTAACTAACAAGACGATAGATGAGAAAATCTGGGCGTCGTTGCATGACAAACGCGCCTTATCTGATGTGGCTATGTGGGAGTTACGATGAACTGGCGCGAACTAAACGCACAACTGAACCAAATGACTGAGGCCGAAGTCAAAGGCCTGCTTGACGTAGAGCTCGTAGAGCGGCGCCGGGTGACGTTCGTCGAACGTTTACACCAGCGCTATTGTGCTCTGCGTGCCATCCGTGAGCGCGCAGAGATGATGGCCTTACTTGCTCCGCGAGCGCAGGAAGCGTAAGTAGTCCGCCCCTTCCTCGGGATCCCACCACACCTTGACGAGATCAGGGTGCTCTGGTGGCAACTCGGGGTTGATGGTCGTGACCGCACAGGGCGACAGCGCGTTGTCGCGGAAGCCCTTGTCCTTCGCAAAGCGGTCAAAGACCTTGTAACTGGCGACCTTGCAGGCGTGCATCGTTATGCCAGATATTGCATCTTTGAGCACGCTGTACGCGCTCTCGTGCTTATGCCCGGCGACGTAGATATGATCGCGTGTGCCCATGAGCGCCGCCTTCATCGGCCCGTGCGCCGGATTCCAGATCGACGAACCGCTGTGATCGTGGCGCGCGTTCACACGCACCTCGCGCCCGTTCGGAAAGCGCAAGGCGATGCGGGCCTCGGAGGACTTGTACAACGCGCTTTGCTGTTTTGCGATCCATTTGAGCGGGTCTCCGGCACCTGACCACAGGTCGTGATTGCCTCCGATCATGTAGAGCCAGTCGCAACGATTAACGAACCACTCTGCGATCTTCCAAGCCTGCGACGCTGACGTACTCTGGTCGGCGTAAAGCCTTGCTAAACGGCCGCACCAGTTGTTGGTGGTGTCACCGACGTTAGCCGCGAAGAGCCCTTCGGTCTTGTTGACGAGCGCCGTGTGCTGCTCAATAGCCTCGATGTCGCAGCCGTCGTCGTCAACGTGCGGGTCTCCAAAGTGCAGAATGCCGATGGCGCCTGACAACTTGATCCGTATCGGGATCAGTTTGCTGGCTTCCTCGTGCTCGCGCTTGTGCGCAAACTTGCGCTTGCGCTGCTCGATCAGTTCCTCAATGGGTACATCATCATCTGGCAGCGGGGTAAATTCAAACCCGACATGCTCAGAGACTTGTCGCCCAGGCATGTAGGTTGACTCGGGGATGTCATATCCCTTGGCCTTCATCTTCTTTAGCCGCATGAGAACGCTGCGCTCGTTGAGCCCGAGTTTCTCTGCTGCTGCGATGCGGATGCCGTTACATTCTTGTAGTGTTTTTAAGATTACTTCATCGGTTGCCTTAGCCTTCATTGCTTACTCCATCGTCATCAACATTTGTTGTAGTAGATGCCCTAGCCTATCCACCAACTGCTCGTCTTCTGACAAGTCCGGGTGGCCTGCCACGTCAAGCATGGCGTGAGTTGCCTCATGCGCCCACACCTGTTGGCGATTCGTGCCTTTACAAGAACTTATGATGTGTATCTCATACTTGTCTGGAAGCCACATTCCAACACAATTTTTGCCATGCCGCCACTTTGAGGGCGGAATGACTTTTACTTTGATGGTGTGGCCCGCGAGTTGAAACTGTCGCGGGATGCCGTCGGAGCGGCCTACGGGCTCGGCTGTGCCCACTGCTGCAACGCTCGCAGCTTGGCGTTTTGTATGTCGCATTGCGCGGCTAACTCCCGTAGCTCGGGCCCGATGTCTGGCCCCGCTCCAAGATTTTCTCCAGTCGATCCTGCACTGCTCCCGGCGGCGGGGGCGGCTCCATCAACTCCTTCGGCGGCTGGGCGGGTAGGCACTGCTGCGGGGCTGACGCACAGCCGGACAGGAGCAGAGCGAACAGGACGGCGAGCAAGAGTAGCCAGTTCGGATGCGTACGTGCTTGAAGCCATTTCAGCGCGTATGCGATTAGCACGCTCGGCCCGTAGTTCAGCTTCCAGACGCTCCACTTGAGGGCGAATTTCGTCACGGCCTTGCTCCCGAAATGTGTGTACCGCGTAGACTGCCAGCAACCCCAAGCCGGCAGTCAAGATCAAATGCGGCGCGTACTTCAGTAACCAGTAAGGCACTACTTTACACCATTGTGCTCAAAAGAGTAGTGGTTGCCGTCGTCGAAGCGGCCGCCCCAGCGCGCCAACGGGTGCTGCTGCTCCCACCACTCGCCAAGCGGCTTGTGGTCTTCGGACTGCTCTAAGAATTCTCCGTTGCGAAACAGGTTCAAGTCAATCGCCAAACGCACCTTGTGTGCGCTATTCGGGTGGCTGTAGGACTTGCGTACGCCCAAGGCGCCGTGGACTCTGGGGTCTCTGTAGGCGTCGCCTAATGAGACCTCATAGCCCATCAAATACGCCTGCTCAATCAGCTTAGCAACAAGGCGCGCAAACACACGTTGTTTCTGTCCGAGTGTCACGCCTTGTCAGCTTTGGCGTCTAACTTGTCGTTGATGCGGTTCAGCATGGTTTTGATCTCGTCAATGTCCGCTCTGTAGTCAGCGCGGGTGACGTAGGTCAGCGGCAGTTGCCGCACATCACGGTCGAGGCGGTCAATACTGCGGCTGATGTTGTTCAAAATCCAGCCGCCGAACAAACCGGCGATGCCTACCATAATGTTGAAAAGGATCTGGCCGTCATCCATCACACGCTCCGTAACACTATCATAACTAACCAACTGATGAGTGCCCCGGCGGATAACCACAGCAACTTCTCCACCCAGTCCAGCCGACGGTCTACGGCGCGTAGTTTGGTCTCTACGGCGCGGATCCGGTGCGTGTAATCGGTCTTGAGTAGCTTGAGATCCTTGGGCTCAACAGTCATTTCTCTGCCAGCGCCTGCGTCGTCACCGCCCGCAACACCAGGTTCGCTAGCGCCCCTACCATCAAGATCGCCGCAGCGACCTCTTGCCCCCACAGCACGGTCATGTGACCGCCGACCAGCTCCAAGCCGCCAAGGACGGCAAGGAGGACGTTCCACCAAACGGTTTTAGATTTGAGTGCGCCTTGGATCATGGGTATTACCTCAGTGCGTTTTCGGATTCAGGCGCCATCGCGTTTGCGCCCAAGGCAGGGAAAATAGACGGGGCAGTTTGCGGGGCGAACGGCGCTGCGGCAGCGCCCGTACGAGCCTGCATAGCAAGCTGTTGCGCTTGAGCGCGTGCCAACTGATTAGCCATTGCCCGCGACGCGTAACCCGCGCCACCAAACGTAGCGGTAAACACCGGGTTGACGGCGAAGCCACCGCCGTACCCTGCGGCACGGAAGGCACCTTGCAGAGAGTTGATGTCCACAATCCGAGGCGGCGCAAGAGCCCCCGCCGTTTCAAGCGCGCTAATAGACATGGATCCATTGGCAATACGCTTGATGAGCGCCTGCTCTTCGGCCGGGAAAGTTTTGAGTTTGCGCTCGTTATCGGCCAATCGCTGGAATTGCTTACGAATAGCGATAGACGGCTCTTGTGACGACCGGCTCGCTTTAGTGATCAGCCGTTCAATTTCTTTGCTGCGGCTCATCTTGGCGTACAGATCGCGGGCTTTTTCAAGCGCAGCCACAGACGCCTCTGGCATGGACTCACGAATGAAATTATCAATTTCTTCAACCGCCAGTTTGCCAAGGCGTTGTTCGTCTACGCTGGAACTGCCCGCTGCACGAGCCGCAACACGGCGCAGCGTATCAAGCCGATTAAGGCTGACGGGCACGCCTTGCGAAGCCTCTGCGGTAAACGTCTCTAGTGCACGTTGCATACGCGGATGCAGCACGGGGTTAAACCGTCCTTCATCCATTTTGGTCGCCAGTCGATAGGACAGGTTTGTGAACGCGTTTGCGGAGACTTCGCCGCCCAAACGCTCGGCCTCTTCGTACGCCGTCGTGGCCGCTTTGCGAACGTCCTGCGTGCTCGGCCCTTTGGGTGGCACCATGCGACCGATAACACGACCAGCGACAGGGACAGCAGCGCCAATAGCCGCGCCTGTAACAGCCTCTTCTGGGCCACCGGAAATTGCACCCGCTCCCGCACCGGCTGTAGCGCCACCCGCCACACGCATAGCGGCTTGGGCAAGTTTTGGTGCTTCAGCAGGCAATCCTGAACGGAAGCCCGCGCTTTGGATGGCAGTAGCCAACGGCGCGGCAACACGCTGAATTGCAGGAATTGCCATCCCTAGTCCACGTACTGCCCCGCCGATTAGCGGGCCAGCGGCAAAACCAGCACCAATCTGAAGTGCAGTTTTGAGCCCTTCAGCGCCGCGCTCTAGGTTTAACTCCGGCGCCTGCCCCACAGGGCGAAAGCCCGTAGCGCGGTCGCCGATGTCCGCTAGCGACGGCCCTCGACGAACGGGGATCTCGTCCGCAGCCGCAGGGGCTTGCGGCGCAGGAGCGGCAGCGGGTGCCGCCGTCTCTTGGTCTTTGGCTAGACGATACGCTTGCGCCACAGTGTCAAACTCTGGCGTGCCTTTCTTGTCTTTGTTGCGGACAATCCAGTCAGCGTACTGCGCGGCAGTTGCCATAATTACAGCCCCAGAATGGCGTCGGCTTCAGACATTACGTCTGCGGCCGGACGACCTTTGGGCTGCTTGAAGAATTGCGTACGCCCCCAAGTGGTTTCGTATTCTTCGCCAGCCTGCGCAGCAAGATTATCCATAAAAATTTTGATTTCTTGCAGTTTCTCGCGCGCGCCTTCTTCGGTCATGGTAGGACGCAATTCAGCAATCATACCCTCAAGGATCGGCCACTCGCGCTCGGTGATCTGACCGATAGCGCCGGGGCCAGCACCAGCGATAATCTTTTTGCCCGCCGCTTTGAGATTGTTTTTCAACGACTCCAAATCAGAGCGCAGATTGGCGGTCTTGCCCGACAATTCACGAGTCACATACGCGCCATAACCGCCGAACAGATTGCTAAACGCATCCGTGTTCTCTGGCGACAACAGTTTGTCCAACTTGCCGATGGCCAAGTCGCGCTGATTGTTGATGGCATTAACAGCTGTGAAGTCTTTGTTATGCTTACCGGACTGCTTGATGTAGATGTCCGAGCCTTCCACGGCTTCAACGCGCTGCGCTTCAGGATTCCAGCGCTCGCCCTTTTGCAGCGACGGTGGTTTGACCATACCGGCTTCGCCAGCACCTTCGGTAAGCTTACGCTCTTCAAATGCTTGCTTGCGTTCCGCGAGCCGCAACTGACCTCGCTGTACGTCAGTAGTGCCTCGACGCAATTCAGCGTCAAGACGCTGCGCCGCAGTTAGCACCGAATTCTTAGCCTGCTCAACAAACGCAGGATCGTATTGCTCGGGAATTTGCGACACGTCAATTCCCATTCGCTGCGCCGTATCACGAACGCGAGCGTAGCTCGGCGCGTCAACGGCTGACGACACTAAATAAACATTGTCGTTCAAGCGCTGCTTTTGCGTGTCATAGTTCGCCTTAGCCGCTTGCGCGCGAGACGCGCCCAACTGCGCGGCCTGCTGCGCGATTTGCGCGCCGCCAGGCATACGCAAAAGTTGATTCTGCACTTCGGGCGATGACAAATCAGCACTGGCAAGGTAGTTTTGCAAGTCAGCTTCCTGTTGCGCTGCGGCTAACTGCGCCGCTTCTTGCTGCCGCTGCGCGCGCATTTGCTGGCCAAGTTGTGCGCCTTGCACGTACGAGCCAAGGACGTTGATTGGATCTAATTGAGTTGCGCCGATGACTGGCATGATTAGCCCCCCGCCGGCGGGTTGAAGTAGCCGCCCTTATACATACCGTACAACCCGGCACCTTGACCCAGCGCCTGTGACAGCGCGTTGGCCTGACCCAGATAGCCGGAAGCGCGCGCTTGCCCGCCCTGCATAAGCAGATTGCCGACATTGGTACCCATTTGACCGGCCTGCCCCGCGACCTGCTGCGCGGCGGTCTGTCCCGCACCGTACAAACTACCAAGGGCACCAAGACGGGTGCCAAGAAGCGCTTGAGCGCGATTGAAAGCGTTCATGTACTCTTGCGAGCCCATTTCCTGCCCATACCGTACACCGGCTTTAATCGCCGCACCTGAAAGTATACCTTGACCGCCTCCGCGAGCGGACTGCATACGCTCTAGGGCTTTTTCGCCTTCTTTCAAACGAAAGGCATACCCAGGATCCGCTTCCATTTGCGCTGCGGTAAAAGGCTGGCCTAAAGATCCGTAGCCCGCTGATGCGGCGTCGCCACCAAGGCCAAGCAGTCGGAGCAACTCGTTTTGCGAGGTAATACCCGCTTGACGAAACGGCTCTTGCAGCTCTGTCTGCCGTTCAAATATTTCGCGCTGCACTTGCGCGGCTTGATCAGCCGCTTGGGTTTGAGCGCTAGCCGCTTTACTGGCCGCACGGCTACTAATAGCAGCCGATCCAATGCTGGATGCGGCGATGGCAACTACTGGATTAGGCATGAGGGAATTCCTCGCGGTACTTCGCAAAATCTTCGCCGTATAGTGCCATCACTTGGGATGACATTTCCATAGCTTTATGATAGCCGTGGACTAACAGCACCACTAACAAAACAACATCGTAGTAGGCGGCACGCCACACGAACGACCGTTCGTCAGCCTTGCCCGCCCGTTCGGCGTCATCGGACGCCTTCCATTTCAAAATGGCCGTGGCCATCGCCGGCTGGAGCGCCGACGCATGAGCCGTAAAGAAAGAGTTGGTGGGCATCGCCACCAGCGCTTTCCATACCGCCATGTCAAGATCTTGACGCGCCACGGGGTCGCCGTCGGCCACGTCGTCAAACACCTGCGCCATGTGCCACAGGTCTAGCAGCCATACAGCGGCATCCGCCGGCAGGGTCAGCGTCTCGGTGAAGTGCCGCGTCAGTGCCTCTACGTGGCTCACGAAATCTCTCGCCCCGACGCACGGATGTTGATCGCCGACGCCGTGCCCGCAATCGTTGAGATTGACCCGCCCGGCGCGATCACTTGGCCGACGAGCTCAGGGAACGTATAGGTCTCAGACGGCAGCAGCGTCTTGGCTTTAATGATCAGGTTTTGGTTGCCGGCGTTGTCAAACGACGTGACCAGATTGACCGACAGCGTAGCGGCCGAACTGCTGTAGTTGGTGGCCGTGAACTTGTCAATGATCGCCGACACGTTAGTCGCCGTGTACTGCGTCGTTTGACTGTTAGCGGCAATTTTTGCCGGGATCAGAACTCGTACGTTAACTGCCATACGTCACCTTAGAATGTAAAGACCATGCGCACGCGGCCTGCTTGGCCGGGGTCGCCGTCATAGAAGTAGCCGCCGTTACCGCCCGCGCCCGCTGTCAGCGAGTCATCACCCACGATGCCTGCCGCGCCTGTCGGGTCGTACGCCGCGCCGCCGTTGCCGGTCGTGTTGGTCGTGTTGCCGCCCGATGCCGTACCGCCCGGCCCTTGGACGGGGTAGGAGCCGTACGTGCCGCCGCCACCCGGATTAGAGGTCATGGTCGTAATCGTGTACGTGCCGCTGTAGACGTTGGAGAACGTGCCGTAGCTGCCATCCAGCGTCGAGGACGTAGCGCCCGCGCCACCCGAGCCGACCGTGTAGTTGATCGTCTTGAGTGCGTCGCCGCCACTCAAGACAAGCACGGTCTTGCTGTAGCCGCCACCGCCACCACCGCCACCGGCAAAAATTTCCGGCTCCATTGGCGCGATGAAGCCGACGTAGCCGTAGCCACCACCACCGCCAGCACCCCACACTTCAATCGTCACGCCTGTAGCGCCTGACGGAATGGCCACGAACCCTGTGCCTGGCGTTGAGTAGTCGTACACGCCAGCACCGGCACCGCCCGCGCTACCGTTGATGAACGCTGCTAGGGTTGCGCCGCCCATTAGGACAAGCCCGCTCCGCTGATGAACCACGAGGTCGCGCCGACCTTGATGCAGGTCGCCACGCCGTTCTGGGCGAGCGTGCGCGTGCCGGTCGTCGTGCTGTTAACGAGCGTCAGTGTGTCCGACGTAATGGCAATCGAAAGCGCTGAGGCGTTGAGGTTGATCACCAAAATGACCGTGCCAATCGGGAACGCCGTTGCCGAGTTGGCAGGGATCGTCAACGTCAGACTGCTGCCGTTCATCACAACAGACTTGCCTGCATCCGACAGAATCAACTCGTAACTTGCCGTCTTGCTGTTCTGCGGCGCGTCGCGGTAGCCCACCGCAAAGTTGGTGCTAGACGGCGCATTGTCGGGGATCAGCGCGGTGCCTGTGAACGTCGGGCTCGCAATCGGCGCGTACGTTGCCGCAGCCGTAGCCGATGACAATGCATCGGTAATGCCATAGCCCGAAAGGGTCGTCGGTGTGCCCGTCACGTCCGTCCAAGCGATGCCTTCAATGCTGAAGTCGTTGATGCCGGCTACATCGTCGTAGGTTCCGATGACGACGTTAGCCGAAGTCATCAGGACGAACTTGTACGACACGCCTTCGGTCAGCCAGATCGCCTGCGCCGTGCGGCCAGCCGCGTTGAGGACAATCGGATTCGTGTTCGGCGTACCGCCGGTCGAATCCGTGTAGGTCGCTTGCGGCGTGGTCGTACCGGCCGTGTAAGTGTAGAGCTTACCGCCAGAGAGAATGTTGCCGTTGTTGTCGAAGAATTGCGCCCCGACACCGGCGAAAGGGGAAAGGAAAACGCTCATACATACACCTGCATAACAGTCAAAATGATTGAAGGTATGGCGGGAACGGGTGCCGCTGCCGTAAACGCTGTAAGTTCAACACTTACGTCAGAGACGGCAAAATATAACTCAAAATAGTCGCCGTTGGATAACGGCAAAAAGAAGTTAGCCGCAGAAAAGATCTCGGCGTTGTTGCCTTGAATTTGAATTTGAGACGCCGAATCAGGCACTGCGGTACCGTTGATGGCTGGCCAGATCCAAAAGTTAGCGTTTCCGCCCGATGTTTTGTCTAATTGAATAGAAAACTGAACGTTATAGATGGCGGGTTTGCTGACTTTGATATGACTAGTATTTGCCGGATCAATGTAAATGCCGTAGTTGTAAGACGTATTGTTATACGTAATCGCTTTGGCCGTATTCGGTGCGGCCGCGACTTGCGTGGTGGTATCGTAGAACGACCCGTAGTTAACCGGCGTCGGCTCAGGGCTGCGCGGCATCAACTCCAACGCCTCTACGCGGGATTGCGTAGTGGTCAACTCAGCTTCAGTAGACGCAGCGCTGTACGGCGCCAATTCTAGGTCGGCTAACGACACCGTAGTGGTGCCCGAACCAGTCAGCGTGAATTGGTTGTTGAGAAAACGAAACCACTCACGCGAGATGAGGCCCGTCCGCTCGTCAATGAACGGAACGCGCGGCGCTGGGATGTTAGTGATGTTAGGCACTGGTTCCCGCCAAGCGCAGCTCGGCACCCATGATGGCTGTCACCATCGGATCCGCTGCCGTCAGTTCGTACACGCGGTCGCGTGACTTGAGCGTAGCGCCAAGGCGACGCCAGATGACACGCGTTTGCGTCGCGCCGATAGGGCCAAGCGACTCCCATCGCTCATGGCTCCATGTGTGACCGCCGTCGTCTGACCAGCGCAGCATGACCTGCGGATCTTCAACACTGTTATTGCCAGCAGGATACAGTCCGCCCACACCCGTCTGGCAGTCCAACTGCAACTGGTGATGGATGGTGCGCGTCAAATTGTTGGCGCCTGTGGGCAGTGCGCGCCAACGTCGCAGCCATTTCTGTAATTGCGCATCATCGCGGAAGTAACGTAGGTCGTACTCGTACAAACGTCCGTCTTCAAAATCGCCCACAATGGGTTTGCCATTGAAGCGGGCATGGCAGTTAGAACGGTGCCGCTTGAACATGCCGTTAACAAACGCAGCACGCTCATGCCATGCGCCCGTCGCAGCGTCGTACACCCATGTTGTCTCAGCGCTTGGGAAGATCAGCACGTAGAACGCGTGACCGTCCTGCTGGTACGTGTACGCAATCGCGTCTGACATGTTGTCGTACTGCTGAATGGCAAACTCAACTGCGTGCGTCGAGACGCGTACGCCTTGGTAGCCCTGCGCGCGGTAGACGATGCCTTGCCCGCGAGCGTCGGCGCCGAGCCAGAACACGCTGTTGTCGAGCTTGGCAACCGAGTACGGCGCGATGCAGCCGATTTCGTTGTACGCGCCTTGGATACGCGAGAGCGGGAAGTCAGGGTCGCCCGAGTTGTACCAAACTTCAACCGAGTTGGTGCCAAAGAGCCACGCCTCGCGGTGGTCGATCATCAACGACACAAGACCGTCAGGCGAGCCTTCCGCGCTTGCAAAGTCCAGCGGGTCGATGGAGAGGCCATCTAACAACGCCGTAATCCACACACGTTGGCTGTTCGGCTCGTTGAAAACGAAGTAGCCGTCCAAGTAGCCAACCGTCACCGCGCCGGGAAAGTCCGGGTCGGTGATCTGCTGGAAGACGTTTGTGTTCAAATTGTAAATGTAGCCTTCAGGATTGCAGGCAACGAACAACTGCTGGCCATTGTCGGCCATCGACACAGGGCCAGAACCTGCGATGTCACCGAGTTTGGTCGCGGTCAGGCTGTTGTTGAGCTTATAGAGCTCGCTACCCGAAGCGACGTACACGTCGGAGTCGTGCGCCCAAAGGCCACGGATGGGGCCGCTACCAACAGTAGTAAGCTGCCGCAGACCGGGGCAGCGTTGCAGGTAGGCAGGCTCCTTGCCACCCTCGGGAATGACCTCCGGGTACAAGTTGACCATCCGATTGTCGGCCGCGTTTACGCTGCGAACAACGTAAGACGACCCGAGAATCGGCGACTTCATTAGTAGTTACCGGCGTAGATGTTGTACCGATTGCGACGGGCCATGAGACTGTACGGCATGGACATCACATCGCGCGGGTTGTTGATGCGCTTGAGATTGCGTTTGCTGTACATCGCCACGCGGCGCACGTCGGCCGCAGGCTCCACGCCAAACTCCGGCGCCAATTCCAGCGCCAAGTTATAGCGAAACGCCCGCAGGTAGCCGGGCGGCATCAGAATCTCAGTCTCTAGCGTCGCCGGATCCAGAAGCCGCTGCACCGAGATGAAGTGAAACTCCAACGTCTTGCTTGGCACCGGATATACCGACATGGAGATGTCGGGGAACGTGTTGTTGACAAACATCACCTGCGGGTAGGTGCTCGTGACCGTTTTGACCGCAATGTTGTTGTACTGCAACTGGTTGATAAACTTAATGCCGTACGACACGTTGGTTGCCGGGTCGCGGAAGAAAGTGGAGTCGTCAAGTTGGATCGGACGCTGCTGCGCGGGGACGGGGTTGCCATCCTCTAGCGACAAGTAGTCATCGTCCTGCGTGATGATCGGCACTTCGCTTTGGGTGCCGATGACGTAAACGAAATCGCCCGTGGGGCCAAGGGTGCGGATGCGCTGCCCGGCCTCCCACATGTAAGTTTGGTCTTGGGTGCAGAACACGGCGAGACGCTCTGTGTTCCAGCTATCGACCATCTGGTCAAACGCCGATAAGGCGTCCTGCGCCATCGAAGCCGAAGGCGTCTCGCCTTCAGCCAGGATACCGAGCAGACGCAAAGCCCCGTTAATCTGATCGCCTGCGGTTGCCATGACTTATTCTTTCCTCTTGCGGCGCGGTTTCAAAGCATTATCAGCCACTCCCGATGCCGGCATTTCTGCCGGCACCGAGAGCGCCGAGTCATCAGGGTCAGAAGGATCAAATTCCTCCCACCCGTGCTCCATATCATCTCTAGCCTCAATCCATGAGATTGCGACTTTTTCGCCGTGTTTAGGATGGCGGAGATAGATATGAGCCATACGCTTTAGCCCCAGAGGCGAACGGCCATCTGCGGACGAATCACCGAGTAGCCATACAGCACGTCAATACGGCAGGGCAGTCGGTCGTTGTTGATGTCGTACTGACGGACAACGCGCATGGAGATACCGTTGTGGACTTGACGGCTCGCCATGTCAACACCCTGCGGGAGCAGGAGGTCGGCGGTGGCAAACGTGATCGCATCCTTGTGGTACACGAGGTTCTGAGCGTACTGCGAGGAAGCAGCACCCAAGAACGTCACGGCAGCGCCCGACTGCGGGAACGAGTCCACGGTCGCCAAGGCGTGAGCCGAGGTGTACATAGCCGGGGAAACGCTGACCGTGTACGCACCGGCCGAAGCCGTCGCGTCGGCCGTCGCCACGAACTGCTGGAGCGAGCCAGTTGATTCGCGGGTCTGCGGGTTCACCGCATACACGTTCGCAACCGTAAACACGTCGCCCTTCTTGATGGTCTGCGAGCCAGTGCCGGTGATGGCAATGGTCGTAGCGCCTTCAGTCGAGACGGTCGTGGTGACAGTGTGCGAGCCCGTGCGGGTGCCAGTCGTGTGCTGCTTGATTGACTGCGACATGTTGAGCTCGTCGAACCCAAGGATGCCTTCGCCGAACATGCCGTTCTTGAACTGCGACGAGATGGTGCTGGTCGGATTGAACAGCCCCTTCATGCCTTCGATCAGCGCAGCGTTAGCGGCCGGGTTAACGGTGACATAACGCGGCGACATCACGGCGGCGGCCTCGTTCAACTTCTGCTGTGCTCCGAGGAGAACGGCAGTTGTGCTCGGGGTCGTGCCGGGCGTGCCAACCGACTGATAGATGCTGTTGAACGAGTTAGCAACGTCAGCGTCGATGCTGGCGGCCAACTGGCTGATACGCGGCTTGAGCACGCGCTCGGCGAAGTCGTCCAACTGGAGGGCCAACTCGGCCGACGTGAACTGAACGCCGATGTGCTTCTGCGAGGCGACCGTGAGCGTGGTGTACTGCTCATTGTCGTCCTGCACAGTCAGCGCAGCGCCGTCGGTCACAAGGGCACGATCCGGCAGACGGATGCGGAGGGTCGAACCGATCTTGGCACCTTCGACAGCGAAGCTGTCGTCGTACTGACGGTTGACGTTACGGGTGATCACGAGGTTGTTCTCCAGAATTTCCAGAGCTTTCCGCGTGATCATGTCAATAGTAAGAAGTGAATTAGCCACTTTAAATCTCCAAAGAAGTTAGCGGTGACGCGCTTCCCACTGCTTAATCTGTCTCAGGCGCTCGGCTTCGATCCACTCCGATGTGCTCATTTCCTTGATAGAGCGTGGGTCGGTCGTGTCTCTAACCGGCGCGCCGACGGTTTTGGCCGTCACAGGCTTAATCGGCGGAGGCGCACTAGTTGTCTTTTTGACCGGCGGATTGTCAGCCAACTTGACTTCAATCTTACCGATCTCCTTGGCTTGCAGGTAGGGGCTCAAGCGGGCAATACGTTCAGCCTCTTTGGGGTTGGATCCGAGGTAGTAAGCCAACTCGGGGCCAATCTCCGAAGCCTGAATCGTCTCAGCCATCACGTTCGTAATCCGTAGAGCCGGGTTGTACGCGACTTGTTCAAAGTCATCGTACTTCTCACGCGCCACTTCTTCCTTCTCGTGATACGCCTCTAGGAGCTCTAACTGCTGCCGTTCGGCTTCTCGACGGGCTAGGAGTTCTGCCGCCTTACGCTCGGCCAAAGCCTCTGCGTACGCTTCAGGATCCTCGTCCTTCGGGGGCAACGGCGCAGACTCGTCGGCCTTAGCGGCCTGCGGAGCCTTCACAGCTTGCTCACGTTCCCACTTGCGACGTTCCCGTGCAAGTCTTTTGCCTACCAGCGCGTCCAATTCCTCTTGGGTGAACGTCTTGGCAGGCTTTTCTTCCGGCTGCTGTGCCTCTTGGGCTACAACTTCGGGTTCCGGTGCGGCCGTCGCTTCCGGTTCCGGCGCGGGTACTTGCTCCGCTACTACTTCGTTTTCAGACATTTTGATTCCTTACGAATCCCTGATGAACCGCACCAGTACGGTTAAATCTTACGCTGTCGCGTAAAAGAGTCAATACTATACGCCCAAATTACCGGCAGCGATAAAGGTGTTAGCGACGGGGGCTACAAGCGAAATCACAGCGTACTGCCCCATTGTGCTAAACAAACTGGAGTACGACACAAGAGTCGTACTTGCGCCTTGGGCAACGGTTACCTTGCCCGCCCCACCTTGAATGATGGTGCAGTTAAATCCCGCGCCAAGGTCTACCGCAGTTGTGATCGTCACTGCCGATCCAGAGGTGCAGTAGATGATCTTTTGCATGTCGCTGGCCGACAGCGTGCGAGTTGTACCCGACTCCGTGACGACGTTGGCGGCAAATTGCGCCTGCATCAAGTTGTCAACGGTAGCCTTCTTGGTCGTGCCCGACTGAACAAGCGGCACTTCTTCAGAGCCGCCCAACGGAGTCGTGGCGCTAGTCAGTTGGGAAATTTTCTTGTCAGTCATGGGTTAGATCCTGTAAAAATTATGTCGGAAGCCCAAATCCGGCTCGGTTGTTATCAGTTCCATAAACAACTGAGTATGAAATTCGCGTGGTGGCTAAATCTATAGCTCCAGAAGTTGCGTTGAATATCTGAAGAATTCCGTACCCCACAGCGGGCTGAACTGTCCAAGTTAAACCATTAGAGTATCTATCGAAACGGATGTCTGATATACCTAAAGACCCTACTTGTTGAGATGGGTAAGGCAAAAACATTTCAAAAGAAGCATTAGCCGAAATGCTCGGTAAATTGATGTTAGTTATGCTGTTCTCCCAAAACTTATCAATACTTGCACAAGTTAAAATTGAGGAGCCAACAATGTCATAAAGAACACCTTTTCCTGAAAAACTATTGTTCTTATATACAACATCAATACAGTCTGCTTTTTGACATATGCCTCGTATAGTAATGCCAGATGAATCTGGATTCCTAATGTTATTGCTAATCACCATGCCCGTACATGGACTTCCGCCCGAAAGAATGTCCACAACAATAGCCGAGCCTTGATCGGCAGACGGTACTGACAAATTAGCCCCGCTTAACGTAATTGCGGCGCTAGACTTGGCAACAGAATAGCTTGTTCTAAGCATCCTAGTTGGATACTTATATGTCGGCGTAAATGTCGTTGAATCAACATTAAAATTAAGATACGAAAGGCGCCCATTCGGCATTACTGTTGCAGTACCTGTCGTTGCAGCGGTCGTTAATATCGTTTGTAGTCCGGTCAACGTATCTGCCAATGTCCCCGCTATGTTTACGTCGATTGCCGTGTTGCTGTTAATGGCGCTGGCGCCCGCAACAAAAGTACAAACTACGCCGTTTAATGTAATTGTATCGGCAGCGCTAGGATTGCCTGAAAAAGTAAACGTCGCGGAAGGAAACGTAGTTGAGTTATAAGGGTCAAGGCTAAAAATATTATTGCCTTGAATAGTCATGTTATTGCAAGTGTAAACTGCAATGCCTGAAGACCCTGCGTATTCAATACTATTCCCAGAAACTGTCAGATTGTTTATACCTTGGCACTCTATAGCGCCGGTACTTTCGTTCGCGTCTTTTCCGCCACAATAGTACAGGCTATTTCCAATAACTGTGCAATTTTGGCCCAAAACGCTCGCGCCAGACCCACGTCCTTCAACAACAATACCTCTACCTAAACTGTCGCGCCCAGACGGAAATGCCGTGAGGTCGTTATATAATGTGTTGTTAGAAATAGTTACGTTAATAGGGCCAGCGTCGGTCGCTCCTGAAGCACCTAAGTAGCTAACCGCGGCAATACCTGTGCGGCAATTTTTTAACGTATTTCCAGAAATAGTAATGTTGTACCCGCCATGAGTATCAATTCCTTCCCACGTAAAACAATCATAAATAAGATTGTTTGCAACAGTGATTGAGTGCGATAACGGGCGTTGCGTAGTGTTTCCGTTATTATTTAATGTCACTGCAATAGGATAGGAATTATCCCCCGTAGTTCCGGTAGGATTGATTAACCCTATTGTATTGTTTGAAATGCAGCCATTGTTAGCTGAGATAGCAAGACAGCCGCCATGACCGCAATTTGTTACTGTGTTTTCGTTAAACTTAAATCCTGACACAAAAGCAAACGTAACGGCGTCACTCTCCCAATTTTCAAATACTGCGTTATTAACGCTTACATTGGTAATATATGTTGGCGCGGCGCTTACGTTTTCGGTGCCAAGAAAAACAATTCCAGGGTAGCCCAACCCATAAGACGCGGGGTAAACTTCTTTCCAAGTGCCTCCCACAAGGTGCACATTGCTAGAAGTAATAGTCATTGCGTCATTAGAGTACCCGCCGGCCGCCCGATTGTTGGCGAATTGAATCGTTGCCCCTGTGGCGTCAATAGTCATTGCATGGTCAACGATTAGACGGGATCCGATATAGTACGTCTTTCCTACGCCTAACCGCATCACCGATCCGTTAGCCGTCGCGTCTATTGCTGCCTGAATCGCTGCTCGATCGTCAGCAATACCGTTTCCAACAGCACCAAACGCCGTTACGTCATCTAGTATTGACGAAGTTACTTTTGTCAATCCCATGTTTACACCTTTGAAAATGCTTGACTTTCGGCGTTTACAACGCGCTGCGGCCAATAATTTATTTGCTGAATCCAGCCATTTAACGAACGTGTTGGGCCTGAATACTCTTGACCAATTCGTAATTCGTTTATTCCAGTTGGTACATTGCCCGAAGAATCAGTAAGAATTGTGCCTGCATTTTTGCACGCAACAAAACTATTTATCTTGTACCCTAACACAATGTCATATGGTGTGTTTGGAGCGCTTAATACGGTCTGTTGAAGATTACAAACAATCGTATTTGCAGCGACAATGTAGCCTCTTGTTCTTGATTCATTACTTACATTTATGTATTCAAAAATGCTAATTGAGTTTGCATAAGCCCCTGACCAAGCACACAAAACGCCTTGAGAATAGCCTGGAGTTCCTGGGTTTTTCCCTTCAAGAATATACTTTGCTTGAAACGTCCCCTCACTGGCGTTAAACCAATCGCTGAAGTTCGTTCCCGTCATCGTCGCCACATCGGCGTTGCGCGTCAGGGCCGTGGTCGTTGTGGGGATGTAGCTGGTGGCGAAGGCTCCTGCTTCGAGTTGAGCGCCCCAGATGTAAACGCCTTTTGTAATATCTCCACTATATGAGAGCGTGCTTCCATTTATTAAATAAAATAACACTACACTGCTAGCTGTGGCAGTTGCTTGCGATGTAACTGAACACCGCCAATATCCTCCACCAGCATCAACAATGTTTGCACTTGAATTTGTGCCAGCCACATTTTGTGCGTATGTTCCATCCGTTAGATTAAAAGTGTATCTAACATTTGCGCCAAAAGACCCAGACGAAAGAGCAAGCGATATGTTTCGCCCGTTTTGTTTTGCATAAACACTTAACGTATACGATGTTCCACTAGTAAATGAAAACGATGGGGAAGAAGCAAAGTGCGTATTGCTTGCGGTAGCGTCATCGTTGAAAGCATCGGCTGTATTCTGGTTATCGGGGGCATTTGCTTGGTCTGCGGTAATAGTGCTTCGTGACTTAGATAACCTGTCTAATTCGGCGCTGTAAGTAAAAATATTTGTTCTGGCTTCTTCAATCAACAAACCTTTACAAGCCAGCGTTACGGGATCATAGTCAAACCGCGCTTGATTGTTAGTTGCTACTGTAACGTATCCGCTGCTGTCAACATACGTTGCCGGGTTAGAAGCCCCTGTCGTGCGAGTGAACGTGACGCGGCTATCAAGCAGAGCCGTGGTGAAATCAAGCGCTAATTTAGGCAATACACGTTCTGTGGCGGTCAAACCAAAGGAGGGCGTAATCATCCGATTCTCCAATTTGTTCCGTCAGAATATACGGGAACAATGTTGGAACCTCCGCCAGCGACAATAGCACCAAAATTACCAGAGGCTGCTACTGACGAGTCACTTACAAAAGCACGTGCGCCCGAACCAACAGTAGCTGCTGAAGTAAGCGTTGCCACGGTCTTGTTTGATTGATGTATGTATGTCCATTTGTTCGTTGACGAGCCAAGAGCATACGAATTAGTGGCTGACGGATACAGGCCGCCGACAACTTGCAAAGCTGTTAAAGAGTCATCGGTATATTGAAGGCCTTTGAATGTGCCATTATCGTTAAAATTCAAGATTCCATTATTGTTAGCCCATCCAGCGGCTCCGCCAATGCCGCCGGTTACGCTGCCTAGCGTGTAACAATTAACAAGGCGACTTCCCGTTGTTACTGCTACCCAATACCAGCCGTAACCTTGGCCGCCTTTTTGTCCAGTGGTTGTGCCATTGATAGCAGAGCAACCTGTAAACTGACCCGCGCAGCCGGAATTTATATTGAACCCGTGATAGGTGCCGTTCTGCGTGGTGCCATTAACCCATGAATTATCGACTGCATAGCATCCACTAAAAATGACACGGGAAACAGAACCTAATAAATTGAATCCATGCTGGACATTTTTAGAAGCTATGTTCCCAGTAAATGTGCAGCCTTGCACAGTGTTAATGTTAAATCCATCTTTTTGATTGGACACAGACTGATTGCCTGTAAACGTGCAGTTGCGAACGGAATTAATCGTGAACCCCGGTTCGCCATTATTCACAGCCAAATTATTTGAAAACAGGCTGTCGCGTATTACATAATTTGAACCATCAAACAAACCCTTTATTTCGTAACCTTGAAACGTGTTGCTGTCTGACACATTGTCAGCAAGAACTGATTCGATGAACCCGTCATACAGATCAAAGCCGTCACGAAGGCAGCCAGTAGCGGTATTGCCAATGATACGAGTTCTGTAAGTGTCGCTGAGAGTTTTGAATCCATCAGTGCCCGCATTTTTTGCATCGCAGCCCTGAACTAGCGCGAACGAAGCGCGTGTTAGGTGGACACCTGTTGAAGCAGTATTGCGAGTAACGCAGTTGAGGACACGATTGTTTGCGTTGACTGTATAGTCTGAGCCATTGTTATCAAGATGAATACCGTAGTGGCCTCCGATCACGCCGCAATTACTGACTTGGCAATCGTTGCAATCTTCTATCGCAATATCAACACAGTTGGCCGCCGCAAAGGTTCCTGCGTCAGTAGCATTGGCAGAGCCATCAACGGTCAAACCATCAAGAAACACGCCGTTTGCTTGAACAAGTAAACCGGGTTGATTAGCAGCAGATGATGTATAAACGAGAACAGTATTCTCAAGCCCATCACCCGACACCATTGTATTGGCTGTTGTGATGCGAATACCGTAGGCATTTGCGCCAGAAGTAATTTTGTAAGTGCCCGCCGGAATGTGAATGTTTAGTTCGCCGCTATCCAATGCCGCTTGAATCGCAGCCGTATCGTCCGTTACGCCATCACCTTGAGCGCCAAAGTCCTTGACGCTGACAGTTTCGCGCAGCTTGGCTTGGACGTTGGTGGGTACAGCACCCGTACCTGCGGGGTTGTACACCACCGCACCGGCATTATTGACGAGCGAAGTCTGCGTCTGGACAGTTGAAAACTTAACCAACGCGCCTTCGTGCAAGCCCTGCGAGAACGTGACGGTGTTGTTGTCCGTCTCGGTGTAGGACGATCCTTCGTACTGGTTGACGCCATCGACGAACACCATCAGGTTGTTCGCGCCTGCTGCGTAGGTGATTTGCGTCAGGTTAAAGACCGTTTGGCCAGCCGTGGCCGTCTGGACTTCTTCAAAGCCCACATAGGTCTGGATGTCGGAGGCGTATGCCTTCTTGGTTACGTTGTCTTGAACGACAACGAACAGGTCTGTGCCCTCAACCGGGGCATCGACCAGCGGCAAGTCGGAAATCTTAACGATAGCCATTCGTCACTCCAACAAAATCAGGCCGCCATCTTCTTGAACAAGATTCTGGCCCGCTTCGGTTTCAAGGTTGCCGTAGATAATATCGCTGGCATACCCCGCTATAAACGAAATAACGCCGCCGAGGCCTAGCCCGACGGCGTTACGCAAGCCGACCCCGAAGCTCATCGGATATTGATGGGCTTGGCGTACAGATCGCCGTCAGATCCGACGCGGATTGCACTTACTCGCCAGGGCGCGCCAGTGCCTTGCGGCACAATAAACGGAATGGGCGTGTTGGGCGGGATCGGAGTGCTGGAGGTCGTCGCAGTGACGCCCTCACCTACCACCACGTACGCCGCTGACGTACACCACACCACTACGCCTTGCGGGCCAGCCTGCCAAGTCGCCGTGGAGCCCGCAGTGCCCGTGTAGGACACCGTACGCCCCGGAAACAGGGCATCAGCCAAAGGATTAAGAAGTTCCAATGTCGTTACCTCACGCTAAAAAGCGCAATTTGTAGAGCGTAGACAGGTACAAAGCGACAATTTCGTCGATAATGTTCTGAATCGCCGTCTCGTCCTCGTCACAAAACTTGTACCGATTTGCTTCAATTTCGGCCAAAGAGTCCTGCAAAAACTCAATGATATTGCCGTTTTTCTTGGCCGATTGCAGCGAAATGGGGCCAATCAGGCCATGTCTACCCTGATAAGCCTCGGCAAACGAGTCCGCCAAGTCCACGATTTCGTCGTAAAACTTCCCTAACGCCTTGTGTTTGGCGTAGCTGCGCGTGTTCAGATGCACCGAGTGGGCGACATCCCGCGCTAGGAACAGATGACCTACAAAATCGGCTGGTTTCATCGCATACCTTCCGCTGGCGGCACCAAATCACCACTTGACATCATGCCGCTGATTGTGCCCATGACTATATCTTGGACTTGCTGTTCGTTCAAGCCGCTTTCAACCGCCTTAATGCGGTCGGTTTCGGCTTGGTACGCCTTGACCTGCGCCTCAAACTCCTTGACCTGCACCTCGCGGGCTTCCATGGACTGCTGAATGCTCTGAAGCATTTGCTGCATCATGGCCATTTCCTGCGACATGGCTTCCATCTGCTGGTTAGCCGCCTGCAAGGCCGGATCTTCCTCGTCCGCGAGCAGTTTGGGGTCGATCATCTTCTGAAGACGCTTAGCGATCTCCTGCGCGCCCGGCCAGTCCATGTTCTTAACGAACAGGTCGCCCGCCACGCCCCAAAGGTTCGGGTTGGCTTGCAGGATCTGGCTCATCGCGTCCATCGCTTCCTGACGCTTGGTCATGTACGACGGGCCTGTAGTGACAGCAACGTCGTACTTACCGACTGACGGGTTGTAGATCTTCTCGATCACCACGCCCGTCTCGTCCATCAGCTTACGCACCGGCTCGGGCTGCATCGGGTTGATCTTGACGGTCGAAGTCTCGCCGTCAATACCAATGATGCGCGCGATGCGCTGGGTGTCGTAAATCTTCGGGATAAGGTCAACGAGCTGACGCGTGACGTAGCGAATGGCGCGAGCCAGGTTGTCAACGTAATGGTATGTGCCTGTGTCGCCTTGCTTCTCACGCGCCAAGATGGCCCGGCCAGAGCGCTCGTTAGACGTGGCGCCGAGGCTGGAGTCATATTGACCCGTTGTTCCTTTGATGTCATCCGACGCACCCATCTTCGCTTGTATCAAGCCCGTCTGAGCGAGCGGCGGCGGTGCGCGTTGCGGTAGCGGCAGGACTGCGCCCTGCCCGTCAGTCACGTCTGGGTTGACCTCAAGGTACGGCCAGTTGGTCGTATTGGCGGTCTTCCACTGCGTCTCATAGCCTTCAAACTGTCCGCCGTATCCAATGAACGGCGCCTTGGGAGCCAAGGCCAGCATCTCTGCTTCCTGCGACACCCAGTAGTTGTACATGCGCTGGGCGTCCTTGGCGTTACGCACAAGGCCAGAGATGTACATGCGTCCTTCAACTTCAAACTCGTTGCCGACGACGCGCACGACCGGGATCCACTTGCCCGGCCACTCTTGCTCTTCAAGGATCTCGTACCCGTTGGTCTTGATCCACTTAATGCGCACGACATCTACGTCGCGCGTACGCACCGGCTGAAGGCCTAGCATCTCTAATTCTTTGGCTTCCGGTGAGCCGTCAAAGGCCGTCTGGTTGCCAGGGTACAGGTTCAGCGTTGCGCTGGAGTGTTCTTTGTAGAAATACTCCGCCACGCGCACCGTGTCGCGGTTGATCCAGTTATTGAGCGCTGCGTCACCGACGCCACGTTGCAAGACCGATGAGATGGGCTCTGCGTTTGGGTACAGCCGCTCGTAGTCGCTCTTAGGGATGTCTTCGGTGATGAAGCACCACTCAGCATCCGAGCCGCACGGATCTTGAATCGCAGGATCCATGTACACGCTAAAGCTGTTGCGGATACGACCGATGCGGATGTCCTGCTCAAAGGTGTTCTCGTCGCAGTATTCCGTCAGAACGCGCAAGTAACCCTCACCGTAGGTGACTTGGTTCTCGCACGCGGTGTCGTAGGCTACGTCGGCGTCTGAGATGTACTCAATGTGCCGCACGATGCCATCGAATATCTCAGCAACCTCAATGTCCGCCTTGTCATCAACGGGGATGACCTTGCCTGACGGGCGGTTCTGTCGCTGATCGTTCGTAACCTGACGTACGTGCTGCGGCAACTTGTTGATGGTCAGACACGGACGCGCATTGACCGTCTGGCCTTGCACCGAGCCGCGTGTGGCGAGCACGTCTTGCGGCCACTGCCACTGGTTGTCAGGGCTACCTGCCATGAAGCGCAGGTCGTCCAGCTCATCCTCACGGCTGTCGCTGTACGCCGAGAGGGCCATCTGCATCCGGTCGCGTGCTTGCGCCAGAACGTCCGCAGGGTCTTTCTTGCGATTGCCCCGCGACGTAGGCGAGTTCGCTACGTAGCCTGCACCGATGATTCCAGTGGGATCTTTAGCCATTACTTGCTCTTTTTACCTTGCGCCTTTCGCTTGACCGAATACGCGATGGCCACGGCTTGCTTTTGCGGCTTGCCGGCCTTGATTTCGGCCTTGACGTTCCGTCGGAACGCCGACTTAGATGCAGACTTGACTAAGGGCATTAGGCCATTCTCCCTCGGTTGCGCATCGGCATCGGCGAGGGACGAAAATCCGCCGTTGTACGTACGATGTCCTGCGCCACACGCTTGCGCGGCATGGGCATCCGAGGCTGTTTAGCCGGTGCGCCAGACGGTTGAGCCAACATGTCGCCGATAGTAGCGCGTCGAGAGACGCCAACAGGGCCGTATACCATGATTACTTCCTCTTTTTAGCCATTAGGCACCCATCCAACTGTTTGTCACCGCGTTGCCCTGCGACATGCGTAGCGTGCGCGGCTTCTCCCGATACTCCCGTCCTGCGACCGGATACGCGAACGTCACTGCGAGTGCGTCCGCCGCATCGGGTGAGGCCAACCCTCTAGCTTTCATATCCTTCTTGCTCTCTAGCAAGATCGCCCCGGCCGAGTTGAACTTCTGATGCGGGCCACAGATGTCGGACTTGAGCGCCCGATCCTGCGGCAGAGCAGCCGTCTTGAGCCACTCGCGCATGTCGCCCCACATCTCGGAGCGTTTGTTCTGATACATCGCCGGGTTCTTCGACTTCCAGCCAAAGTTTACCCCACGAACCTTATACCGCTGCTCTTTCAGCCGGTCAAGTACGCCGTAGCCGAGTCCACCCTCGTCGATGACCGTGAGCGCCGGTTGGTACTCTTCTATCGCGTCGATGACGCGTCCGACCGTCTCCATCGTGTCTTCGCCTTGGTAGCGTTTAATCGCGACAATATCTCGTCCTTGTCGAACAACGATGACCGTACTGTCAGCTCCGCCTCGCGCTGGATCGACTCCGATAACGCGTGGCGCGCTCTCGTCCTTGTACCGTGGCCGACCCATAGCCTCCTCCACAATTCGCGGACTAATGAACTGGTCGTCACCGTCCGAAGGAAACTCTCCGTACACCTCCACTCGCGCTTGGGTGCTGTCGGCGCCGTACTCGGCGATGATCTGCTCGTAGACGGCTTTGTCCGTATCTTCAACTTGCCGCGCGTCGATGTTCTGTGTTTGCCAGAAGGCTCGTTTGCCGTTGAAGCACTCATAGAAGTACCCCTCATTGCGTCGTGGGTTGCTGAACGCACACCAGAAGCGGTTCGGTGTGTTCTCCGTGAAGAACCCCGCCGTCACCGACCAGATCGCATCGGGTATACCCGACGCCTCGTCGAAGATCACCATTACGCCATCGTGATTGTGCACGCCCGCGTACGCGTCCGGGTTCTCCTCACTCCACAGCCGCCCCTCGACCGACCAGTAGCGCGTGCCTTTCTTCAGGTCTCGTTCCACTAGCTCCGCGAGCCACTTGGCCGGCATGACGCGTGTGGCGGACACCTCAAACCAATGGCTGTTGATCAGCAGCGCCAGCCACTTGGTGACCTCGGCCCAGGTGACCGACCGCAGCTGCGCCTCGCTGTTAGCCGACACGATGGTCGTTGAGCCGATGCGTGTCGTTAGCATCCACAGGATGAGCCAACTGACGAGGGCCGACTTGCCGATACCACGACCGGAGGCCGTCGCCATGCGCATGACCTCATACGCAGAGGCCGTCTTGTTCTTGGCGATGTGCTCGGCTAGCTCCCGCAGCACCTTGCGCTGCCACTTGCGCGGCCCGTGGAAGTGCTCCAGCGGCGTGTCCTTCTGCCCCCACGGGAACGCGAACAGCACGAATGCCTCCGGGTCGTCCTTGATGGCGGGCGTCCACAGTTGCGCCATGAGGCGCTGCTCGTCCTCGGCGCTATAGATCGGTAGTTGCATTAACGAATCAGAGCGTTTTGCGAAACAGGCGCAAGTTGGTTAAGGCGGACGTTTAACGGCCTACCTTGACCCGGCGGCAAAACCTTTCCTGCGTACAAACGAACCGCTTTATACAGCGGGCCGCCACCAAATTCCGGTGTCATCGCAAGTTGGCCTTCTGTTGTTGTTGTTTGCGTTTGACCTGGCGGCAAAGGATTAAAGTCGTAATCCTCTTTAAGAACCAATTGCTTGGTCTTGGGGTCAACGCCATAGGCAATACGTCCAAACGTCTGCTCAAGCGCTTCTGGCATAAGGTTTGTAAATACGTTGCGTTCATCCTTTTTCTGAATGGGGTAATCTTCGTACCCGATCACCGGCTTAATACGAAACGTCAGGCCAACCTTAGAGTCGGTTAGGCCAACAAGGCGCGGATAAGGAATCAAACCACCAGAAGTCAGGTTGATGAAGTCTTGAGTAATAACGCCTTTCTTGTACTGCCGGATAGCGTCTAAATCCTTTTTGTACAAATCAGCAAACTCTGGATACATCATCTTGTCTTTATCTTTTTTAGCAACAGCATTTCTGTGCTTTTCTAGACTTTTAGCAAGATATTGTTCGTATTGAGTTAGCGACGGCTCAATTGATTTGTATTTGCCACGAATAACGGACATAAGCGCTTGGCGCTCTGGTTCCTTCATAGAAGATTCCGTAATCGGGTCTTTGCGAGCGTCTACGACAGATTCAAGGAAGATGCGCTTATGCAGCGGCAAGTTTTCTCGATTGACGTTTCTGCCATACAGTTCAAGGCCTGCCTTAACCAGTTTGTCGGCAAAGGTTAAATCTGGCTTGAACGGCTTTTTAGTCTCCGGCGGCATAAGCGGGAACCTCCTGTTCGTACTTTAACGTTGCGGTCGGCTGGTGCGCTAGTGCAGCCGGTGTATCCGACAGAACTCGGCCCTCGATAACGCGAGCGTTCGCCTCTTGCAGCGCCGCTGTGATGCTAATCTGCTGCTGGATGTCCACCTGCACCTGCTGCTTGGCGACCCAGCCATGCACGTGCTGGAGTATGGCAAGAGAAGCCTTTGTATCGCCATTGCGAGCCGCAAGACGCAGTTGGTTCGCGGCCTCAGATTCACTATCTGCACGACCCTTGGCCTCCGCCATCGCTGCCAGAGGATCCATCTGGCATAGCCGCCTGTATTCGGTGGGCAGCATCCCCGCTGCCAAGGCAAGACTATCACCCTTCAACCCGAGCGCGGCGGCGTCATAAATCGCCTGAAGGCGCGCTTCGGTGGCCTTGATCTCACGAGGCTCAAACGGGAGCGATTTGAACATGCGTCAACAGTACCGTGCGCGTAAGGAAATGGCAAGCGGTGTGCAGGATCCCCTGCCGGGAGGCCGCGATCCACAACATCCGTGTGGCCTGTGTGCCGGGGCGGAGTGCCTTAGGTATGCAGCACGATTGTGCCTTCAGCTTCCTCCCGGTCGCTACCAGCGCACCTGGTCAGACACCGCAACGAAAGGTTAGCAAAGAATCCTTTAGCAAGGCAACACGCTAATAAAGGATACGGCTGTA
>Ga0208644_1000301_pt1 | contig 38916 bp, 57 predicted proteins | sample VirMetDEL_Nov_18_FD_184517 | JGI IMG/M metagenome (GOLD analysis project Ga0208644, IMG submission 184517) | Aqueous microbial communities from the Delaware River and Bay under freshwater to marine salinity gradient to study organic matter... | ecosystem: Environmental > Aquatic > Marine >...
GGCCTGTAACATAATCTTACTTCATCCACCCTGTTAGCCAAGACCAAACTTTCTTAACAACAATCTGTAATAATGCGCTGACTAAGTGGAATAGGCTTACGACTTGTGTCTTGATCCACTTCCATATCAGTTCGTGTGTCTCTGCCATCCAAGCTACCATCACTACTAGAATGATGATGAATAGTCCCGCCATTAGAATGTCCATGTTCTTCCTCCATTATAAATGTAATGTTGACATGACTACGGCTACCACGATAGCACCGAAGCCAGCCATGATTCCCCATATTAGTTTGTTAAGCATCGCCTCGATGCGATCGAGGCGCTTGTGTATCGTGCTGTATCTCTCAGCACAGAGCTTTTCGTGGGCCACTAATTCTTCATGCGGTGTCATTCAATGTTCCAGTTCTGTGAGTTCATTACTGTAATCAGTTCTTCAACAGTTGTGACTGCATTAATAGCAGCTTCTAGTCTATCACATTCTGTTCTAACATGACTTCTTTTTTCTGCAACATCTAATGGTATATCAACATTGCGTTCCATTTTACGAGTTACATACCAGTCAGTATTAGCGAGAATACCACCAGCAGTTTCTTTAACTTTAGCAGTCATTCTTGATTTTAATCCTGATGATTTTGCTTGCTCTAATGGTTGTTTATTAACAGAAGCTCCAAGTGAACCATCAGCAGTAACTGCATTAGCATCCCATTCTTGAACATAAATTGGTTGTCCATCTTCATCAACAGCTAATACATCATCTAATGGATGAGGTGTGTTTATGTCACCATTTTGATAATATGTATCATCTGCTCTTACTGGGTCATCTTCCCATGTAATACCTACAGCAGTTCGTTCTGCTTCAGTAGACTTTTGTAACCAGTTAGCTGGATACATAATGTCACCTAAAGTAAAACTTCTACCTACTTGTAGAGTTTTTCCGTTATGTTTATAAGCCATTTTTATTTACCTCGCTAAAGAATTTTTAAAAGGGCTTTCTGCCCATGCCATGTAGATGTAAGTACCTGATGATGCTAGCTCAGAATTACCACCACCTTTAATGTTGAAACCATTAGATAAGAAATCTATTTGAAATCCATTTGCACCTAATGCTCCTGATGAACTACCATTACCTCTTGCTCCTTCTGCGTAGTTACGATTTGCCCACAAAGTATGTAGTGTTTCGCTATCACCATTATAGGTTGTTCTTGAAGTATCTTGCATACCCCATGAAGTATAAGAGCTTGATGTATCTGCAGCTTTCCAAATAATAAGTTTAGGTCTAAATCCTGTATATACAAATCCAGCCGCAGGTGTTCCACCAACATTGACAGTTTCCCAAGAACCAAACTTACTGAATCCTTCTACTTCTGCAAAGCAGTATGCTACCATGGCAATACCACTCGTATTAATGGTATTTGCTCTTACTGAAAATACATCATTAGTTGGACTTGTGCTGTCCCAAACAGATGTAGCTGAAGAAGCAGCAGTTGAATTTAAGAAAATTTTATTACCATTTCCTAATGAACTATGATATACATACCAATCATCATATCCAGCATTAGCATCACGACCTTTTAATATAATCATTTCAGGTGCAGAACCTAGTCCATGACCTATTGTTCCAGCAACCCCAGTACCAGTATAAGTTACAATACTAAAACCTTTAGCTGTGTTAGCACTTACGCTAGATGTAATAGTTCCATCAGTATTAGATGATGCTGTACCACCAGCTTCCCAACACCATGCTACAAAATTTCCACCACTTCCTATATATTGTGAACCCACAGAATCAACTGTAAATCCATCAGAATCAATAGTTAGATTAGAAAATGTTGCTTCAGCATCTGTTGTATGACTTCTTAAATATTGATTTGAACCTCTTACAGAATCATGCAATCTATGTTGATAGGTTGAATTTCTACCCTTTACCCATATTAAGTCAGGCTGAAACCCTACTCCAGAAATAGACATAGGAGGAATACCTGTTCCTGTCCACAATACTGTATTAAATCCAGATGCTTGTGTGGTTGCTTTCATAGGTAGATAGAAACCATTAGTACCATAAGTACCTGTGTATTCTTTAGGTTTCCATACACCTGTGGTGGCATCATATTTACCGAAGTCTGATGGTGTTAATTGCTGACCATCTACAAAGTTGATTTCAGTCATGTAGCCATCAAAATATCTATCATTATCAATCGCTCTATATCCAATGCTATGAATATAAGCATTATCATTAACCAATGTATCAGTATTTTGAGTAATATATCCTGAACCTACTACATAAGTATATGAAGTAATTAATTCATTATTTACATAAATTTTAATTCTATCCGAACCTGTCGCTTGAGTTGTATCTACCGCAAAAATAATGTGATACCAAGCAGAAGGGTCTCTAAATAGTCTATTTGATGCTTGTATAATTCTAGTAGCACCCGAAAAGGTAACATCATAATAAATTTTATCTTGATAAAAACCAAACGTATAAGTGCTGTTAGCCCCAAATAATGTGTAAGATGCTGAGCTGCTTAAAGTTCCTCTTTTAACCCACCCACTCCAAGTCCATGTTTTACGATTACCTGAACTTGATGGTGTTCTAGTTAAATAAGCAGAAGCAGATGAACGAAATCTTACACTATCGGTAAGGTTGTATCCGCCTAGCTGTGGGATAGCATTACTGTTTTGTAATAAACTCATTTAGTTCCTTAGCTGTAACTTGCACTAACTGTGACATAGGCATTAGTACCATTATCAAAGTAAGATACAAGATAAACACCAGCAGTTGATATAGTGGTTAAATCAGTAGCTGTTATTTTAGTAGTAGCCGCAGCAGTAATAGCAACACCAGCACTATTGTCTAGTAAGATGTAACCTGATTGTCCAGCCGTGTGATTAGTAAAAGTTAAAGTAGCACCCGATGATGGTGTGCATGAGAAGTTATTAGTTACATCTAAGTCAAAGGATAAGTCATTATCCGTTGTGACTGTACCTCTAAATGGAGCAGTGAGTGTATCTGCTACATCTGCTTTTAAAGTATCAGCATCATAACCTTGTACTGTGACACCAATGTCAGCATCCACAACAATGGTAGCATCATATGCCTGTACTGTTGATCCAATGTCTGAATCTAATACAACAGTTGTACCTAAGTTACTAATTTGAGATTCAGTAATAGATAAAGCCGCTTGATGTTGTGTTACACTTGTTTCTGTAATGTTAGCATCAGGAACATTTGCCCAAGTAACTGCAGCAGTTAAATCGTTAGTTTCTGTAGTAAGATAAGGAGTTAAGTCTGGTGGAGTATATGTAAATACACCATTTGTATTGTTATATGATAATGCAGGACTACCAGCAGCAGCTGTACTTACTGATAAGTCTGTATATTGAATACCTGTGTCTGTATCTGAGTCATTAACCCAGTTAGTACCATTGTATTTAAGGACTTGATTAGTAGAAGGTGATGTAATTGTTACATCTGTAATGTCATTAAGATTAGCTACTTGAGATGGAGTAAACCCTAAAGCAGTTGTTACATCTCCATTTGACAATGTAACAGCACCTGTTCTAGTATTAAAAGAGGTTACTGCACCTGTAACTGAAAAAGCAGCTTCATCCCAAGCTGCACCATCCCATACATAAAGTTGATTGAGTGTAGAGTTCCAATATAAAGCACCTGTTAATAAAGCATCACCATCATTATCTACTGTTGGTGCAGAAGATTTAGCACCAAGATAACGATCATCAAAACTATCATAACTAGCCGCTGCATTTGTTTCAGATGTAGCAGCGTTAGTAGCTGAAGTAGCAGCTTCACTTGCTTTTGTAGTTGCAGTTGTAGCAGAAGTAGCAGCAGAAGTAGCTGAACTAGCCGCAGCTGTTGCTGAGGCACTAGCATTAGTCTCTGCTGTTTCAGCATCTTCTTGTGAACTTAAAGCTGCACTTGCACTTGAAGCAGCATTAGTTTCACTTGTTGCCGCATTGGTTGCACTTGTGGCTGCATTAGTTGCTTGAGTTGAAGCAGTTGAAGCACTTGATGTAGCACTTGTTGCAGATGATGTAGCTGAAGTAGCACTAGAGGCAGCACTTGTGGCACTTGCCGCAGCAGCCGTTGCACTAGCAGCCGCTTCAGCAGCTTTATTGGTCGCTACTGTAGCTTCATTAGTAGCATCAGTTGTTGCGTCTCCTGGTCCACCAGGTCCTCTATAAATAGCCATTATTCGTCCTTATCAAGCCAAGATGATTTCTTTTTGGAAGTTGTTTTAGTTTTAGATTCTGAGACTACCTCGTAGTCTGGATGTTGTTTCATAGCTTCTACATCATGTTCAGCTATAAACTCAACTGTATTGCCTGTTTTTTTACATTTAAATATCATTTATTTCTCCTAAAAGGAAAATCCCCTCAGAACGAGGGGACTCCCAAGCATTAAGCAGGAACTGCTATTGCAAAGCAAGAATCATCACGTAATTCTTTAACACCATAGAGAGTATCTGCTGTGTAAAGAGTACCTAAGTATTCTTGTTTATATTGTGTTTGTGAACGTACACCAACTTGTTCTGCAAGAACTGCTGAATCTTTATGACCCATTAAGCAGATACGAGCAGCACCTGAACCAGATGCAGTATCACAATTAGAAGAAACAAATACAGGAATACCATAAAGGTTTCCGATTTCACCATTACGGATTGTGTTGCCGTTACCAACTTCACCTACAAAGGCTTGTTCTGTGTAACGAGCTAAACCCATTAATGTGTTTCTAGCTGATGGTGGGATTAACAAGAAACGACCATCCATAGGAACATCATTGTCATCAAGACGTTGAATTGTTCTACGAACAGCAGCATCTGTTAATGCAGCTTCATTGTTAGAAGCAGCCACATATTTTGTAGTACCATCAGAACCAATGTAAGCATCTTCATAAGCTGCTGTGCCGCCACCTGTGTTAAAGCCACGACCTAATTGGATTAATGATGTGTCTACTTGTTTAGCTAAAGCATAACCTGCGTCATCTGTGTAGAATCTACGCATTGAGGTTAAAGCTTGTACTTCTGTAATGTCCTCAATCAAACGTGAGTACTCGTAGTGTTTGTCAACAGCTACTTGTACTTCTGATTCAGTAGCAGCAATAAGTGTTACTTGTGTTTCAGCTGCTTTAACTGATGCAGAACCACGTGTTGGTTTTGGAATGTGTAAAGTGTCACCTTTTTTACCCTTGAAAGAGATTTTTTTGAATAGGTTAGCTGCTACTAAATTAGCTTTATAAGCAGCAATAACCTCGTCCGACCAAATCTCAGGGATAAAGGTAGCACCTGTGGTATTAGTTACATGATTTGTACCTAGTGCCATGATAGCTCCTTTTCTAAAATGTTAAACGACCCGTCCTTCTCTATATGCTGCCATAATCTCTTCAGACATTGCATCATACTTATCAGGATCGGTTTGCATAAGTTTAATAATATCGCTTCTACGATATTTCTTTTTAGAAACAGATTCAGTATTACCACTACTGCCTACGTCTGCCGCTTTTAACTGTTGCTCTCGATCTACTTTAGAGGTCTCAGCAACTTTCTTACTAATGTTTTGGCGGTCTGTCCAATTAGATAATAACTCTTTAGCAGAGTCATAATCAAACTCAGTTTCAGCTTTTGTAAATAATTCTGTACGAACTCTAGAAGATTTAATCCATTCTGCAAAGGCAGGATCTTGAACAATCTCTTGTACATTAGGAAACTCAGAATTAATTCTTGTCAATGTCTCATTACGTTTCATTGACAGACTAGCTTCTTTTGCTTCTTTAATAGAAGGATGATTGTCAATAGCCCTTTTTACAGCTTTATCAGGATCTGTATAAAAATCTTCTGATGTTACTTCTGTTTCTTGTTGTGTAGTTTTTGAACTAGTTGCCGTTTGAGTTTTAATAAAGTCATCTACTATTTTACGTAAATCTCCAACTTCAGAACCTTGTTTACCAATTAGCTTTTCAGCTTCTTGGTGCATAGCTACAATGTCCTTAACAGATTTACCTCTATACTTCTCTGGTAGATCATCCTCTGGTTTAGTCTCTTCTTTAACTTGAGGTTCGGATTCAGGTTGCTCTAGTTTAGAGTCCTCAATCTTTTCTTCGTCTAGGGAAGAAGCTTCCAATTCATTTTCTAAAACTTCGTCAATTACTTCTGCCATATTATTCTCCTGTGCATTAGCATTATAGGAAAGAAGCTGACTTGGCTATTCGTCAGTTTCTTTGCTTTGGCTACGAGATCTATGCTTTTTCTCCCAAGCCATAGCCGCACCTGGAAAGCTTCCTGACCATCCTTCTAAATGAACTCTGGGAGTAGAAATAATTTTACTCGCAGTTTTGCCACAAGAAGGACATGTTAAATGTTGAGTGTACTCTGTCAATTCCTCAAAGTAATTATCACAATGAGAGCAGTGAAACTCAAATAATTTCCTCATTTTGTAAATCCTCATAAGATTGTTCACTCACCGATTGTAGTGAGAGAATCCATTGAAGTATATCCAACTGACCTTTACGTTTATGATATTCTTCTAACGTATCAGTTGAAATAATCTGATTATACTGGTTAAATAAGTTTTGTGTATCTTCTATGAAATCTTTCCACCCTTTAGTGGACATCATAGAAAACCTTTCTTCGTAATACTTTTGTAGCTCTTTATCTATAGGCATATATTAATAATTATATCACAAAATAACTAGATTGTCAAGCTTGTTTCTGCTGTTGCATCTGCATTTCAACAATTTCTTTATTTTGATCCATATCTTTTTCTTTGAGCATGAGTTCAGCAATTCTTACACGTCTATCAAATTCAGCTCTAATCATATCATCTTCATTTGGTAGATTAGTTGAAATAGCTGTAAGAACCTTAGCTTTAACAGCTTCAGGTTCAAATCTAGCTTCTGTAAGATGTTTAGCAGCCAATGCTTCACGTTCTTTAGCTTCACCCATTGTTTTAGCTGTTTCAGCTTGAGCCTGTTGTAATTGCAACTGCATAGCAGCTTGTTGCATTTGTTGTTGTTCAGGATTAGGCTGCATAGCTTGTTGTAGAGTAACAAGAAGTTGTTCTCTATTTGGTAAGCTAGAGTTTTGTAAAATACCTTGAAGTAGGATTGGAGTAAGTGGACTATCTGGTCCAAGTGTTTTAAGTAGATTAATAAACTGCTGTTGTTCTACCTCACGTGCTAACATACCTAATGTTGAAGCAGGTACAAACTTCCAATCTTGTACTGGGAAATGTTCTGGATCAAACTGCATAAATCTCCATGCAGCTTTTTCAATAAATGGAATTAAAAATTGATCTTGGAAATTAACAAGTGTGCGTTTGTTCTTTTTAAGAATTGTAGCTAGTGTTACAGATAACTCACCACCCGCTGGTGTTGTTGCCATACCTGCTGTATCAAGTGTACCTGTGGCTTGTAATAACATAGCTTCAAATGCTTGTGCTGTTTGAATACCACTAGCGTCAGTAGCACCAAACTTAAATGGCATAAGGACTTCAGCAGGATTACCATTAGTTAAAATAGATTTGCCTGGACGTACCTCAAACTTACTACCACGTGGAAGACGTGTAGCATCCATCGCCATCATAGGAACTGTAGTAAGTGCTAAACCATCTAAATAGCTACGAAGCTGAGCATCAATAGCTTTTTGCATATTGAAGCCTTTTTCTGCAATACCTCGTCCCCAGAAACGATTAGGAACTGTATCATCTTGATAAGCTACAATAGGACGATCTTTCATCATGTAAGGTGATCGTTCTGCTTTAAGTAATTTAGAATCATTAGCTACAACAACTAATGCTTCTACTAAATTACCATACTCTTCCATAAGTTCTGAAGTTTCTTCTTCAAATAAATCTTCTACTTCATTATCTACGCTATCTAAAAGTTTTTCAGGAATTAAACCATAGTAACGTATTACTTTAATTTTATCGTCTTTGTAATGCTCATCAATCCAACTAGCCTCTAAGTCTGAATCATCTGTTGGATCATCATTAACATCTACATTAAAATAAACACCATTAGTGATGCCTTCAGCAATTTTATGTGCTGATACAAACTCTTCAATAGCTACACCCATAGCATCTTCAATAGAAGTTGCAGTAGGGTCAATAACAAAATTTTGAGGACTGACTGGTTTAAGAACTACATTAACTTTTTCTTTTTCTTCTACACCAATAGCAACTGCATCCATGTCTTGCATAGGACGAGAAGCAGGCATTAGTTCTTTAGTTTTCTTAATACTAAGTTCACCAATACCAGTACCATAGATAGATGCTAAGAGGATGACATCACCTACAGCTTTACGTAGTTTGTTTTTCTTAAAGCACTCTTTCATGTAGTTCTTCATGTATTCTACATCTTGAGGCTGTTGATCTGCTAGATCATCTTTAATGTCAAATAGATGGTCACCTTGACCAAATACAGCTTCTTCAATTTCTGCTGTATGGTTTTCAATAGCTTGTTGTAGTGCAGGAGATGTAACACGGCTACGTTCTGAATCACGCATCCTGTCTTGAGCTGCCCATTCTCCTCTCCAGAGACGTTCATACTCTTTCCATTTTTCTAGGTAGTTTTGATCTCGGTGGTCTCGCCACTCCTCTACATTACCTAATACCCAATCTACTAACTTATTTGACATAGTTTTTCCTCTTTTAGTATCCTGCTACTGCGTCTAATGCTTCGTATTCTTCTTCCTCATAGTCTTGGAAGTATTCTACAATTTGAATTTGATCTATGTATGCTAAAGCATCAATCAAATCATCATGTAATTGTGAGTTAGGAAAGTTGACAAGTTGATCTATAAACTCATTGTTCCACTCTCCATGATTTAGCGTTACTTGTCCGTGTTCAAAACGTCCTTGTAATGCCCAAACAATTCTGTCTGTCTTCTTTTGATTTCCATGAGTACAATCATCAATCCTAAAATAGTGATTGTGTTTTCTCATTAAATCCATAAGGTAAGGTAGAGCTGCGTTCTTTAAGCTACCTTTCTCAATACCTACTGCTGTGGGTTGGTATTCAACAACAGCTTTCATAATTTCATGGCAGGTTTGTTTAATATCCCATCTACCATGCTTTATGTCTGCGACCCACCATCCTCCTTCGTGGACTTTAACGACTGCAATCGCTGTTTCATCCAGTTTTTTATTTTTATTCGCTGACTCTTTATCAACATTAATAAAACCAGCAAGGTCAACAGCAATAAAATATCGACCATCATCAGGCTCTTCATCATCGACTTTAATCCATTCTTCTTTAAAGATGTCTCTACTTGCTGCTTCAAAAGAAGCTAGAAACTCTTGTCTGAAAGCAAAGCTACTCATTGTATTTCTAGCAGCTTCAATTTCACTTTCAGGAATTAATGGGTTATCATAGGATGTATAATGAAACCCAGTCCATTGTTTATCTTTACCTGTTTGTGCAAATTGAAATAACTCATAAAAGTGATTACGACCTTTAGGAGTTCCAATAAACAATGCACCACCCTGAACATCAGCTAAGGCAGGACGTAGGATTTGTTCCCACACATTAGGTTTAATATCAGCGTATTCATCAATAACACAAAAGGCTAAACCAACCCCACGAAGTGTATCTGGTCTATCTGCACCTTTTAAATAAATCTTTCGATTATTAACAAGTGTTAGTACAGATGTATTCTCATGAGCTGACTTAATGACTTCATGTCCTAGCTCTTTGAGTAGTCCCCACAAAATATCTTTAGCTTGTTGATAAGTAGGTGCTACATAAAACACATCTTTACTATCACTTTTTAGAGCTTCAATAAGAAGCATCCAAGCAGCGAGTCTAGACTTACCAAAACGTCTACCTGCTGCTACAATTTTAAATCTATGATCGTCATTAAAAACTTCACGTTGTTTATCGTGAAGCTTAACTTGTAAGCTAGTCACTAATATTGTCCATAAACAGGTTTATCTAATAATTTAGCTTTACCTGATTTAATTGCCTCTGTGGCTTTTTGTTTAATCTCATCTAATGATTTACTGCTTTGACCTATTTCAATGCCTAAAGAATTATTAAATAAATCCATTTGTTTTTCTTCTGGGGTTTGCCTAATAGCTGCTCCTCCAAGAACACCAAAAGGCATAGGCACTTCATGCCAACTACTTACTCCTTTAGCTACATTTGGACCATACTTACGAGTCATCTCTGCTGTCCAAACTAAATGCCGCCAAGCATCTGCTTCATCCCCAATGCCTGTACCTGTAGGATAACGATTAGCAGCTTCTTGTGCTATACCTGTTCCTCGAACAGTACTAAACACATCTTTTACAATGGCAAAAGGTTTAAAAGTATCTTCAGCCATTAAAAATCCATTTCATAATTAATGAATAAACCTTTATCCCAATTATTTTTATAAGCATTAGCAGAAAGCTGTCCAGGACCTACTGGAACATTAACATTAGCTTCATAGCTCTTACCATAAGGACTACTTACCATTCTAACTCCTAAGTTTTCTAAATTAAGAGCATATTCTTTAACTAGCTCTTCAGGAGTTTTAGTAAGTACAGCACTTAATGGACCAATGTTACCTGACACCTGTTTGATGTTTTCATCCATCAAAGCTCTAAACATAGCATTATTTGCATATAGCGTTGCAAACGCATATGGGTTTATTTTATTCTCAGAGGTTGGTTGGTAGGTTGCTCCACCTCCAACATTAACTGCACCTACTGGAGTGTAAGTTGTATTCCCTACGTTTCCTCCTACAACTGCCTCTTGAGGATTCACATAGCCTTCGAGCATTCCTTGATTGTATGGCATATTATAAAGTTCTTGATATAGACGCATATCTCCTTCGTCTAATCTAGGAACTTTAGGCACTACCCCAAAAGGAATAAACTCGTCACTCATTTTCTTCTACAATTTCTCCGTCTATTACATCTTCTTCTTCAGAAGCGTTTATTGTTGTTTCACCTACACCCATAATTTGGATGCTTATCTGATTGCTCCTACCCTTCATCTTCTGAATGTAGTCTTGTGGAAGCACCCTATCCATTACTAGCTTTAAACATGCCATTTGATCTTGGTCGTCATCATCTAAAGCTTTATCTAACACTTTCTGAACAATGTATTTAGATTTCCTGCCGAGCATCTCTGCGAGGATTTCCTGACTTCTTTGCTTTTTACTTTGAGGAAGCGTAGCTTTCTTATTGATTGCCGCAGGCAACGGGGGAAGACCCTGTTCCTCACGTTCTTTATTCTGAGCTTTTATCGAGGGGCGACCAGCTCCTGGACGTTTTCCACCTCTACGTTCTTTCTTAGGAGTGGTTGCTTCGGCAGAAGCCACTTCTATTTTTACATTTTCCATACAATAATTATATCATAATTACTTGACTTTGTCAAGGGATTCGTTTATCGAAGATAAACTCATTTGTAAGAAGCTTCAGCTTCTCATGTCTAATTTATTAAATTCTATTGACAAATTAATAAATATAATGTATAATTAATTAATAATTAATATATATATATAATAATATATATAATATATATATATAATATATAATTAATAATAATAAAAAAGCCCTCATAAAGAGGGCTTAATTAATTATATATAATGTGTTTTTTTACTATAAGTAAAAAAATTATTTATTCATTACATACATAGTTACTTCAAAACCAAATCTCATTTCAGTTGCTGATGGCTTAGTCCACATAGTTATCTCCTTTCTTGATAAAGTTATAAACTTTCTAGTTTATATTAATATTATACCAAGAAACTAAAGATCTGTCATGCAGAAAACCATTAAGAGTTCCTAAGAAACTCGTTTTTTACTTAATGTCAATGATTTTAGCTTTTTTCTCTTCAGGAAGTACATTATCCAACAGAATACTCAATATTCCATTTTCCATTGTTGCTTCTTTAATAAGCATAGTATCTACAAGCCTAAAGCTTTTAAGAAAATTCCTATATGAAATCCCATGATGAAGGTATTCTACCTCATCCTTGTCTTTTTTACCTTCAATAGACAATTTACCATCTTTTAGCTCAACTTTGACATCTTTTTTATCAAAACCAGCTAAAGCCATTTCAATTTTATAAGAATCGTCATCTACTTTGATGACATTGTGATGTGGAAACTTATCCACTTGTTGGAAGAAAGCATCTACATCAGAGAAAAACTTATCAAATCCTAATGTAGCCCCATGAAAATAATTTTTATCTGCATAAAAATTCACCATAATAAACTCCTTATTAAATTAATCAAAGAATATTTGGAGGACGAAACGTCCCTCCTTCATATAAAAGCACAAAGCAAACTTGTTTTGCGACTTTACGACACTATTATATCACCTTTTTTTTATAATGTCAAGTGTCTTTTGCTTATATCCCCCAAAATCCCTCTCGTATCATAGGAGTGATCCTTGTACAAATATACAGAAACACAAATATACCCCCCCCTGTATGACTTTTGTATGACGATAGTATTACATTCGTAATACATTTGTATTATAACTAATAGTTATATGGTTTATAACTTTAGGTTATATAAAATCAAAGTCCGTTTTATGCACCCATATAAGCCCATAATAATTATTAGAATCAAGCCCATATAAATTACTAATTTTTAAAGGAAAAATTTAGAAATTTTAGAAAAATATTTTCATTCAGAAAAATCAAAAAATATCAATAGTTTTTTAAAAAAATTTAAAAAATGTTGAATTAAAATTAAAAGTATGATATTCGCATACGCGTTACATTTAATCGTGCAAAATGTTCTGTTGTTTGGTACAATCATGAACATGGTGCTAATTCGCACTGCTATTTATAGGACGATAATAAAATGGAAACCAACTTACTCACATCACCTCTCAAGGCTCTTATGACTGAGGGCTTATCATATGAAGGGATAAAGGCATTTATACCTTCACGTTTAATAGGTGAGGCACAGCTAATGCTGAATAGTAGATATGATAATAATACTTATAGGCATTTACAGAATCAGAAAAGATATGGTCATTTAGTTTCAAAATACATAGCCACAATTAATAAGAATGATTATATTTCATCTCATGAGCATAACAGCACTATTGCTGTGAGTCATTACTTGAAATTTATACTTTCAAACTATGGTACATACCACCTCAATAGACTTGAGCCTCAATTAAATATAGTCAAAGAAAATTTTGCGAGTAGAACATGGACGTATTTAGATGAGGATATTTTTAAAGGTATTTTATTCAATTATGATAATTTTCATTTAATCCAAAATTTACATAAACTCCATATTTCAACAGTAGATGAATCATTAATCGCTTACTATCCCTCTCTAAAACATTTAAGAGAGGGTAGAGAGGTGAGGACGAGAATAGGAAAATATCTCTCTAAATATGCGAGTTTAATTTATGGTGATTTAGAATCAAATGACTTAGCGTCTAAGGTCAAAGACACAGTAGATAGATTTAATTTAATTTATTGTGATGCTAAAGATTTTGAAATCGAAATAATCTCTGATGACTGTGATAATAAACAATTATGGAATAAAGCCTATGACAGTAATTCAATAGTTCATAGCTGTATGAGTAACGAGGATATAGGCACTGCCTATTGCACAGGCAGAGGTCAACTTGCCTTAGCTGTGGTGAGGCATAAAGACACCAAACAAACATTAGCACGTTGTATTATTCGATTACATAATGACAAGGTGACAGATAATCGAGAGGGAGTAATTAGATTTTATCCACCAACTGAATCGAGTACTGCCTCAATGTATTTAAAAAATTATCTTGCTGATATAGGTTATTCTGAGCATGTTTCATTGAGTGGCATATATTTAAAGACTTATGAGCATGAAAATGGCTCATTTTATGCACCATATATTGATGGTGGCACTAATGTGGCAGATTTAAAATATATAAATGATGAGCCATATTTTTTAATCACTAGTTATGGTGATTACTCATTAGACAGGACAGATTTAATTGCGAATGATGGCAAAGAATATTATGCCTGTGACTGCTGTGGTGAGAGTATGCATGAGGATGAATCCACATATATATCAACTGATGAAAACTCAGTCTGTGATTCATGCTTAGATAATTACTATACAAGAGATATTGAGGATGAATTTATACATGATAGTTATGCAGTTTATGTGGCTGATTTAGATGTTTATGTTCATCAAGATAGATTAGAACTTCATGATATTGTTTATTCTGACATAGAGAATGAATACTATCACATTGATAGCGTTTATTTTAGTATAAGAGAAGGTACATATATTTTTATTGATGATGTCATCTCTGTTGATTTTTCAACTGTTGATGATGATGAATTAATATATAAAAGTCATTCTGTATTTTTGCCCTGTGGTGCTGTGGTGCATGAGAATGATTATGACCATTTTATAAACTTACTTAATGAGGTGAAATAATGAATATTAAAAACTTACTAATGGATATATGCACCTTTAGACGTGGACACAATTCAAGAGGTGAAAAAGCTTTTATTAAAAAATATATGGCAGATTTTGTGCCATTTTATGATTCTAATGGTGAGGTGATAGCCTATGGCTATGATAATTTAAAGCCCTGCCAAAATCGTATTTTGTGGTCATCTCATATCGATACAGTCCACAATCCTAAAGGCAAAATATCTCAATCGGTCTATTGTGATTCAATCACTAATGTTTTATTTATTGATGAAAAAACTGCTGATTGCTTAGGTGCTGATTGTGGCTCTGGAGTGGCTCTCATGCTCTCAATGATTGATGATGATGTTCATGGTTATTATTTATTCCATAGAGGTGAGGAATTAGGGCGTATAGGCTCGCAGGCTATGGCTGAATGTCATACTGATTTTATCGAGTCATTTACTCACGCTATGGCATTTGATAGAAGGTCAACGGATTCAATCATCACCTATCAGAGTGGTCAACGCTGTTGCTCTGAAAAATTCTCAAGCCAATTAGCTGAATTATTGAATATGAATTTTAAGTCTGATGATACAGGCTCTTATACTGATACTTATTCATATATTCATTTAATAGATGAATGTACCAATATCAGCATAGGCTATGATTCAGAGCATACCTCAAGAGAATCACAGAACATCAATCATTTAATAGCCCTTGCTGAATCAATAAAGGCTGTTGAATGGCAAAATATTTCTTTAGTAATTGATAGAGATAAAACACAGGATGAATATAAATCATATTTATGGACTGATTATCGCACCTATTATGATAGTTATGACTTATCTGTCTATGACCTTGAGGATATGAGTTTCAATGAGAGATTCGAATATCTCAAGAGCCTTGATAAGTATGAACTGATTAATCTCATTGAGGATATGCTCTATTCCTCAAGGGCTTGTATTGAATAGCTGTATTTAATAGCTGTTATATAAAAGCCCTCATTTGAGGGCTTTTTTATTGCCTATTGACTTTCACAATAGCGTTATAAGAGGGTTTTTATATAACAGTAATATCAAAGTATCAAATTTTATTAAAAGCTCTATATGAGCTTAAAAAGGTGGTTTATGGGCATTTGCTTAATTTTTAAGCAAGTATTTAATTAATTATTTTTAAAAAAGGGAAAAGATATAGAAAAATTTATACCTCTAAAACTTACATAATGAGCCTTAGAGCAATTTTTAAACTTTTATAAGCTTAGGTATTAAAGTTTTAAAATAACGCTTTATAGGGCTTTTATGTGGTCATACTTTTGTATTACGTTTGTATTACTATTGTATAACCATAGTATTACTTTTGTAATTTTACGAGTTAAGAATTTTGCACCCAAAAATACGCTGTAAAATTCAAAGCTGTTATTTTTCAAACCCCATTTTATCTTTAAATTTTTTAAACTTTAGGATTGACTTTTGAAGATTTATATTGTATAGTTTTTATTAGGAGATTAGTTATGATTAAATATTATTTTTATGAAGTGTTCGATCAAACGAACAAAAGTTTAGGGTTCGTTTTTGGACAAGATTTTCCTGAAGCAAGAAATGCGGCAGAAATTTTGTACGGAAATGGAATTTTTTTAAAAACTGTTGATGAGGAAACATTATGAAATATATCGCATTTTTAATTTTTATGGTATTATTAATTATGTATTTATTTTGTTTGTTTCTTGTTTTAACTTATTAAGGAGAGTATATGAAGTTTAGAGTCAAAGCATCAGAGTTAATTAATTACGAAGCTAACGTAGAAGCTGAAACCTACGAACATGCTAAAGAAGTTTTCTATAAAACTATTGCAGAGGACACCATGAATGAGTGTATTACAGGTGCTAATTTTGAGATAGATGTTGTGGAGAAGTTATCATGAGTTGTATAGAAAATGAAATTATTTTAGAAAACTTATATGATGAGTTTTATGAACAGTTTAGAGCAGAAGGTTGGTTTCCAGGACCAGCTCGTATCTTAGCTCTTAAATGGGCTTATAATAAATTTAACAATACTCAAGGAGATTATGAAAATGATTAAAGACTTACATGGTGACGAAGAAGAAATTCGTCAAGAACAAAAACAACGTGAACTTGATCTTATTGACTATCATTTATACTTACAAGAGTTAGGTGATGTTGACGAGTAAATCAGATTTTCTTTATGAGGTTTATGATGATGATTTTCCTATTAGAAGGTTTCTCTCCTTAGATTCTGCTAGGCAGTTTATCATTAATAAACCTCACCTTAAAATTAAAAAGATCCAACATATTGATTGGAACAACTATGAACCTTGTTTATTTTAGAAAGGAATTATAATGCGTTGCAAGGCTTGTGATAAAATTCTCTCTGACTACGAAGCAACTCGTAAAGGTGAGAATTCTAAAGAATATCTCGATCTGTGTAACTACTGTTACTCGACAATCTCAAAAGAAATTTTAGTAAACGAACGAGAAGACTTAATGACTCCTGATAGTTTTTTAGATGAGGAGTACTTCGAGGAATGAGTCATTTTTTACGTAATACTCGTTGTCCTAAATGTGCTGAACAAGGTAATGATCGATCAGGAAATAATTTAGCAATTTACTCTGATACCCATAAATATTGTTTTGCATGTGGCTATTATGAGAAGGGTGACATTGTAGAAAAATACAGGCAAAAACTTGTACCAAAAACTTCAAGTAGTTTCTTCACTCCTGCTTTAACTTTTGATGATAAAGCTTTGTTATACTTAAAGAAATATGGTCTTACAGATAAGGAAATTGAAGACAATTATTTTTGGGATGAGTCAGGTTTTCTTGTATTTAATGCAAAAGTTTTTCAGAATGCAAGAAACTTTAATAACACTTTTCCAAAGTATATTTCTCGAGGAACGATCCGAGGTAATGAGGTAATCTTTCACAAATCTAAAAACTATGTTATAATAGTAGAGGATAGTGTAAGTGCGATTAAAGTTGGACGAGTATGCTCAAGTGTTGCAATTCATAATTCAGTTATACCTCATGAACTTTTAATGAGGTTATCAAAAGATTATGACAATTTAGGAATTTGGTTAGACCCTGATAAGCAAAAAGAGATGTTAGGTGAATCTAAAAAAGCTGCAATTTATTTTAACAATGTGAAAGTAATTTGGACAGATAAAGATCCAAAAGATTTTACTACAAAAGAGATTACTCAAATATTATTTGACAAAGGAATTTCTGTATGATAGAATTAATTATAATTAAATATATATTAAATAATAATATATATAATAAATATAATAATTATATTAATTTAACTAATAAAGAATTAGTTAAAATATATTATATTATTAAACAACTACATGAAGCCTCTGACGAGGACTTCACAGTAGATGATCTAGAACTAAAGTTCTTTAGTGAATATCCATTCTTAAAATCTTCTGAAAAAGAAATGTTCTCAGGTATCTTTGAACAACTTCGTAAGGTTCATGCTGATGACGCTAGAGTAGAAGAGTTTATGAAGAAACAACGAGACATGGTTCAGGCTCATAGAATTGCTGAACTATCTCTTGAAGTTACTGAGGGCAGAAAAGAATTTATTGACTTGTTAAGTCATGTTTCTACACTAGATGCTGACGCACCTGTGGAAGAAGAAATTGAATTTGTTTCTGATGACTTAGAAGAACTTTACAATAATCTTGTAGTTACTCAAGGATTACGTTGGAGACTTCCATGTTTAAATAAAGCTTTGGGTTCTCTTCGTAAGGGTGACTTTGGATTTGTGTTTGCTAGACCTGAAACAGGTAAAACAAGTTTCTTGGCTAGTGAAGCAACATACATGGCTGAACAAACTGATCGTCCTATACTTTGGTTCAACAACGAGGAACAAGGTGAAAAAGTTATGATGAGATGTGTTCAAGCTTCTTTAGGAATGACAGAAGGAGAATATAAAAATGATCTTAAGAAATACAGGCAAGCTTTCCATGATAAGACTAAACGTAATATTAAAATTGTTGACAATGCGAGTATTCATAAGACTTATGTTGAGAAAGTTTGCAAGGCAATTGAGCCGTCTTTAATTATCTTTGACCAGATAGACAAGATCAAGGGCTTTGATGAATCACGAACTGACTTGACTCTTGGTGCTATCTACCAATGGGCAAGGGAACTTGCTAAAACCTATGCACCTGTTATAGCTGTGTGTCAAGCAGATGGTACAGGTGAAGGAGTTAAATGGTTGACAATGGGGCATGTAGCTAATGCTAAAACATCTAAACAAGCTGAGGCTGATTGGATTCTAGGTATTGGTAAGAGCAACCAAGAAGGGCTAGAGTATGTTCGTCATTTAAACATCAGCAAGAATAAACTTGTAGGTGATGAAGACTCTATTCCTGAGTTGCGTCATGGCAAAATGGATGTTATTATTAAACCTGAGGTAGCTAGATATGAAGATGTCTAAGAATAGAATATGTAATGTGTGCCGTAGTCCTGCAAGAATCTACCACAAGGATAAGTGGTGGTGTGGACTTGATTACAACACAGCTAATGGTATATGTAAAAAATTAAAAGGAAAAGATGAAACCACTAATACTAGATGTAGAGACGACAACGGAGAATAAGGGGAGTCCTTTCTCTGTCAATAATAAACTATGTTACATAGGTTTATTTACAGGGGATACTCATTATATCTTTGATATAGAATACTCTGATAGACCTTATAGAGATATGCTAGAAGAAGCCCAGGAGGTTATTAGTCAATATGATACAATTGTTGGATTTAATTTAAAGTTTGATTTACATTGGATTCGTAAGTATGGGCTTGACTTCTCTCATTGTAGAGCATGGGATTGTCAGCTTACTCATTTTATTCTGACCAATCAGAAGAACCCATACCCAAGTTTAAATAAAGTTGCAGAACACTATCAGTTAGAGAAGAAACTCGATGTAGTACATGAAGAGTATTGGTCTAAGGGTTTAGATACCTTAGACGTACCACAAGATATTTTAGAAGAATATCTAATTAAAGATCTTGACGTAACCTATGAGGTATTTAAGATGCAAAGAAATGAAATCCAAAATCTTGCAGCAGAACGTCAAAGACTTATCAGCTTACATAATCAAGACTTGATTGTTTTAGAGGAAATGGAATATAATGGAATTTTATATGATGAGAAAAGAAGTTTGGAATTGGCTAAAGAACTTGAGCAAGATCTTATGGACATTAATCAAGAGCTTGTTACTCTTTGTGGTGTACCTGATCTTAATTTCAATAGCAATGACCATATTAGCTGTCTACTCTATGGAGGCTCTGTTACAATTCCTAAGAAAGAAATTGTGGGCATTTATAAGACAGGTGATAGAAAAGGTCAAGATAAGTTAGGGTGGGTAGATTACACTTATGATCTACCTAAAATTGTTGAACCAATTAAAGGAAGTGAGTTAAAAAAAGATGGATATTACAGTACAGATGAACAAACACTCCGTCAACTCCGTGGTGACAAACATGCTAAGAGAATTATTGGACTCATACTTAGACGGAGTGGTCTTGAAAAGCGTAGAGGAACTTATTATAACGGACTCCCCCAACTCAGAGTCGATCAAGGTTGGGTTGAAGGCAAGTTACATGGACAACTTAACCAATGTGTCGCTAGGACTGGTCGTCTATCTTCCTCGAAACCAAATCTACAAAACTTTGATGGAGAGATAAAAGAATTAATTTATTCGAGGTACAGTCTATGAAAAGTTCGTACTCTTATGTTTCAATGCTAAATGAGTTTTTAGCTCCTAGACATCAAAAAAAAGAGTGGCTAGAATCTAAAAAAGAGATACTAAAATACTCAAAAAATATTAAAGAACACCCACATGGTTGGTTAGTGGATAGCAAATATGTTATTACTCCGTACAATAAATGGAGAAATATAAGATATAATAAATGGTATAGGTACAAGAACATTAAAGATTTATTTGAAAGGTATATTTATGCTAATACAAGGTGACGCATCAGCGTTGGAATGGAGATGTGCGGCTTTTCTTAGTCAAGACCAAAAAGCTTTTGATGAGATTTGGAATGATGTAGATCAGCACACAGATAATCAGAATAGGTTTGGGTTACCTAGTCGTTTGATTGCAAAGACATTCGTATTCAGACTAATTTATGGTGGCTCTGCGTTTAGTTATGCCCATGATCCTAACTTTACAGAAGTGAGTAAGTCAGAGAAGTTTTGGCAAAAGGTCATTGATGAGTTCTATGTTAAATACCAAGGACTACATCGATGGCACGTTAAACTAATGCAAGAAGCCACAACAACAAGTAAAGTACAATTACCAACAGGTCGTATTTACGAGTATGAGCCTGAGTATAAGAATGGTCAGAGAGTCTATCCTAGAACTACAATTCTTAATTATCCTGTGCAAGGATTAGGTGCGGACTTAATGACGATAGCTAGAGTCTCTTTGTTTAATCGTATGAAGGATAAGTATGATGATGCAAAGCTAGTGAATACTGTTCATGACTCAATCATTATTGATTGTAAAGATGAGCATGTAGAAAGTTTATCAGAGTTAATGCTACAAGTCTTTGAAGACGTGCCTAAAAACTTTGAGAAACTGTTTGGTGTTGAGTTCAATCTTCCTATGAAAGCCGAGGTTCAATTTGGACCTAATTGGAAAGATATGGAAATTTATGAAAGAGCTTGACAAGTTTTTTATATATGGTATAATAATAATACCACTAACTCTTTTGGAGAAAATTAGATATGATTATAACATTAGTTGATGTAGGGCAACCTCAAAATGTGAAAACACAGCGAGGCTCTTATCAAACTTTAGAAGTAAGTTATCGGAATGAACAAGGACAGATACAAGGTAAGAAAATTGTATCCTTTTCAAACCCACAAGTTTTTAAAGACATACAGACTTTTCAGAAAGATGACAAATTAGATATTGCCGCAACCAAAGATGACAATGGTTATTGGCAGTGGCAATCAATTAAAAAATCAGACGGAACAGGGGGAACAACTGTGGCTACAAACAGCTCTTCAACACGTGTTACAGGTAGTAACTACGAAACAGCCGATGAACGTGCTAAAAGGCAAGTGTTTATTGTGCGTCAATCATCTTTAGCAAATGCTGTTGCAACATTAGCATTAAACAAAGAGGGTGAAGGTGCTACGGCAGAAGATGTCATAGCATTAGCAAAGACATATGAAGACTATGTATTTGCAACTGATGAGGCTTCCTAATGAAGTATCTCATTGGAGTAATAGTGGTGGCATGGGTAGTGTATTCTATCCATGTCATCTTCTTTAAAGATCATACACGTGTCATTGAATTAACTTCAGATGAACCTGTTGTTATTCAAGACCAAACTTGGGAATCAACAGTCCAGCCTATATGATTGCTTTAATTGATATGGACTTAGTATGCTTTCGTTGTGCCGCTAGTGCAGAAAACGATCCATACAATATTGCTAAGTATAGAGCAGAAGAATTACTAGACAATATCCTCACTAAAACAGAAGCCACAGAGTATCGTGGTTTCCTGTCTGCTAAAGATAACTTCCGTAAAAAAGTTTACCCTGAGTACAAAGCTAATCGTACTGCACCTAAACCTATTCATTTAGAGCAGTTGCGAGAACATGCTATGGAAAACATGAGTGCTGAAATAGCAGAAGATAATCTAGAAGCTGATGATATGTTAGGTATACATCAAACAGAAGATACCATTATATGTAGTCTAGACAAAGACTTACTACAAATTCCTGGAAAGCATTTTCAATGGGAGATTGCGGGTAAAGGTTGGAGTAAGCCTGATACATTTATAGATCAAACTCCTCTTGAAGGATTACGTTTATTCTATGAACAATGCCTTAAAGGTGATACATCAGATAACATTAAGGGTATCTCAGGAATTGGGAATAAGAAAGCTAAAATTATATTAGAAAAGTGTAAAGACGAACAAGAGATGTTTAATGCAGTCTATGACCACTATGCAACAGAAGACGAATTTATTATGAATGGTAGATGTCTATGGATATTACGTTCACTAGATGATGATTTTAAAAACCACTTTGAAAGGTTAAATATAGATAATGGCGACAAAGACGTGGACTGAGGGAAGGCTTAAGTCTTTTATAACCTCAGCACTACGTTCAGGATATAATAGATACCCACCTAAGTATGAAATACTAAAGGAAGCTTCTGTGGGTAAAATGCTTAACAAAGATACTAAACGTATAGCACAGCATTATAAATGTGCTAAATGTAAAGGCAACTACCCTGCTAAAAAGATTAATGTAGATCATATAGAGCCTGTGGTAGATCCTAAAAAAGGTTTTATAGATTGGAATACATTTATTTCAAGATTATATTGCAAGAAAGAAAATTTACAGGTATTATGTAATACATGTCATACAAAAAAGACGCAACAAGAACGAAAACAACGATCAAAAGGAAAAGTTTAATGACCCCTAGAATCTTACTTATCGATATTGAAACCTCGCCCAATACGGCATCCGTGTGGGGCATATGGCAACAGAATGTTTCGTTAAACCAATTATTAGAATCCTCACAAACCATCTGCTATGCAGCCAAATGGTTAGGTGATGATGAAGTAATGTTTGATAGTGTGCATTCGTCCTCACACAAAAAAATGCTGAAGTCCGTCCATAAGTTATTAGACGAAGCTGATGCAATCATTCATTACAATGGAGCAAAGTTTGACATTCCTACCCTTAACAAGGAATTCTTACTTGCTAAAATGACTCCACCTTCCCCATCCAAGCAGATTGATTTACTTAATGTAGCTCGTAGACAATTTAAGTTTGTGTCTAACAAGTTAGATTATGTATCTCAAGCTCTTGGTTTGGGTAAGAAGGTTGAGCATGAAGGTCATGAACTATGGCTTCGCTGTATGGCAAAAGATAAAGAAGCTTGGAAAATCATGGAAGAATACAATAAGAATGATGTGGTTCTTCTTGAGAAAGTTTATGAAAGATTTAAACCTTGGTGCAAACAACATATTAATATGTCATTGTTTGATGATGAAGTATTAGTATGCCCCAACTGTGGGGGCAACCATTATCAGAAACGTGGGTTCTCTTATACAAACTCCTGTAAGTATCAACGCTTACAATGTCAAGAGTGTGGTAATTGGTTTAGAGATAATCGTAATCTAGCACGTAAAGAAGGTGGAAAGTTTGTTAATATTGCGTGATCTTGTAGAAAGGAAAGAAATGAATGCAACAGATACTCAGGTAGGTGGCGATCACTATCGTAAGTTTAAGATTCAACCTACTGAATTTATACATAAGAATGGAATACCTTTTATTGAAGGATGTGTCATCAAATATGTAGTAAGGTGGCGAGATAAGAATGGTATTCAGGATATAGACAAGGCTATTCATTTCTTACAACTTCTCAAGGAACTAGAAAATGATACTAACAACAGCAGAACTTAATGAGAAGGTTATAGAACAAATCAATGAAGTAGATTTACTTGAATTACTTGATTTAACAACAGAAGAACTTGTTTATGCTTTTCAAGACAAGATAGACGAAAGAAGAGAGGTCTTATTAGACGCTTTAGAATTAGACGAATTAGAAGAGGAAGAATAAATGGACAAAAGTCAAAAGATATTATCAGATATAACTATTTTTAATAAATACGCAAAGTATATCCCCGAAGTTAAACGTAGAGAGACTTGGGATGAACTCGTAGAACGCAACATGGTCATGCACATTCGTAAATACCCTAATATTAAACAGGAGATTAAAGATGTTTATCAAATGGTTTTTGCTCGTAAAGTACTCCCTTCTATGCGTAGTTTACAGTTTGGTGGAACTCCCATTGATCTGTCTAACAATCGCATGTTCAATTGTGCTTTTTCCCCTTGCGATCATCCTGCCGTCTTTAGCGAAACCATGTTTAATCTTCTTGGTGGTTCGGGTGTTGGTTTTAGCGTCCAAAAAAGACACACAGAGAGATTACCTGAGATTGTTGGTCCGACAGATAAGTCTAGAAGGTTTTTGGTAGGAGATAGTATTGAGGGTTGGGCAGACGCTGTTAAAGTTTTAATTAAAGCATATACATTAGGTAAGTCTGATCCTATATTTGACTTTAGAGATATTAGACCAAAAGGCTCAAGGCTTATCACATCAGGTGGTAAAGCTCCTGGACCTGACCCATTACGAATCTGTTTAGATAAGTTACGTGCTGTGCTAAACAATGCTATCGGTAGACAATTGCAGCCTATTGAGGTGCATGATATGATTTGTCATGTAGCCGATGCTGTGTTATCTGGTGGTATCAGAAGAGCAGCTTTGATTAGTCTATTCGATAAGGATGACATGGATATGCTATCAGCTAAGAGTGGAGCATGGTGGGAACTTAACCCACAACGTGGTCGTGCTAATAACTCAGTTGTTTTGAACAGAGAAGACATCACGGAAGAAGAGTTTAAAGAATTATGGAAACGTGTAGAGGATTCTAAATCAGGTGAGCCTGGAATCTTCTGGACAAATGACTATGACATTGGGACAAATCCATGTGCAGAAATTAGCTTACGTCCTAATAGCTATTGTAACCTAGTTGAGGTTAATGTATCAGATGTAAAAGACCAAAAAGACTTAAATGATCGAGTTAAATGTGCAACCTTTATTGGTACACTACAAGCAGGTTACACAGATTTCCATTATCTTCGTAATGTATGGAAAGAGACATCAGAAGAAGATGCGTTACTTGGTGTGAGTATGACAGGAATTGCCTCAGGTAAAGTATTAGACTTAGACTTAAAAGAAGCCGCTAATGTGGCTCAGGAGGAGAATAAACGTGTCGCGAATCTTATTGGTATCAAAGAATCTGCTAGGATTACTACTGTTAAGCCCGCTGGAACTACTTCACTCGTTCTTGGTAGCAGTAGTGGCATTCATGCTTGGCATAACGACTATTATATCCGTAGGATGCGAGTGGGTAAGAACGAACCTTTGTACCAATACATGATTGATACTGTGCCTGAATTGATAGAAGATTGTCAATTCAAACCCCATTTAGAAGCAGTTATGTCATTCCCACAGAAAGCTCCTGAAAGTGCTATCTTAAGGACAGAGCCTTATAGAGACATTCTAGAACGTGTTAAACGATTTAATAAAGAATGGATTGTAGGTGGACATAATCGTGGGGATAATATGCACAATGTATCATGTACTATTTCATTGAAAGATCATCAATGGGAAGCATGTGGTAATTGGATGTGGCAAAATAGACAGCACTACACAGGTATCTCTGTGTTGCCATATGATGGTGGAACTTATGTTCAAGCACCATTTGAGGATTGTGATGAATTAACTTTTAATCGCCTATATAAGCATTTAAAAGCTATTGACTTAACTAAGGTTATTGAGGAAGATGATAATACTGAGGCTAAGGATAATGTTGCTTGTTCAGGTGGAACTTGTGAGGTGTCGTAATGGATATTACCCTACATTGGATCTGTGGAATTCAATTTGGAGTAGAGATAACTGAAGCATATGTCGATCAATACTCCATTGGTTATCTTTTGATAGATGTTGGCATTGTTAGGGTACAAATTGCTTGGTATCACCAAGATTGACCTTCACAATCGCCCTGTATTGCATTTTTATAACTAGCCCTAAGGTAAGGTATTAAAAACATTAAAAACCTCACCACGGGGCTTAAAATGCGTTATAGAGAAGGTACTGAATAATCCTCTAAAGTTTGCTGTTGTTTTCTCTGTAAATTAGCAGTTTCAGCTGATATTCCACCTAATAAACTGTCTTTAAATGCTGTAACTAGTCCAGCACGTATTTTTGGTCCTGCCTTTTTAATTTGATTCACCCCAGCTAATAATTTCATAACATCTTCGTTTGATACTGCATTAGATTTTATTAATATATTCTTCATATCATCAAACCTTTGGACGATTTGATCTTCAGGAACAGTATGAAAATAGCTAAATAAAGATTTTTTAAAATCAAGTTTGCCTTGAGGGCTATTAACAAGATTTCTTAAAGCAACATCTATTTTTTCTGCATTAACTGCATTTTTATTTCCTAAAAGAGTTGGAATACTATCTCGAGCCATAGCTGTATATTCTTTTTCTTCTGCTTCTTTTAATATTTTATAAAGGGGTTTGCCTGTAAAAGTAGTAAAATACTCATCTAAATGTTTTCTAAGAATCTTTTCAGCAGTTCCACTTAAGTTCTCAATTTTAGCAAAACCTTTACTTTGTTGGGCTAGATTTAAAAGATTGTCCGCATAGTCTCCAGCTTCTTTTATTTTAGTGCCTTGAGATCTGACTACACCCATAATACTATCAATATCATTTTTAGTAATAAATTTTTCACCTAATTCTTGATAAGCATCATTAAGCTCTTTTTCTAATAAAGCTGCTTGACCACTTGTACCAAAACCTTTTCCACTAGTGTATAGTTCATTAATAGTATTTTTATATAGCTGTCTTATTGTAGAGGTTGCAGCATCATCCCCAAAAGACATACCATATTTTTCAGCTAATAATTTCTTTGTAGCTAAGTCATTTGCTTTCGTAAAATCAAGTGAAGCCATACCTAGAACACTAGACTTCTTACCAAAAGACCAATTTCTTAGAAGTCTCTCTGCTTCTGTATCCCCACCTAACATCATCTTCCATGCATTAGTGACTTTACCTGTCCACCCATAAGGTAAAATATAGTTAATAATAGAAGGAGTACGTTTAATAGCTTCTTGCCCAAGGCTAGTTATTCCACCTGTAGCAAACTCTACTCCCATAGCGGCAAGGTCAGTATCAGCATTTTCGGGTTTACCTACTTTATATGCTTCACCTACGTAAGAAGATAGCCCACCCTCAACAGCACCTGCAAAAAATTTACGAATAATATCCCAACTAATACTACCTGCTCTGTATTGTGGTGATAGTTTTAAGAATGGAGATAGTAAATTAAATAAACCACCAAGACCTGATGACATTACCACATTATCCATATTTACATTTTTATACGTAGCAAGTTCAAAGTTTTCAGCATCAGAAGGTCCTTCAGCAACTATATCTAAATTAGGATTACCTGTTAGATTAGTCATAGCTGGTGCAGAAGGTAGATTATTTCTAAGAGATGAAATATATTTTAGACCAGACATTGGAATGTTACGGGCATCTTTTGTTTCTGCAAAAGCACGTGCTACCGAAGGTCCTTCTTTATAAGCTAATGCAGCTAAGTAAGGATCATTAAACTCATCTACTTGTTGTTTAAGATAGTAAACTCCACCACGAATGTTATCATTTAAATTTGTAGGATCTACTCCCACTTCTTCAGCTGTTGGAGCTAATAATTGCATAACACCAGCTGCTGTTGAACCTACATTTTGAGCATTCTGGTTAAAAGAACTTTCTTGAAAAGCAATAGCAAGAGCTAGGTCAACATCAACTCCTTGTCTTTTAGCTTCATCAGCTACTTTTTTTGCAATAATTAACTGGTCATTTGACATCAAACTCCAGTCTAATCCTCCAGCCATAGTTTACTCCTTGTCAGGTGATGTAGGTTGTCGTTTATTTAATTCGTCCATTAACAGGTCAAATGAACTTGAAGGTGAGGAAGCTTCCTTTACTTCTGGAGCAGTTTCACCAACTAATTTCTTTTTATTAGCTTTAGCTTCTGCAATCATCTTATTCCATGTATTTATTAATCTTACATATGATGCTTTAATTTTTTGTACATTCTTTTTAAATTCAGCTCTTGGAAGACCTACGTTTAATGCTCCTAGAGTTGCTTGTAAGAAATCAATTTCTTTTACAGCAACTTGACCTAAAGCTCCGCCTGTTCTAGATAAATCTCTCATTTCTTGAAGTTCTTTAAAACCAACGTTTGCTAGAATTGTTTTAATTTCATTTTTGTTTAGATTATACTCAGCAGTTCCTAAAAGAAAAGATTTAGCAAACCCTTCAGGACCAAAGGCAAGACCAGAATTTGGATCATCGATCTTTTTAAGTACATCATCAATAGTATCTACTGTAGGAATAAGTTTTTCTGTTCGTATTGAAAACCCATCAATAATCTTATCAAAGCTCTCAAGTTTCTCATTGTAAGCTTCACTACCTTTAATGGGAGTAAGTTCAATTTTACCTGATTCAGGATTAATTTTACCTTCATATTCTCCTTGACTACTTTTCATTGGAAGAAGTCTTTCATAAGTAGCCATAGCTTGGTCTAATTCTTCTTTAGAATGACTTTGTGGATTATTTATTACTTGTATAGCTTCTGCTAGTAAAGTATCAGTTGATTTCTTTTGGGTTGTAAGTAATTTAATTGCATCTTGGGCATTATTAATTTGCTCATCAATACGATCTATAGAGTCTTTTGAAGCTCCTTCTTTTTCTAGAGCTGCTTTTTTAACTACTAATGTGTTAAGCCATTCTTCAGCTTGTTGTAGTTTTGTCTTCGTAGTCTTAGGTTTACCTGCTTCTTCAGCTTCTTTATTAATTTTTCTAATTTCAGCTTGACGTTTATTCCAACTACTGATTTCATCAGACGCAACTCTTGAAATTTCAGAAGCTTCTTTGGCGTAACCTGCCTGTGAGAGTTCTTCAATAACTCTAGGAAAAAATAAAGTTGGGTTAGATAGTTCTGATGAAGATAAAGAATCAGTTACATTACTTAAAATAACTTCCATATCTTTAGCTTTGGTAAGTTCAGGATCTTCAATACCTAACAATTGTCCAGCAGCTCTTCCTAAACCATATCCTAAGTTACTTATACCATAAGATAATTGACCAAATCCAGGCTGAGCTAAACCAGCTAACATTGTAGCTCTTTTTTCTTGCTCCATAGCTTGTTTTTGTTCTACTTGACTAGGAGTTAGCCCAAATAATCCTTCTACTATTTTAGCCATATTAATATCCTCTCCAGAAAGCTGTTGATCCATATTGTGGAGTTGATGGTACAGATGCTGGACTAGAGAATAAACCTTGTCCAAAAGATTTTAAACCTCCCCAACCACCTAAACCTTGGAAGGCTGAAGTACCTAAACTAGATAATAAACCAATGTTACCCATTGTTGTAGAATATTGATTTTGAGCAGCTGATCCTAAAGCACTTGCAGCTAATTGTTGTCCTGGGACTGCGGCAGAGCCTAAAGATTGACCCATACTAATAGTTCCCATACCTAGTTGCTCTAAACCAGCCCCTAAACCAAATAAACTACTTGCTTGAGTATAAGGAGAAACCTCCATACCTCTACCAAGTTCTTGATAAGACAAAGCATTTTGAATATCTTGCATTTGCTGCTGTCTAGCTCTGTCCTCAGCAGTCATTAATAAACCTAAATTAGTTTGTTCTCTAGCTAGTGAAGCTGCATATTGCTCTGGATTTACATATCCACCTCCCATAGAGACCCCTAAACCACCTCTACCTGTACCATACAAAGATTCTCTTAAACGAATGTCTTCAGCAGTACGTTCTGGTTGTAGTAATTTAAGTTGTTGTTGATAGTAATCTGAAGTAAGTTTAGATAAGTCTCTGCCAGTAGCTTGACTGAATAATCCTCTACCATAAGCTCCTACATCTTGTGCTGCTTGTAATTCAGCTGTAGATGGAAGAGCCTGTCCTGCTGCCTGATAATAAATATCTCTGAATTTAGCTAATTCAGGTGCAAGTGTATATGTGGCTGTACCATCACCAAATTGACTTGATCCAAATCCTGTTGTAACTGCATAAGGAGCAAACTTAGACTGCTCTGCAATTCTTTGCTGAGCTTTTGCATACTCTTTTGCAGCTTGTGTTGTCCCTGTAAGACTCCCTATCGCTTTACTAACAAAACTCATGATTATACCTCTGTTTTAATATAATGAATAACATTGTTTATTTTATTAACTTCTTTAAATCCTAATCGTTCTACAAACTCTCTTGAATCTTCAAATGTAGTTGTTGTTACCTTACCATATTTGAGTAATATATCTTTAAACATTCGTTGGACTCTTTTTAAAGGAAACCATCGACCTTTATATTCAGGAAAGCATCCACAATGTATCTCACTTCCCTTAGTCATAATTAAAGCAGCAATATGGTCATTTTTATAAACTGGGAAGTACTCCCAATCTAGTGCTTCTTTTATGAATTCTTTTTTTATCTCTTTTGGACTGCCGTAAATCTTATATAATATATTTGCGTAATCTGTCTGTGTCATTACTCGTAACGTAGTTCTTTTAAATAACAGCCACTTTCTTTATAGTTTGTACTACCACCTGAATAATAGCAATAAAAAGAAATAGTATTTACTCCATCATAAGTAATTTGTCTAAATGTAGATTTACTTCCTGTACTTGGACTTGTATATGTTTGAGATGTGCCATAAGTAAAGGTATTTACAAAGTCAGCCATATACGCCCAAAAACTACCAGCATTAGGATAAGTTACAATAATAAATGTTTGTCCTGCTTGTTTTTCTTTACTTGTTAAATAACTAGATATATTTAAACTTGGGTTATTTGATGGATTACCATTACTTGTTACAAGAGGACTTGTTCCTTGCGTATAACTTAATGTAACAGGTTTACTACGTAGATCAGAAGCATCTATTGTACCTGATGTAGGTATAGTACCTGCTCCGCCTACATTAGTAGGAATAATAGTAGTTCCTTTATAATACTCACTAATACTAATAGGATTAGCACCACCTAATTCAGATTGTATTTGAGAAAAACTAATTGTTCCAGAAGGAGTAGCCATTAAATAGTTCCAAATGCGGTTATATCACCAATAACTGTTAAGTTACCACTAGAGTCAATCTTTGCTACACTTGTACCACTATACTTAAATACTAAATTATTACTGCCATCTTGTACTGCTGTCCATCCTGCACCTACGGCTAATGTAGTAGAAGCTGTAACTGTTGTACCTGTAAGTGCTGTCATACCTGTAGCACTACCACCAGTAAGATTAACTGCATTAGAATCTTGTGTAACAATAGTGCCATGAGTTGAATGAGCATTAGTTACTGCTGTTGTAACAAAAGCTGTAGTAGCTACTTGTGTATTGTTAGTACCAGCTGTTGCAGTTGGAGCAGTAGGAGTACCTGATAATGCACCAGATACTGTGTCAACTTTACTATTTACAGCAGTTTGTAAGTTATTAAATTCTGTATCAAACTCAGAACCTTTAATAATCTTACCAGCATCTGTATCTGGTAAAGAATCTTTTGCTAAAAAGTTTGTTGATTTAGTATAAGCTGTCATTATATTATCTTCCCTGTTTTAAGATATACATCTATTTTCTGAACACTTAGTGCTTCATCATTAATTGTTGATTCCACACCAAATTGTATTACTTTACCTGATCCACCTAAGTTAATCTTAATAGGTTGAACACCAAGACCAACTGTATTATACTTATCTACATTATATTTATAAGTCATGTTATAACGAGATAGTGTGGTAACACCAAATGTTCTATTAATTACTTGTGAAGATAAGTTAAGATTATAATCATATCCCCATTTAAAAGTAAAATCTTGTTCACCACTTCCTATAACTACAAGTTCTGCACGTTTAAGTAGTTTATTTGTAGTAGGTTGTTGCATATCAGATGCAGCAGTATAGTATTCAAAGTCATAAGTAGCAGTATTATCTAAATATCCTGAATACTCTGCTATACCATTAGGTACACCTAATAAAAGTTTTCTGTCTTCTGTATTACAAAATGCTTTATAAACACTACCATCATCAGATTTCCAAATAGTAGCTCTAGCTGCACCATTAGGTAAAGCAGACCTTAAATCAAAATACAACATAATACGAGAACCTGGAAATGTTATTAAGTAAAAAGCATCATTTTCATAATAAACACTTCTAATGTTATTAAGTGTTTCTACAGCTAAATAACTAGATAAGTCATCTTTAATATTAAGAGATAGCTCTCTCATTGGTAAAGACTTCTCTTGTATGGTTCTATTTAAACTTCTAACACCACTACGAGATAGAAAGATTAAATCAGTACCAGTAGCTTGTACAGAATCTCTAGCAATAGCACCAATACCTTTAACAACATCTGCTAATTGCATTGTAGCTGGAGAATTAGCTCCTTCATAAACTACAATGTGATGTGTACAAAATACAATTAAATAATTATTATGTTGTGCTAAAGCTACAATCTGGTCATTACCACCAACGACTGTAGATATATCTAATACACCTGAACCACTACCTGCAAAATTCGCAGGTTCATTAATCTTACTAAAATAAATAGTAGATTGGTTACTAGTAATACCTGCTGTCCATATTCTACCAAAAGCACTTAAACAACAATCAGGATCAAAAGTAGTTACACCTGTTGGAATAGATCCGTCTACATAATCGACAACTTCTTGAAAGATATAGTCGCCAGAATGTCCACGTCTTCTATACACTAACATGTTATTACCACGTTGTGTAGCTACTGCATAAGACTCTGCTGTAGGTCCTGTACCTTCAAGTAATGATGCCCATTGCCATCTATTACCTGTACCTGCTCTTGTTTTTACAGTTGTTTCATCTGCTTCATAAATAGAAACTTCTGTTTGAGTTGTAGTACCTTTTAATAATTTATTATTTGCTGCTGATAAAATTGTTACTGTACTATCAACATCTTTAAATTCAAATATACTATCTACTGTTGAACCTGAAGCTATAGGAGTAGACGTAGTTTTTAACTGCCACCCTTTTCTTGCACCAAGCCTACCAAACTTATCAATAACACAATTATTAGCTGTTGTAGCATATCCACTTTCTAAATTAACTCCTGAATCTTGTGTATTAAGACCTAAAAAGCCAGGAGCTGATATGCTCGTAGTTTGTAAAGGTGCAGTAGGCATTATGTAGCTGACCAAATAGTTTCAAAAGGTCTATGTCCAGCTTCAATAGAAATTAAATCAGCTAACATATTACGATAACGTAGTTCTTGATCTGGCATACCACCATCTTCACCACGTTCTGATATAGCTCTTGCTAACACTCCTTCAATAAGTAAATGTGGATCAATTAAAACTCTTTCTGAAGCTGTAGTTAAATAGTCCTGTTGTTTAGCTATGTTAATACGAATAGTATATACACCATCAGGAACAGGGTAAAAATCCATTTGCATATCACCAGCTGAAGACACACCATTAATATTATAATACATAGGTGAATCTTTTTGAACAGTATCTACCATTCTCATGTTTTGGTCAAACCATTCACCTGAACGAGGATACATAGCTATATCATCTGTATCATTGTATACATTTAATATACGTGAAGTAGTACCTGCTCCATATAACACATAGTTAAAGTTACCATCAGAAGTGGTAGCAGTAAGAGTTTCTCTTAAACAATGCCAATTCCAAGAGTTTTCTATTTCTCTTTTAACTACATTAACTAATTCAGCTATTAATTTAGAATAAGAGGTTTCAGTAAGAGAAGAAACTTCATTCTCTCTTAACCTAACTAAAACTTTATTAACTACTTCTAAATATGTCATTTTATATTCCTAGTCTATATTAACATTATATCATAAATTTACTTATCTGTCAATGGTTTCTTAGCTCTAGCTTCAATTCTTAGTTGTTTTATACGTTCTAATCTAGCTTCTTTAGACATATAAAACCATTGTTCTAAATCATCATAGGTTCTAAAACAAGAAATACATCGAGTTCCTTCCATACGACATACTCCAGTACAAGGACTATCCTCCTTGGACAATATTATCTTCTTCAATAACAGACATAAGTAATGTCATTGTTTGTGATGAAGAAGCTGTTACTTTATCTCCAGCTTCCATTCTAATAAATGAATTAACTTTTTCACCTATCTGAAAAAAGGCTTTAGCAGTTATAGTGTATCCAGATAATACAGGTAATGTAGCTGATTCAGAAGCATCATAAAAATTAACATCTACATTCCCATTAGATCCAGAAGTATTACTAATATAAAGTAATACCCATTGGGTATGTTTAGTTGTAGGTACTTCGTATACATCTTGAAGACTTGATGTTAATACTTTACCAAAAGACTTTTTAATCATTTACCATTTCACCTTATCTGCCCAGTAAGCTGCACTCATCTTACCTTTAGCAATATTTTTAGCATGTCTTGCTTTAAAAGACTTACGTCTAGCTTTTTCAGAAGCTGTCTTAGGAGACTTACCTGCACCACTTACACCTTGTTGACCAAAGCGTATAGTTTTTACTTGATCCCCAGACTTTGCGACCACTACATGGCTTTTAGTAGGGTGGCTAGGAGTACGTTTAGGTTTGTTATACCCTGATACTCCAGCTCTAGATAATCTTGAATCCTTAGCCATTATTTAGATCCTTTCTTAGGAAAACCCTTTTTCATGTTCTTCCAAGCTTTAGTACTAATAGTCGACTTAGCTTTAGAACGGCTTGTACCAGCTTTCTTACGTTTATTTATGTTATAATATAAACCCTTACTTGCCATTACTTTTTCCTTTTTTTAGATTTACCTGCTTTAGATAATGCTATAGCTATTGCTTGTTTTTGAGGTCTTCCTGATTTCATCTCTCTTCTAATGTTCTCAGAAATTACCTTTTTACTAGAACCTTTCTTTAGGGGCATAAGCTCTAACTCCTTCTCTATCTATAACTAATGTTTGCCTACGAGGCTTCTCTCCTTCTTTAGGAAATTGTATGTGAATCCAACTATTAAACTCAAGGATGCACTTATCAAATTCTATGGAAGATCCAGCGAGATCCACAAAAGTGTCGTCAACACTCCCATAAGCAGGGCATATAAGATCCGCTGCAAGACCATCCGTATGGTAACTCGTGTCTTTAGACCCAACGGCACGATTAACAGGAATGCTGCGGAAGCCACTAGAGATAATAATAGGAAGCCCTCCAAGTTTAGTCCTGACATCTTCTAACCCCTCACATAATCTATGTAAATTAGTTAATTGCTCTTCATTAGGCTCATTCTTTAATTGCAATCTAACCGCAGTATTAGAATGACACATCTCTTCCAGGCTAAAATGCTCTGATAAATACACTACTTAGCTAAACCTTTCTGTTTCTCATAGGTTCTTAGTCCAGCTAAACCTAGCATAGCAAAGGTAAGCTCTAGTAAAGCTTCTGTTTGAAAATCAGGTAATGGTATAGGATTACCAGTTAATGCAATTAACCATTGTGCAATAGGTTGTAATAAAAATACCCATGCAAAACCTAATGCTGCTACCCAACCTAAACATGGTCTCCAACCTGCTACCCATACACTTCTATGTGAAGCTTCTATCTTATTAGTTTCTGCTTGTGCTAAATTAAGTTGTGTTGCATTTTTAATTAACTCAGCTTCTATTTCTTGTTTAGCTTTTTCAGCACCATTCTTGTCAGGAATTACCCTGTCAAGAACAGTACCGATTAATGGTAGTATAGCTTGTAACAATTAAGCCCACCAACCTTTAGCCCATGCCCATACATCATGCCATACTTGACCTAGCCAATTATGCCATACCCATGTCCAAACAACTAATGCTACCCAATGTTCCCAAGACATATCCATAAGTTTCTCCTTGATTTTATTAACAACAATCAGTAACCAATCGACTACTAAGCTTACTAGGTTTTTTATCCAGTTCCAAGCTTGTAGATGATTGAGTACTACCCATGTCAGCATCATCGCAAATGCGACTAGAAACATCGCTGCAACTACTGCTTCCATCTAAGTCTTCCTCTTTCATAATGTAGGTCGAGGATGAAATAATTGTGCTTTGTATGTAGCCATTACATCTCCTAGCTCTGGAAAGTGAATATAAACTGTATTGTCTACCATAGCCCAGCAACCAAAGTGAGTATCATGCTCAAACTCTGTCGCATAAGCACCCAGATTGAAACTAAAATATCGAGGATGTACATCAAGATTGCAAGGCTTATCAGTAAGTACAACTTCTCCAACATCCGTTTCCATAATGAGTTCATCAACTTTCTCCGCAGCTTTAATTTCACTAGAAATGGTAGTAACAAGAAGTGCCATAAATCCTGCAACTAATGCCCAGATAAGTTTATTTAACATACCTTCAATACGATCAAGTCTATGATGTATTGTATCGTATCTTTCTGCACATAATTGCTCATGATGAGACAGTCGATCATGTTCAGCCATTATTCACCCCAATTCTGTGAGTTCATTACTGTAATCAGTTCTTCAACAGTTGTGACTGCTGCAATAGCAGACTCTAGTCTATCACATTCTGTTCTAACTGCATCTCGTTTAGTTTCTACTTCAACAGGAATGTCTACACCTTTTTCTGATTTACGAGTTACATACCAGTCAGTATTAGCGAGAAGTGTACCAGCAGTATGTTTAACTTGTGCAATCATATTAGATTTAAGACCAAGTGTCTTCATTTGAACATTAGAATCTACCATAACAGGATTTTCTGGGTCAGTATTATCTAATACTTTTTCCCATAATGGTTGACCATTCTCATCAACCTCTAATCTGTCATCTAACATCTTAGGATTGTTGATGTCACCATTCCAGTAGTATCTATCATCTGCTCTTACTGGGTCATCTTCCCATGTAATACCTACAGCAGTTCGTTCTGCTTCAGTAGACTTCTGTAACCAGTTAGCTGGATACATAATGTCACCTAAAGTAAAACTTCTACCTACTTGTAGAGTTTTTCCGTTATGTTTATAAGCCATTTTTTATTTACCTCGCTAAAGAATTTTTAAAAGGGTTTTCGGCAAATGCCATATATATATAGGTATAACCATTAGCGTTATACATTGTATTTGTATCTCTTACTTTAAAACCATTAGATACAAAATCAAAATATCTTGATGATGCTGCTTCGGCATCACTTGTTTCAGCTCCTAATTCTCTTCCCATTGGATTATATGTATCTCTTGTGGTATCATGTATTTTCCATCTACCTAAATTATTAATATCAATAGCTTCTACTCGTTTGGTTATTACAAACGCTGGTCTAAACCCTGTGTACACAAACGGACCATCAGTAGAACCATTACCTGTGTAAGTACCAAACTTAGAAAATCCTTCTACGGAATGAAAAGCATAAATAACATGATTATTTCCTGATGTATTTAATGCTGTAGATAAACTTGCAAAATTAATTTTAGTACTATCTGCATACCAACTTGAAGATTGGTCACCTTTAGCATCTGTTAAATTAAACCAAAAGTAATCTTGAGAACCATCAATAATTGTTGTATGAAAATACCAATTAAAAGCAGTATCACGATTTTTACCTATCCATATTTCAGGAGCAGAACTTAAGCCATGACCTACAGAATCTGCACTTCCTGTTCCTGTATAACTTATAATACTAAACCCAGATGTTGTATTAGCAGATACTGTAGATGTTATAGAGCCATCTGTGTTAGATACAGCAGATGAGTCTGAACCTCTCCATGACCAACCTACAATACCAGAACTACTTTCGTTATTTCCGACTCCACCTTGAAGAGTAAACCCATCTGAATCAAAAGAAGTAACAGAACCTTCACCACCATATCCACCAGCAGCATCTTCTGCATCAGTTGCATTAGATGATAACGCTTTATCTGCTCCACGAACAGAGTCAAAAAGCTGATGCCACCTTGCAGTTGTTCTATTTTTCCACCACACTAAATCAGGTTGAAAACCTAAACCTGTAATACTACGACTACTTGTACCATCTCCAGTCCAAGTAAGTGTATTCATATACTGACTACCATCTACAATGCTACTATCAGGTAGGTTAAATGTGTTGAGTTTTAAATAGCCTGTAGGTGGTGTGTAGGCAAATGGTCTTTGACCAAAGTTAGCATTGTAAACTAATCCATTAACATAGTTTCCACCTGCAAAATATACTTCATTCCAGTTTAATGCAGAAAAATTATAACTTCCTATTAAACTACCATTTTTATATACATAAATAATTCTATTAGTAGCATCTAATGCTAATCCACAAATATCAGTAGAAGTCCATGTTGTTGCACTTCCTGACCAAGATGTAAGAACTCCATTAATATACATGTTAGTGCTGCTAACATTGGGCCAGAAACTAACAGATGTATTTCCATCTGACATTCCTAAATAGTCTCTAGGTACTGTATCTGCTGAAATACCAACTGGAATAGTAGTAGAACCCCAATTACAAGAATATTCCATATACCAAGTACCTGATGTAACTGCAATGGTAGATACAAATTTTGCAGGAGTTGATGCTGTCATTGTTGCTTTTAAATTTCCATCAGAAAAACTACCTGCAGATGGTACTAATGGATTCAATACAGCAAAGTTACCAGTATTCTCATTTGTTAATGTAGGTACATCTGACATGATGTCATAGGTAGTTAATGCACTATTAGACGTATTAAAGTTATTCTCTGTCCAGTTGTTACCATTACCAGAGTTATCTGTGCCACGACCTTTTAAGTAGAATCCGTTAGTACCATATGTACCTGTGTATTTTTTAGGTTGCCATACACCAGTGTCTTCATTGTATTCACCAAAGTCTGATGGTGTTAATTGTTGACCATCTACAAAGT
>Ga0208644_1000302_pt1 | contig 38906 bp, 15 predicted proteins | sample VirMetDEL_Nov_18_FD_184517 | JGI IMG/M metagenome (GOLD analysis project Ga0208644, IMG submission 184517) | Aqueous microbial communities from the Delaware River and Bay under freshwater to marine salinity gradient to study organic matter... | ecosystem: Environmental > Aquatic > Marine >...
TAGTATCGGATCTTTATTGGTAACGGCAAAGAACTTTTCTGATCACTTAGACGGGTTACACGCTATGGAAATGTATTATGGAGATGAAACTCTTGGTGCTTTGATTAAACACTCAAAGCAAGTTATAGAAGACATAAAAGAGTTTGAAGAAATCTATGAACTAACCAATGAAGGGCTGGTAGAAGATGAAGAACAAGAATAATGGCGAAACCAAAAAAGAAAAATCTATACTTTACCCAAGAGCACGAAGACGCAATCGTTCAGTATGCTAATACTACTGATATCAAAATAAGAACTGAACTTTATGTTGAGTTTATTGAACCAGCATTCAATGAAATGGTCGATAAGATTATTTATACTTACAAGTTCACAAACCTCCCTAACATCGATGTCCTAAAAGATGAATGCAAAATCTGGCTTACAACAATCTTGGACAAGTATGATCCAGATAAAGGATCGAAAGCCTTTTCTTACTTCTCAGTCATTACCAAAAACTGGTTTATTCACAAGGTAAAGAAAACAACCTTGGAGAATAAAAGAGAAGTTCAACTAGATCAAATCCCAAAAAACATTGAGATTAGACAGTTCACTGTTGTAAACGAATATGAATCAAAAAGATTAGAAAAAGAGTTTTGGATGAACTTTTGGGAAGAAGTTAATTCTTGGGAAACATCCAGTATGAAGCCCAACGAAGAGAAAGTCTATGAAGCAATCAGGCTAATCTTTTCCAATCCAGACCGTATTGACATCTACAACAAAAAAGCAATCTACTTTTATATCAGAGAAATCACAGGTCTCAATACAAAACAAGTCGTTAACAACTTAAATAAAATGAGAGTAAAATATAAAGTATTCAAAAGAAGATGGGATCGTGGTGATTTGTAATACTTTTTTTATCTTCAACTATTTATTTTCGTTATGAAAGACTTAGAATCCTATATTGACGAAGCAATCAAAAACATAAGAAGCGACAGGGCTATTACCACAACTCTGCTAATGGAGTTGATGGAATACATGAAGAAAGACGACGAACGCAAAGAAAAGGTCGGCGTTGTCGCTGCTAAATATGTAGAAACCCTACAAAGATCAAACGAACAACTTGTCAAAGTAAGTGCCCTCATCCAGAAGAAATCTGAAGGACAAGAGGGTCTGACTGATGAGGACAAGAGCGAATTATTTGATCTTATAAAGGAATCTGGCAATGGCTAAGAAAAAGAAGTCAGCAACTAGTTTAACATCTTATAGTAAAATATTAAATATTGGATATGGTGTTTTAAATCCTATACGAGATACATTAACCAGTAAAAACTTTGACCCACTAGATGTTACACCAATAGATCTCGTGAGAAATAGCTATAAAGCTTTTTATTCTCCAAGGAACTTTACAGGAGCAGGTCCATTTATTGGGATTGTTTTAAGAGATGATGGCACAACCAAACAAGGGATTGTAGACCCGTCAAGTTGGGTATCTGGTCCATTTGCTTATGCGTTAGTCGATGAAGAAGAAGGCGGAATCGCCAAAGAAAAGGTGGTAGTATTACCAGAACTAAAACAACTAAGAGTTAGGATCCCAGAAGTCCATGCTGGATTGGCGATTCCAAAATATCTTCCAACAAAAAATCAAATAGGAAAAGATAAAACAGGCAAGCATGATTTCAATGAAGATCATCTTAAAATAAATCAATATCCAGTTTTCGTTGCTCAAAATGAAAGAATATCTGCTCTTCCAATAGGTCCGGGAGATTTGGTTTGGGTAGATTTTCAAAATACCAATACACTGGAAGGTGGTATCTACTTAGGACCAGTTAATGAAAAGCAGGATGTTAAAACCAGTGTCACTCATGCTAAAGTTGGAGGGGGAAGAACATTTTTCTCTCGAGAAAAGTGCAGAGAGATTCCCCGTCCACCCGAATGTGAAGTATATAGACCAACAGGTATTGATTATAGTGATGCAGATTTAAAAATCTATCCCGGCAGACCTGTTATTATTGAAATGCCACCGTTTGATATAAGCTTTGTTTCTGCAAAAATAAACACCACCATAAATAAAAAACAAGGTGCTCCAGAAGGATCAGAAGGAACAGTATATACTAATAATACTGCATATACAGAAATAGTTACACATATGATAAATCCAAAGCATACTAGAACCAATAGAGTAAAGCATTATGCATATGGTCTGGTATCCTCAGAGCAGGTCGATGCAACGAGTGGGTTCGTGCATAAACTACTAACCCCAAGACTTGAGGCTTTAAATAAACTATGGGGTAAGTTTTTTGAAGCTTTTGGTGCTGGCAAGTTTCTGAGCGGTGAGACAGAACTTAAATGGTATAACTTTTATATCGAACAAATAAGTAACTATTCACCAAAGTTTGAACTTAGTAGAACATCTATTCAATCAAATGAAAAATATGCCGTGTTGACCGCAGAAAAAATGCGAGAATATTTAATAGAAAAAGTAGCAAAAAAGGAAACAGCAGGAGGAGGAAAAACAACTTTTGTAGATTTTAGCAAAATAGCTTATCCCGGTCTTTCTCCGCACTCTACAGGATTGGCTTTTGATATAAAGGGTAATGGATTGGGTGCAGGATCAGCAACAAGATATGGCTATGATAATCAAAAACCATCCGGCGTTACAGTAACATACAAAGAAAACGGTATAGAAAAGACAAAACAAATAAGAGTGCCGCAGTTTTGTTCTGTTGGATACTTATTTATGTTAAAATATGGTTGGCTTTTTGGAATGTATCCATATGAAAAAGAAGCGTGGCACTGGGAAGTGAAAGTGCCAAGAAATTGTTGGTCTGATCCTAATACGGAATATGCTGGTCCTTTGACCTCTTCGGGAAAACTTGCGTATAGACAAAAAGAATCATCCGCTGATATACCCGGATTTGAAGCCCTTATATCAAACCAGTCTAGTCTTGCTGAAACATACGACGAGGCGGTTGACGTGTCAAAAGGCGCAACCCCAGAAAAAATAAAAAACCTAAATCAAGAATTGAAAGACCTAGCACAAAAACAAGAGTCAGAACCCATGCTCACCGATGTGTTAGGAACTGGTGAACAAATAAATGCTGCCATCGCCGCCATCGGAGATGGCATTCCTACGGATGAAGGAGCATTAACTTTACTTAGGCACGTTTATGAACAATATGTCGAGCAAAAAAAACTAGAGAGTGTAGATGTTAGAGAATCTATAACAGCCCTTGATTTATTTAATAATGATATAATCATTCCACAAGATGAACTAAGAAAAATATACAAAGAAGAATTTGAACAGGTTTATGGTAAACAAGAAGATGACTACTGGAAACAAATGAAGTTCCCTTATGCAATCTGGGTTACAGAGAAAGAAGACAAGTACAAACTCAAAAGTGAGGCTTCCAGTATGCCCGGATCAACGAAGGCTAGAGATAGCTTTCTAGAAGTAGCTGGTCTCAGAACAGGTCCTCCAAGTTGGACTAGTGACGCTGGAAAACAAGCAATCCTAGATCAGCTAAATGGTATCAGTATTGATCCAAGTAAGACATATTTTTCAATGCCTTATTTTAATACTAAAGGTATAACTGACAAAACTATAAGAGATAATCAAACAGAAGCTACAAAATAGTTAAAATATCGATATTTTAATAATATACTAAATAAGAATATGGTTAATCACGAAAAATATAAAAACAAAATTATCGATAAAAACACAATACAGCAATATTCTGATTTTGTTCAAAGTCAATGGGATAAACTTGATGAGGAAACCAGAGCAAGGCTTGAAGGGTTTGGTGGCGGTAAAAAATATGAACCAGTGCCTGTTTATAACAAATCTGATTGTGAAGAAGTAATATCTGGTCAAAACAACACTTGGATTGTGCTTGGTAGAGATAGACCGGGTTCTAAAGCAACTGGATTTGGCGGCGATGCATCCAGTGGTGCTGGATCTATTGACATTTGCGTTGGTAGAGCATCTAGAGAAGCAAAAGAATCAACAAAAGACGGAAAAATATTATCTGTTGATAACGATTTTAAATCAGACGCCGCTAGAATCTATATTAGCCAAAAAACAACCATTGATAAAAACTTTGGTCTTCGACCCGGATTTCAAGGAAACGCATTTCCAAGATCGGCTATCGGGATGAAAGCTGACTTGATAAGAATTATTGCAAGAGAAAATATTAAACTAGTAACCAGAACAGACGATATTAACTCTCAAAGTGGAGCTATTGGTGTTATTGGTGGGATTGACCTTATTGCAGGCAATGATGATAAAGATATGCAACCATTAGTAAAAGGACATAATCTAAGAGAAATGTTGTTTTATATGCTGAAAGATATATCCAGTGTTACTCAAATGTTACACGATGTTGTATTAACACAACAGGTATTTGAGACAGTGTTGGCAAACCATACACACATTGTGACGACTCCTCCGGGTCCAACTCCACCAGTTCCAATCGGGGTGGCAGCACCATCTGTTGAGTTAATGTCGGGAGTTGCTATCAAAGGTGCAAAAACAATGGTTCAAGATTATCCTAGTCATATTTCTAGCGTGATTAACCAGATTATGTTAAGGTTTAAATATATTACTCCGGGCATTGGAAGTTATATTTGCAGTGATGCAAATAATACAAACTAACTAAGTAGATAAGCTATGTCAAATAAAGATTTTTATTTTAAAGTAAAGCCAAAAGATAGTGTCAAAGTAACAGCAGCAGCTAGTATTGATATACCTTTTATTGATTTGCATAAACGAGGAGACTGGCACCACGGCTTTGGTATTCCATACCAACAATCAGAGCCTAAAGGTTATTTTGATGAAGACATCAATAACTACGAAGGTGATATATCGAAAGCCCTATTAAGTGCTGTAGGCATTAATGAAAATACCTATAGTAATGCAACAACAGAAAACAAAGAAAAAATAGCAAATAAAATATTAAGAAGAGAATTGACCGCTGAAAAAATCTTCCAAGATCAATATAGGGCACCTGTTTCTTTTTTTGCTATGTATAAGAGTTGGGACTCTACAAAGTTTACAAATTTTGTTTTAGAAAATCTTGTTGGAAAAGCACTAACTCAAGCTCTTTTATATAACTATTTTGGATACCCAGTATCAAATATTGGAAGAGTACAAGGAAGATCTGGGTACGCTCAAAATGGTCAAGATCCGGAGCATATGGAGGTATTTCCTCCCGGCTCACAAACATCTTATTATGATGCCCAGCAGTTAATGGGTCTACTCCCAAGTTTTGGATCATCTGACAAAAACACCATTGATCAAACTACTTTTGATTTTCAAACCGCTATCGCTAATCTCAACACTCTTTTAACAGAAAATGACGCTGAGAATTCACCAGATTTAGATCTTAGAATAACACAAATATTAGCCGGATCTTATGGGGAAGGATCTGCCGCAGGAAATAGTTTTGCCGCTGTTTATTCTAATTCAAAAGTAGATTCCATCTCTCCATCAAATCATCTTTATGATTTGGATGATTGGATATATGTGCCATCTTATCCTTGGGATTTTGTTCCTCGCTTATCAACAAATTCTCCATATTTTAAACAAGAAAAGTGGAATACTAACTTTGATGCACCAGATCAAAATTTAACTCCAACACATGCAAAAATGTATATGCCCGGATTGGAATCATCTGTATATCCATCTCTTTCTGGCTTAATGGGAGGATCACAAGGGGTATTTACAAAAAAATGGTATTATGGAGAAAGTGCCAAGGATGGAGAACCAGAAAAGTATTTTAAATATTCAAACTTAGTATCTGCCTTAAAGCTTGTTCCTCCGGGAATCGACCCAAGTCAAGTTCAAGATTATTTAGACAACCCACATAAAACATTAAATGAAGTAATAAAAAACGTTTTTAAATATGTTGCACATGTTGTGCCTCAAAACATTAGACATGCTGGTCCAAAACCCACAATTAAAGAGCCGGGAACAGATGCAGTAACTGGCGAAAATAAGCCAGAAGCTTGTGAAGATCTATTATCGGCTAGCCAGTTGGAAATAAACAGGGTTGTCAGCGGTAGTTTCTTTGAATTAGGATCTATTCCTCCTGTATTGAATCATTCTACAACATCTAAAGAAAACTATCTTGGTGCAAAAGACCCTAAAGATTATAATGATTATCCGGGAGGAGCACTTCAAGACATATATAACAACGTTTTGTGGGGAAAGGGTGTTTCTTCCCTGTTTACATACAATAGATATGATAAATACGGAAAAGATCCAAATGAATATGTTATTAAAAATGCAGTCTCTAAGATATCTTCCGATATAAAAGAATATTCTTATAAGTTTGGATTACCTCCAACAACTTTTATTGGAACGGAAAATCCATATCTTTTTGGTACACCAGCCGATGAACAAGAGGCAAAAAGGTTTGCTGTTATTCCAAGAAACAAACAATCTATTATAACGATGTTTGATTCTCTACCTGATTTTACTAGACAAACGGATCTTAATGGAGGTAATAATTTATATATTGACTTCAATAAAGGCACCTCTGAGATATTTAATTACTATAACTCAAATGATATAGATCCCAACAATCCCCTAGAGGTGACTAGATACATCACCTCTTTGTGGCTAGCATATCATTTTGGTTCACTGCCTACTAACTTTTATGCGACACTGGACAAAGTTTATGCACATAAAGAGTTTAAGATTGATATCCCCGGAGCAACAGGGGGTTCCGACGGCTGGAAAGGAATATATGCAGATGTTCTTCCATATATTTTGCAATATTTAACAGCAGATCGTCAGGCGATGCTTTCATATTTAAAAACATCAAATATGAATATTTCCGGTTTATCAGGATATTCAGGTATTGCAACTGGAAATAGTAAAAATCATTTTTTAAATGCGTTTCTTGATTTTTTTGGAAATATAAAAGATGTTGGCGAGGACGCAACAGGCACTTTATACGATGTAGAAAATATTTTAGGAGCAGGTGATAGCAATTCTGTACTGTTTGCGGCAAAAAATAATGTCCCTTACTACGTTAACCACAAATCTCCTCTAATTTTTCCTGTTTGGGATTATAAACAAAATGCGGGAACAATCTCCAGTTATAGCCACGGAAATCTTTCTAATATTAAATGGCCAAAGTTAATTAATACTAATGGTAATAAGGGGTATAAATATGATGAGGAAGATAGCCCTTGGACTCCCATTTTAGAACAAGATCCATTTCTTAAACAAAAAGAAAGAAAATGTGTTCCTGATTGGTGTAAAAGTCTACAGGTATATCCAACAGTAAAAAAAGAGCCATTAACTTATGGTTTTATAAATCCGTATTTCACCCTTGGAACAACCCAACTTTATTATGGGGACAACCATCTTTTTACAAACAAATATTTAAATGATGCTAGTCTCGGAGATTTTTCATCTAATGAAAACACTAAAAACTATAAAGATGAAAATCTCAGCCTACAACAAAAGGCAAGACCATACATTGTTGTTGATTATGAATATGATACAGATATTGCGAAAAATCCACCCCCCGGATCCGCTTTCAACGAGAAGGTGCTGGATAATTTTGATGAGGACACCCCAACCCCTGCCCTAACTACACTTACAGAATATGCCAAAAGCACTGGGCTTTATGTAGATTGGAGAGACGGAGTGGGATCTAGTCAAAACTACAGAAACAGTCTTTTGGCACAAGCAACGCTGACATATGCTGTTGACCTTGAAATAGATGAAACTAAACTAATAATTGATATGATTCGTCATGGTGTTTTTGCTATGGCTGGAGAGTTTGATGAATATCAAGAAGCAGGCATCAACCCCTATGATGTCTTTGAGGCAGTTGGGTTAAATGGTCAAGGAGTTTTTTATTCACAAGATTTATTATCTAAATATGAAAATTATAAATCAACTCTCGAAGGTAGTTTGCAAGGCATTGATTTTTCCAAGATACCATCATTCCTAAAAGGAGAAGATGTATCAGAAGAAATGCTTTTGGCTGTAGATTTAAATCTTCCATTAATTAATCAAAAATATGATAGCCTAACTGAAAATGGATTAAAGCCAACAGAAGCAACAAGTTATGTTTTGGTTAATCAAGGGCAAAAAGTATCCCCTCGTGCTAAAGCAACGTTGAAAGCCTCTCCCGGAAGTGCGTCTCGTGCGGATGCATTTCTTCCGAACTTTACTGTTATAAAAGTCTTAAAACAATGGGTCAATGGTGTGGGTGATTATAATCTTGTCAGAGTTGTAGACCCACAGTCTGATTTAAATGGGTTAGAGGGATACATTGAAATAAACGACATTGTTTCAATTAAGAAAAACATTTTCTTTGAAGATATATTTGGAGGAAAAAATGGGAATCTTAAGCTAGCTAACTTAAATGAAGTAGAGGGAACTAACGGACGTTTATCAATAACACAAATGTCAGAAGGTCAAAAGGCTGTAATACCTATTTGGTGGAGAAATGAAGTTCCTTACTACCACAAAGAAGAGGGAAATTGGTGGTATACTGTAGAACTTGAAGATACTTGTGTTTTAAGTAAATCAGATCTCGAAGAAAAAAAGCAACAAGCACTTAGAAAGGGTGTTCAAGAGCTTTTTTATTGGCATAACAGAGTAATCACTGATGAACAAATCGAATCTTTTATAAAAACATATCTAACTTGTGAAATAGCAAGCCACTATATTGATATTAGACCCGGAGAGAATGTAAAGTTTCTTTTGAAAGTTGGGGCAATATATCTTTATGCATTTCCGTCTGCTTATAAATCGTTAAGTGATCTCAAAAAAGAATCTTCAAAAATATTAACATTAGACACAAGGTATTATGTTAAGCACCTATCTCAAGCTGGCTATGGGTTAAATCAAATGTATTTGAACATCTTGAAATCTGAGTTTAGAGTTCAGGGTGTAAATTTCATGCTTGAAGCAGAAAGAATGGATAAGATACCAGTTCTGTTTAAAAAACTAATAAGTTTTAATGGTTATACTATTGCGTCTGAAGAACAAAATCTAATAAATATTGGATTTGATAATGAGTTTAATATTATTTTCATTTCTTATAACGAAGGCGCAAAAGAGGGCAACGAAAAACTTTTAAGCACTGGGCTTGATTATATCAAACAACAAGAGCCATTTAATGTAAAGAACACAATGTCTTTGTTTTATCACCACAGGCAACTTAAAAATCCTCTGTTAAAATGGCAACAAGCCATAAAAGAAATATTTTTAGATCCAAAGCCAGAAATCATACCAAAAGAAGAATCGACATTGCCAGATATACCATCTTCCAAGTGTAAACCATTAACTTGGAACTTTCCTTCTTGGCAAGAGCTTCTTGGTCCGATTGCAGGTCAGTTAGATGATGCACTAAAATTGGACCCTAGATTTGACTTAGGATCATTTCAGTTTTCATTAACAGATTATTTGCCACCTTGCCCTTCTCCCCCATCTGGAAAAGGTGGTGCTTTGTTTAAGGGAGAGATTGAGACAGAAGCAGAAAGAATGTTTTTTGATTCTTTTGATTCTCTTGCGAAAATGAAAGATCTTCAAACTGGTTATAAAGAATATGTTGGAGATTTCATGACTTCAGCAGAGGGACTAAGGAGTATTGGGGATAAAGCTATTGATTTAAATAGTCTATACGATCAAGTCTTGAGAAGGGTCGGCGGTCTTGATACCATTTATATGAAAATATGTAAATGCTTTTTAGATCTTGCGGGTCTGGACACTGTAGAAGTGCCAAACTTTAAAGTAGACCTTCAAGGACCATCTGCTGGATTAAATATAAAGCCGTTATCTTACATACCCTCCGCCGATAGCAATGCTCCTGCAAACACTTCCATTACTGGGGGTCAACAAGCAGGTTGGAACAAGGGCGATGAATACGAATATGATATGGGATCTTTTGGTTCTGCGGATGCACTTAAAGATTCCTTTAATAATAAACCCACAGAATTTGATGCAGCGGATCTTATATGTTCTTTCTGTTTTGAAGTGCCTGATTTCTTTTTAAGGTTGCCAACAACAAATCTTCTTGATTCTCTCATAGATGCTTTATTGAAGGCACTTGAGTATATATTGGCGCAAATTCTAGTAGAGTTGTTCGCAACATTATTAGAACTCTTATTAAGATGTCCAGAGTTAACTTGCCCAGAGGGTGTTAAAAGAGTATCTGATTATGGCGCACAAAACCTCAATAATCTCTTAGCATCTCCCGGAATAGGAGATAGCCCAGCAGTATTTGAAAGTTGTGGAGTTTCTGTAACAAATGTTAATGACATAGAAGATCTTTTGGACGATATATCTAAAGTTTTAAGTTCCGGAGAAGTTTTAGAGTTACTGGATGGGACATCAGATGTGCATTTGATGAAAATAATCCAGAAAAAGGTTGATCAATACCCATCTATAGCATCTCAACTGGACAATACTGCAAAAACTAGAGACTTTTTTAGGTGTGTTGGATTTAAAGTGCCTCCGCAAAAGTTGGCAGAAATAGAAGACGATATTATTAAAGTATATCAAGACCCAGATGTCTGTGATAACATATTTGAAAAAGCTAAAGATGATCTTAGATCTAAATGCGGAGATCTTGAAAATGTCGATGATCTTGTAAAACAAGCTACGGAAGTGGATGTCCAAAATTATATTACTTTGGCAAATCTAATCAGAAAGATACCTGATTTAACACAACAAATACCGCCTCTTTTTTCTGATAACAAAGGAAATAAGGGTATTTTGTCGGGCTTGCCAAACCCAACAATAGAAGATGCTCTTGAGACAACCCTCAAAAACATGCTTTTGGGAACAAATAAGCTATTAAAAGAAGAGAGTATAAGATTTACCAACCCAAAATCCAGAGTTATGGTAAAAATGGACTACAATAGAGAAGAACTATTAAACAATAGCCCGTTGGGAAATTTATTTTTTGCTCCCCTAAATCCGCTAACATTTGCACTAGGTGGCGTCACGGCATGGGCAGCATTTATTTATGGAGGCGGAGGCACAGAGTTGTCTGAAAATGATTTTTGGTCTCCTTGGTTTCCAATAGCAGATAAGATGGCTCCATATGCAAAAGATGCAAGAGGTGTTGATGAAATATTGACAGATTTTGGATTAGATTTTACAAAATATATAACGACATATGGCGATAACAACATTAGAATCAATATACAAATGCCTGAATTTCAAGGAAGCAAGGTGAGGACAGATTTGCAGTTTTCTCCTCCTGATACAAATGAAGATGGAAATCTAATATATACTAATAACTTAAGATTGTTTTTTGAAACACCACAGATTTTAGAAGGGACATTTAGTCTCAATGATAATGATAGTGGCGGTGAGACCTCAAAAAAAGTTTCAGATTCATTAGCACCAATACTTGATAAATATCCCCTTAAAGATGGCAATATTCCTCCACAAAATCAGTATTTTGCCTCTTTGTTGGCGGATAAAATATTGCCAGATTCAAACATGCTAAGTTCTGAAGCTAAAAATAAATTTATTAATGAAACATACAATATTTTTGCAATAGATTTGTATAAAAATATTTTCTCCTCTATTTTGGCTGGAATAGCAGAAACCATAGGAAATTCAGAAACTCTAGATGATTATGAAATAGATCTTTTTGATGAACTAATACAAGAAAATCCACTTGGAACAGGTTGGATTTTGGTTCTTAGGCAGTTATGGGATCTAGCACAAGTAGATATTAAAGCTAAAACTACAAAAAAAGAACTAGGTCTTTTAGATTTAACTCCGAATGTTTCAAATCAAGGATTTTCACAAGGCTTGATTGATATGCAAAGAGTATATGATATTTCTAAAGAAAAATACGATTTTGCAGATTATGAAGATCCAAACTCAAATGAGTTGGGAATGCCACAGTTCGCAATGTTGGAAGGTATTGTGTCTGCTTATATACAAATGGTTGCTGGAGAAGTATCTTTAAGGGCAATAACAACTATATGTAAATTTCCAAAATATATTATAACCCAAGGAGATATGTTAACAGAGCTTATATTAAAAATTCTGAACCAAATGCTTGATGAATCTGGATTTAAGAATGATTTCTCATTTATTTGTATGACGCTATTATCTAGGAGGAGTGAGTTTAGATTTAAAGATCCAAATAAAAACCTTCCCGGAAACTCTGGGTTCATATTGGACAAAAAGAATGGTACAGATGTGGAAATCAATTCTTCTGATGATGCGGTGAGGTTTTTGATAAAAGAAAACTTGGAATATCCGTTAGATTTTATTTATTCTAGATTGGGAATATTCAAAGGATCAGGGCAAAGCTTTAGTAAAATTTCTCAAGCAAATCCTCTTGATTTTATCTCATATAATGCCCCAGTATGGGTTCATGATGAGTCACATCAGACAGAATTTGATAAACCGCCAAAAAATCCAGAAAATGGTAGCGTATATGATTATCCAAGCTCATTTTTTTCAAATAATAGGTATAAAGAGTTTTTAAATGGAAAGTTTGTAAATCAAATTTATTATGAGGTAGAGGATTGGGCTGACAAAGATGAGGCTCAAAACAATGGTGGAATATGGTTATCTTATTTACACGATGAAAACGTTCGATCAAACAAACTTAGAAAAGTTTTGAGTCAAGATAATTTATTTGAACTAATAGCCTTAACAGCAGACATGGTGACAACAGAAGAGGGAGAACAATACGCAGATGAGTCATTTATTAAGTTTTTCAAATCAATAAAGCTTGGAACAAGACTTTGCTATGTGTTTATAACTTCAGAAAGAGAATGGCAAGGATCATCTTCTGGAATCGCAGGATTTGAAGATGTTCAAGAATTTATAAAACCCTATTCTGATGGGCAATCTGAGACGCTTAAAACAGTTTCAAAAGCCATTGATGATGCTTTGGGTATTAAAGTAGACTCTAATTCTGTTGGGTCAACATACGAAAAAATAGACGAAAACTTTAAACAATACATAGATTTAAATAAGAGTATATTAGTTATTGAAGACGATTTATCATTGAAAGATGAAAAATCTAAAACGAGTAAAAACCCACCAGCAAAAACATATATATTTCCTGTTATCGAATCTTCAGTTGATATGATGAACAATGATACTGGGCAAAGTTTTGAGTTATTTAATGAGCCAGTCAGTGTAATCAAAGAAATGGGCGAAGAAAACATTGTCCAGTTCTTGTTTGAACCATATGGTCAAGGTTTATTGGTGAAAAATCTAACTAATATTGTTTTATCAGATGAATATTCTGCTTTGATGATGTATTCATTTCCAACAAAAGATATGATCGATCTTTTCGTGGTAACAAACGTGGCTATTGTTTCGGCAGACAAGAAGATAAAAGATGCATTTGTCGCAACAAAAAGTCAAATAAAAACATTATTTGAGAGTATTTATAACATGGTAGGACCTGCTAAATACAAAAAACTAAAAGGTCCATATGGCTAGACCAATAGATAGGAATATTAAATAAATGGCTTATTATGCTCCAAAACTACCATTATCAAGAGATGTAAATACAGGCTACAAGATGCTTGACAATCTAAAGGATGTTGTTAAGCAAAACTTCAAGATGTTAATATTAACAGTCCCCGGAGAGAGGATAATGAATCCTAGTTTTGGAGTTGGTTTGTATAAATATTTATTTGAACAAATTCCTTCTGTAGAGCTTCAAGAAGCAATAAAAGAAGATATATTTAATCAATGTTCTGCCTACCTCCCTTATATATCAATCAGAGATATAGTGTTTGAAACAGGAGCAGGCTCACCATATACTACTGGGTATAATACACTTTATGTAAAAGTAGAATATTATATAAAAACTCTAAATGCTTCTGATGTTTTGGAAGTTAGCGTTTCTGAAAGCACTTTTTGATAAAAAACACTATTTATAGAGTTATTATAAAGGGAATAATATTTTGAGCAACACATACGAAACTCCTCCAATATCATATACCAGTAGAGAGTTTGCTTCTATTAAAGCAGATCTAGTGTCGTATGCAAAAAGATATTATCCAGACACAACAGCAGACTTCTCAGAAGCATCATTCGGATCAATGATGGTTGATATGGTTGCCTATGTTGGAGATGTATTATCTTTTTATGTTGATTATCAAACAAATGAATCATTCTTGGATACAGCCATTGAATACAACAATGTTTTTCGATTAGCAAGACAAGCAGGATATAAGCCTTCAAAATCTTTCACTTCAACAGGGGAAGTTACACTATATATCGTAGTTCCTACAACAACCGCTGGTGGCACAACTTCGCCAGATATGTCGTATGCTCCTATAATAAAAAACGGATCTAAATTTATATCATCTGGTGGTGTTGTTTTCACATTGACGGAGGATGTTGATTTTTCTAACCCGGCTAACGAAATGGTAGTAGCATCTTCTAACTCAAACAACGATGCTGTTGCTTCATATGCAATAAAAACCTATGGAAAATTAGTATCCGGAGAATATAAAATAGAATATATTCCTGTTGGTGAGTTTATGAGATATCCAAGATTTGTTTTGGCAGACAGGAATATTGTAGAAGTTATTTCTGTTGTAGATTCACAAGGAAATAAATACTACGAGGTAGATCACTTATCTCAAGATATTGTGTATGAAAATGTGAAAAACACTGCCTCAGATAAAAGTATGGCACCATATGTTGTAAAGCCAAGACCTGTGCCAAGAAGATATACTGTTGAAATGATCGGATCAAATACATTTTTGCAGTTTGGGCATGGATCTGACAAAAATTTAACAAATGAAACAATAACAGATCCATCAAAAATAGTATTAAAACAACATGCAAAAGATTATATAGCAGATAAAACCTTCGATCCAACCAAACTTTTAGAAACAGATAAGCTCGGAGTAGCCCCCTCAGACACTGTATTGACAGTTATTTATAGATCAAATACTGCAAATAATGTCAATATTGCAACAAATACATTAACAGATACAGCGGATTTAGAGTTTTCATTTAGGAATGTTTCTTCTTTATCAACATCTAAAGTTACAAATGTCATTTCAAGCTTAGATTTTGAGAATGAAAAGCCGATTGTTGGTGACACATCTGTAACAACAGCGCAAGAAATAAGAACTAGGGCAATGGGGTTTTATTCTGCTCAAAATAGAGCAGTTACAAAACAAGATTATATATCCTTAATCTATAATATGCATCCAAAATTTGGATCCGTTAAAAGAGCGGCGATATATCAGGACACAAACTCTTTCAAAAGAAATCTTAATCTTTATGTTTTATCGGAAAACTCGATTGGAAATCTTGTACAAGCCACTCCTACGATTAAGAATAATCTGAAGTCTTGGTTATCTAGATACAAGATGATCAATGATACCATCGATATATTAGACGCAAAAGTGATTAACTTGTCTATAGAATATGAAGCAATGATAGACAAAGAAGAAAATAAATATGGAGCATTAGATATTATTAATAACCGATTGGCTTCTTTCTATTCAAATAAGTTTGATATTGGAGAGCCATTTATGTTGTCCGATGTGTATGGAATATTAAAAGAAATCCCATTCGTGCTAGATGTAAAAAATATTTATATTAATCTTCAGTCAGGCTTTCAATATTCCAATGTTTCATTTGATATCGAAAGAAATACTTCTAGTGATGGAAGGATGATTGTTTGTCCAATGGATCACATTTTTGAAATCAGATTCCCAACTTCAGATATAAGAGGATCAATAGTTTAATGGCAATAAAAAGATATATAGCAAATGCAGACAATACCATAACAGATGCATTCCAATCTGACCTTGCCACTCGTGGAACTGGGTCAAACATGGGTGCAGCAGATGTTTTGGAATCTTTTTATATTTTTGGTCAAGTTTCTAAGGGAATAGGAACATCATTAAGTTCGGCAGAAAAATCCAGAATATTAGTTCAATTTGATACAGGACAAATTAATACAGATCGCCTGAATCAGCTAATCCCGGAATCTGGTAGCGTTTCATGGCATTTAAATCTCTATAATGCGCCACACGCTTTCCAAACTCCAAAAGACTTTTCAATGGAGGTCCAAGCAGTATCATCTTCATGGCAAGAAGGCAGAGGTCTTGATATGGATAGTTATCAAGATCAAACATATGAAGGAACAGGCTCTAACTGGATCAGAAGAGGTGCAACTGATGATGGATATACTACTTGGACAGCCGAAGGCGGAGATTTTTTGGATAACGAATTAATACTAACATCTAGTGGTTATCAAAATTATTCTGCTTCTTTCGTAGATGGAACTGAAAATCTCTCCATTGATGTTAGTGACTTGGTTGAAAAGTGGCTTAATGGAGATACAGAAAACTATGGATTTGGCATAAAATTAAAAAATATTAATGAAACAGGGTCCCATTCATATTACACAAAGAAGTTCTTCTCCAGATCAAGTGAATATTTTTTCCTTAGACCAAATCTTGAAGCAAGATGGGATGACAGTAAAAAAGATAGTGCAGGAACATTTTTTGCAAGTAGCTCATTGGCTAGTGGTCAAGATAACCTCAATACTTTGTATTTATATAACTATGTAAGAGGAAAACTACAAAATATACCAGAATCTGAAAATCATTCTAATCCATATATCTTATATTTAAGTGCGTATTCTAGTTCAGCAGGAAATATTTATGACAAGCTTCCGTTGCCAGTTGGCGGAGATGTTGTTGAAAATGCGGATCTTAATGTAACAGGTGGCATATTAATAGGTCCAGAGGGCGCAGTAGCGGGTATTTATACAGCATCATTTGCAATGAGTCATTCATTGGAGTCTATATATCCAGTATGGCACTATGAAGATTTGGTGACATATCATACTGGTGCAGAAATAACTGTTAACAGTATTGATGCTTTTAACTATAATCCTACTGAAAAATACTTAACAACTATCGATAATCTTAAACCATCTTATAGTAAAGATGAGAATGCTAGATTTAGATTATTTATAAGGGAAAGAAACTGGAATCCAAACAACTATACAGTTATGCAAGCCGAATTAAAACCAAAAATCATAGAAGATGCATATTATTCTTTGTATAGGGTTAGTGATGGCTATGAAGTTATGCCATTCGGAACAGGGAGTTTAACACCTGAATCTGTTGGTTCAACCAGCACATATAGTAGATTGTCATATGACATGTCAGGGAACTATTTTGATTTGAGCATGAACCTTTTACAGCCCGGATATCAATATGGTGTAAGATTCGCTTATTATATTAATGGGTCTTATAAAGAGCAGGAAGAAGTATTTAAATTTAAGGTTGAAGAGTAATGTCAAATTCAAATGGTATCAAGAATCTTTTTAATAAAACAAAAGTTGTATCTTCTTCTAGCTTAAATGATATAGCGAGAAAGATAGAATCTCCAGAGTATGTTCAAGAGTTCTTGGAAGATAGAAAAAGATTTTTTCCAAATGTTGATTTTTCAAATCCAATAAACTTTGCTAGATTTGGATCTGCTGAAGAATACTATAAAAAATCCATTGAAAATATTTATAAAACCTATCCATATGATGGTTCTTTAAAAGAAAAATATGAATGGCATAATGATTCTTCATATTTGGACAACTATATTTTCGAGCATGAATATCCTAGAACTACTGGCTATATAACACTTGGACAAAACTGGGGATCGATTAACTCGTCTGATACTGTAAATGCTACAGCAGACGGAGATTCTATTTATAAAAAATCAACAACACCACAATATATTTATGTAAAAGGCGGTCCAAACCCAGCTTCTCATTTGACTTATGAGTTAGATAATCCGCTTGAATCGCCAGATTATAAAAAGAAAAGATTCAAAGCAAACTATTATAATACCACAAGCAGTCAAGACCAGAATTTAAATATTGATGGAACAAGTGGAAACACAATAGAATTTTGGTTGAAACTGCCATCTAGTCCAGAAACTAGCCAAACTTCTCCAGCACATGCTTATTTCGATTTATGGAATAATGAAACAATCGGCGATCACACATATGGTCGTATATTGGTTGAGACGATATTGGATGTTGATGGTGGAGGAAGCCCAGATGGATCTTATCTGGATGATTCAATATTTTACGTTAGTTACGCCTCTGGATCATCCGGAGTCCAAAGAGCTAAGATAGGACCTTCGACATTCCCATCGAGCGAAAATATAACTTTATCTGACTGGAATCATTATGCATTTGTGATGCAAAATAACCTCACTGGATCAGACCATCTTCTTTTAAAGATGTATGTAAATGGTATTCTCATTGACACTGTGCATACTGGTTCACAAATACAAGCAGTTGGGACGGGTCCTTTCAATGCTAATATTGGAGCATACCGTGGTGGACCAACCACAGCCCTTGCTGCGGCAGGTGTTGGAAACGGTCATGGATCTTTATCTGGGTCTTCTATTGATGAATTTAGGTTTTGGAAAACTGCAAGAAACTCTGAGCAAGTTGGCTTACATTGGTTTAAGCAGGTTGCTGGCGGAACAAACAGCGATTTTGGAAATAATACATCAAAATATAGTGGATCTTTAAATCCTGTTGATTTAGGTGTTTACTACAAGTTTAATGAAGGAATAACCGGAATAGCCAACTTAGATAGCAATGTCCTAGATTATTCTGGTAGGGTTTCCAATGGTTCTATTCAAAATTATAATGCTTCTCCAAGTATGAGATCTACTGATTCTGCTATTGTAGTAGCCGGAGCAGCAGAAAAAGAATTTAAAGATCCAATCTTATATAAGAACCACCCAAGTATTACAACTTACTACAACGAATCTCTTTTAAAGGGATTGGAATACGACAATCGAAACTCTATGGGCATGTACAGAATGATGCCACAATGGATGTTGGATGAGGATTCTCAAAAAGATGGATTTAAGTTAAGAGAACTTACGCAAATAATGTCAAGTTACTTTGATGAGTTGTTTATTCAAACGAAAGAAATGTCAAAACTTAAAGACATTACTTATGTTAGCGGAAGTTTGACAGGAAGTTTTTATAAACCTCTTCCATTTGCGAATAGATTATTGACTAGTCATGGATTTGCAGCACCAGAACTTTTCGCAAATGCAGATGTTTTGGCAGCTTTAGGTAATAGAGATAGGGAAAGAGAATATGAAAAAACTTTATTTGATGTAAAGAATCAACTCTATACAAATGTATATAACAATCTTTCCGCAATCAATAAATCAAAAGGAACTGAAAAGTCAATAAGAAACTTACTCAGAAGCCTTGGTGTTGATACGGAACTATACTCTATTAACTTTTATGCGAATAATGCTGAAGTAACACTTAATCAGTCCATTCTTCCTGTAACAGTGGAAAAGAATTTTGTTGATTTTACAATGACAGGAAGTTTTGGAGGGACTGTATATCAAAGTTCAGCTTCTTCAAATACAAATTCAGTTACATTTTTGACTGGTAGTGATAATCAAAGCGGCGGCTTTGATAGAGAAATGGGCTTTACTGTTGAAACTGAAGTTGTTTTTCCTCGCCAGTTAAAATATGAAAATCCAGCTTTTGGACAAAGAGAATATATTCCACTAACTGCTTCCTTGTTTGGTATGCATACAGCAGAAGGTCCAACAATGACAGATGTTGGAGATACCACATGGGCTACAGATGACTGTGCTAACTTCCAAGTATTTGCAGTAAAAAATGATTATAATAGAAATGGATTAAATGTTGTAGATGATGAAGTTTACTTTGTGTTAACAAGCACTAATGGCGGAGTTTTCAGCACTATACAAACAGAAAAGTTCACAGATGTATATGAAAATCAAAAATGGACTTTCGCTGTAAAAGTTTTACCAGAGACTTACCCAAACTTAGGCTTTGTCTCTGGCACGACTGGTCATAGAATAGAATTTCATGGATATAGCGCAATCGGAGATCAGATTGTAAATTCTTTTAATTTATCAAGTAATATATCACAAGCTGATGGGGCAAAGTTTTTATCCAGAAAGAAAAGAATATATATTGGAGCGCACAGACAAAACTTCACAGGATCTGTCTTGCAAAGCACAAATGTTAAAATATCTGCATGTAGATATTGGGCATTGCCTTTGGAGACAGACGAGATTATAGCCCATACAATCGACGCATCTAACTATGGATTGTTTGCGCCACAAGAGAATGCCTATTTATTCCAAGATTTTAAAATAAATGTCCCAAAAATGGACACATTAGCTCTGAACTGGGAGTTTAGCACACTGACAGGATCAGACTCTAATGGTGATTTTGAAGTTCCAGACTTGAGTTATGGAACTGGCGACAACAGATATGGTTCAAGCTTGTCTGGATTGTTAGAAAAGCAGCACACAGGTCGTGGCTATGGTTTTGTTTCTAATGATACATCGTGTATAACAAAAGACTTTTTGTATGCCTATAAACAACAGGTGCCTGATAACTTGGATATTTCTGACACAATCAAGGTTCTTGATAGGGATGACGAAATGTTCACTCCGAGAACCAAGCCTGTCAAGTTTTCAATGTCGATTGAAAAGAGCATGTATGAAGTTATATCCGAAGAAATGCTCAATTTTATGGCTGCTTGTGTTGATGCAAGTGCTTTAGAAACTTTAGTTGGTCGAGGAGTTAATAAATACAGGGATAAATACAAAGCTTTAGAAAAAGTAAGGAATCTATTCTACGAAAAAATATCCAATACACCAGATTTAGATAAATATTTGGAATATTATTCTTGGCTCGATGGCGCAATATCTGAAATGATTGGTTCTATTGTTCCAATGTCTTCTGGGTTTAAAGACATTGAAAATGTTGTAGAGAGCCACGTTTTAGAAAGAAATAAATACCAACATCGCTTTCCAACAATGGAGTTCAAGTCGTCTGATCCAGAAGGGATAATCAAAGGTATCAATGAGCTTGTATATGATTGGGAATTTGGACATGCACCATACCCTGAAACTGTTGGTCGCCACGCCACCGGGACACAAGAGTGTCTTCCAATTTTTTCTTGTGCAGTAACAACTCCGATCATCTTTACAAGCACTACCGACATTAATAGTGCTGCGTCTAGAAATGGCGAGCACATACAGTTTGATGTTTTGGCAGCATCAGATAACCCAACAGATACAATCTTAGTTTCTTTTGTGTCAATTGGCACACCACGAACTCAAATATCCATTCAGGTTACACCAAATGATGGAACATACAACAGTGGAATACCTGTCAATATCACATCAGCAGAGATTGTTGAGTTGATTAATAACGGGTCTGTTGCTGGAAAAAATGTAACTATTACAGATTCAAGCAGTGTTCGCACTTTGCAAACAGCTACAGGTGGTGATGGAACAAACCTTGCTAATGGCGGCGAAGGTGACAGTTCAAGAGCCACTTTTTCTGGAGGAGTTAATGCGGGAAGTCAATATAAAAACTGTAACTGGTGGAATAAAAAAGCCTTAAGAAGCGAATCTTATTTAGAGATAGGAGACTCAGATGTTGATTTTGGCAGAATGAACATACATTCTGCCTCCTTACAAGTCTTTAATAGAGATTTTAATAAGCCATATAAAATGTCCTTAAGGGAAGAGGGCTTAAAAACAAGATTAAAAAAGAAATCTGTTGTTTTATCTGAACTTAAGCCATTTGATAACTCTAGAAGTATCACTTTTGATACAACGACTTTTGTATCTAGTAGTCAAGATTGCACAGATGATTTAAAAATAAATCCAAATTTAAAAAGAAAAGCAGATTTTCAAGTTCAGTTGTCAGATGGAACAAATACACAATCAAAATATTCTGGTGATTTAATCGTACCTTACTCGTTTTATTCCTCTTCTGTTAGCAATCCCGCAACTGGAGTACCAACTGGATATCAAGTGGGTTTTGAACACTTAAGGGACTATTATGTTGATACTAAAGAAGTTCCAATGCAAGGTCCATTTACACAGCAGCACGTCGGAGGAAATCAGCATAGAAATGTTGGGCTCGTATACAAGCCAATACAACTAAATGGACCATCTGATCCGAGAAAAGATTATGTTCCACAAGCGTGGTATGCACTTGCAACATTGGCGGGAGGTCATTTATTTTATACAATACTTAATCCAAGTTACTTCGGAGCAGATTTTACGAGAGCTAGCTTTACAAGAGACTTTATTGCAAAAAGACCAGTAAATATAAAGAACATTAAAACTGTTACAACTTCCTTCTCAAGTAGTTATGGCTCCGTGTTGCCAATCGGTAACTATGTTAATAGCTATGAAATGGTTCAAATGGCTGACAGAAGCGTCAATAGCAGATATTTTGTAGAAAACAATGGTATTTCGACTGAAGCTGCTAACTCACCAGTAGTATTAGGACTAAAAGAATATACAGTGCCAGATAGAGGAAGACATTCTTCTATTATGGTTAACAGATTTTCAGCACCCGGAGGACCAGAAGTTAGCAGCCCCGGATATCTTGATGCAGAGTCTGAAACTTATTCTGTATACAACGCACTTCCCTATAGAAACTTAACTGTTAGACAGCCACTGAAATCATTCTTGACTGCTCATTCTCTTTTCGGAGGTTACAGTAGCTTATACGGCGAACCTTCTGCTTCATACCATAAAGTTCAAAGAAATGGTGCAAAAAGAATAGAATACACTATAGACAAGGTTTATGATCCGGGATTTGCTGTATCGACGGCTAGTGCTTATGACAACTACTGGGTTCAACATATAATCCCGCAAAGTGATCTACAATATTCGTGGATTACGGCATCAGCAGTTTCTTTTCCATTCGGATATTCTCAGCCAGACCCAAGCAATGCTAGCGAGGCTGCAACAGACATTACATTTGTTGGTGCGAGTGATTTCGGAACATATGGATCGGTGCCCAGATATTATGGACTACCGGAGGCTAATGGAGCCTCTAGCTGGACTCCAATAGATTTTGTTGGTCTAAACAATGTTTTTACTGCTGACTCAACACAGTTTGGAGACAATACTTTAGAACTTTCACTCAACGATCTCAATAATACAGTCGTGACACCAGATGGTCTTCCAGCAGTATTAAATGCGGGTCTTTTATTATTAAACGGACCTTATGGACACCCATCTTGGAAACAAGTAAGGCAGTCTTACAATCCTATTGTAAGATACATGCACAAAAACAATGTTTATTCTATCCTTAAGGAAACAAAGCTTGGACCCGGACCAGCAGGAGGTCTTGTTTACTCAAAGCAGTTGATCAACTATACTGAACCACCAGTATCGTTTAAAAATCACCCGCTTATTCATGATTTTGTATTGGACACCAATGTTGAGATTATACTAAAAAGCACCTACCAAAATAACCTTCAGAGGTTTGGAAACCCAGCCGTGACCAATGTATTGAACTATTCTGGTAGATACAAGGGCGAAGAGATTTACGATGATCTTAAAAGGATATATATCGATGGGGATTTAAACACAGAACAAAGTTCAATAAAGAAATTTAACTCTATGAAATACAAAGAGACAGTGTTTCCGATGGATAAAAACACTGGTCTTGGAAAAGTTAGAGGAAGAGAAAACTACACTGTTTCTAGTGGATCTTCTGATTTTAACCTTGCTCTTGGAGAATCTGTAGCATTCTGGAAGAATAATATAAAAGAAAGACATAGATCTGACGCCATAGCAAAGAATGCTTCAAGCGATATTATAACAAGTGGAAGTGCTTATCTCGGGTTACTTGACTTAAGTATTTGGCCACTAAATGCAACCGAGCCGTTTTTTGATTTATATCAAGCTACTAGTTCTGTTGATTTGGGGCAGGGATTTGGTGGAGAAACTCTAGACGGTCATTATTTAGCACCTCTTGGTGTCAGCGGAGGAACTTTAAACTCCACATATGAGCCAAGATTTAATAATGTAGCCGAAAATGGAGAGTTGTCTCATGCTGGTTATATTTATAACTTGTTGTTGCCGGGGATACAAGGTAGATCTAGATACAATGGCGCAGCTACAGCTTCTGCACCAATAGATAGGGGATATTTAACTGGATCTACCACAATATCACCTTCGGCATCTCTTCAGTTTGAGTATCCAAACCTAGTTCCAAGTGGAACATCGGAGCATTATAGTGATGAGTGGTTAGCGGCAACATATGCTTCAAACAAACAAACACTTATTCCATCTGGAAATCTTCACCTGATTCCGCCATATAAGACTGCCGAAATATCTGGCAGAGCACCTTGGTTTAATTCTTACGAAGATTACTCCGAAGATATCAGGAGAATGGCAAAAGAATATTCAGTATTGCCAGAATATAAAGTATCTGATTATATTGATCACTATTTGGAAAACGGAATCAAAGCAGATACAAACAACTTCTTAAAGCTTGAAGGAAACACATTATCGCTAGATAGTGCAAATACTACTGGTGGGGAAATAAATAATCAGTTCTTTAAAGTTTATTCACATAGTGATTTCTTATCAAGCTTTAAAGTATTTAAAGAAGATCACAGTAAGAATTCAACAGGAAAGTTTAGAACAGTCAAGATTGATTGTCATGGTATAAAGAAGTTGTTACCATATCAAGGCTTTTACCCTGCTCTTAGATCTATACAACTCGGAGCTTTGTTTTCATCATCTTTTGGTAAGGAAGAATATTTAGATGGGTCGTCACTTACTGAAAATCCAGCAATCGAAAGATTGGCAGCACTTTATCAGCCATTCTTCGCACCCGGAGTATTTTATAATACTATAAAATCGGGCATTGCAGTAAGCTATCCCATTCACACAGAAAAGATTGATAGTAGCAACAGTTTAATGCAAGGTGATGGCACCACTGTTTCCGGTAAAAATGCTCCAAAAGGATATTATTTACAGCCCGGAACAGGAACAATAGGACCTAGATTTGCATGTAATGTAATAACAGATTTCCCAACATCAGAAATACCGTTTGAGGCAATATTAGATCCAAGCAAAGGTCTTTCAACAAGTAAAAGTATGTATTTTGTTTACCCACATATGAGTGGGAGCGTTCACAGAAATACCTATGCAGACGGATTCTATTTAAATCAAAGCGAAACTTCAAAATATCCAGCATCAACAGGTCAAAATATAAATGCTGTTAACCCAAGAGATGGTCTTAGGGTGCGCTGGAAAGGGACAGGAGACATAAACTACATATTAGCAGCAAACAACTTTTTTGCAGAAACTGAAAACTTCTTTTTGGAACAAAGAGCACCAGTTAACTTTGTGTCCAAGCCAGAAAACAAATTCAGACCCATGAAAGCTGGAACAAAATATTATATGGATATTGTCTTATATAAGACAGACAAGTTCATGTCTTATGAAGTTCCCTCTGGGTCTTTTGACTACAACGTTTATCCGTATAAAGATCCTTCAAATCGGGATGACAGAAATAAAGTTATTCATGAAATAGGTGACGGAAAAATGGTTTTGGCTCCTATGAGTGTTAGAGGGATGCACTATGGACCCCCGTATGCGTTTTCTACTTATTTTATGGGATTATCTGGAACAGGAAGCGTTGGAGACGGTGTGCAGGTTAATATGGCTTTAGAAGACCCAGCATATGCCCCGCATTGCCCACCTTATTTTTATGGTGTTTCTAGAGCAAGGGTTGTATTTGATCCAGCATTGGCCGATACTAGTTTGGCAACTGGAGATTCTAGAAAGTTTAGCTTAGAAGAAATATTTGGTTATGCTAGAATTAACTCCGTGTATTCTAACGATTATGATACTTTGGATGGATGGTTAAGGTATTCTACAGACTCAATATACACAAACACTCCAGCGTCAGTTGGTCAAATGCACATAACCTCTTCTGTTGACATATTTAAGCAAAAGAATACAAAACTTTTTAATTACGAACCTGTTCCACAAGCAACTGTGGATGCTTTTGGGAACACGCTTTTTGTGCCAACTTCTGTTCAAGATTATCCGACAGAAGGTCTAGACAGGCAGTGGGTTATCGAATCTAGATTTGAGTGCCCTTCTATTAATGTGTATGATATGGACACTGAAGCTTTAGGAGCAGGATCTCCCGGCGATGGTCGCAATGCAGCCCCCGGCAGCGAGAGATTGTATACAAAAGGGATATGGAAAGGTTTCGGAAGTCCTCCTACTGCTAAAGAAGGTATTTTCTTAGAACTAAGAGAAAGCTACCCAGAGTTTTTAGGGGTTGATGGCGATAATCCTGTAGCATCCAGATCGGGGCTTGGATACCCAGTTGGTTCTCTTATAAAAGCTTGCGGCTTTGGTAATAATAGTAAAAGAAAGTTAGGAGAGATAGCTTCAAAACGAAAAATGTATGAAGCAGTTGTTGCAGTGCCAGTAAAAAGAGATGGAACTTTTTATGGTATTGAGCGAAAAATCTTTTTAAAACAGCTTTTCAATGTAAATAATGGAAAACCGGCAGTTGCAGAAGGTGATTTTGGATCAACATCAAACATAGATGAAACATCAATCAGCGATATGATTGGGAAAATGAAGAAATATAACATTCCTCCACAAATGAACTTCGTTGAGTTCGGAGACATTGATCCATTTGTGATGTATATTTTTGAATTTGAGCATGAGTTTAGTAAGAATGACCTTTCCCTTATCTGGCAAAATGTAATGCCCGATATAGCTGTAACTGCTGAAAAACAAACATATTCTTTAGAACATCCCATTGGAAGTCAGTTTGAGTTTTATGGAAAAGGAAAAAATGCTTTCCAACCAGAAACAAGATGGATGATCTTCAAGATTAAACAGAGAGCAAAAAACAACTATAGTTCTATTTCAGTCGCCTCTGATGAAAAAAACGGATTTAATCAAGCAGTTATTGGTACAACAAAACAAATGGGTCTTTTTATAAACGGAGAATCAGATCTTAGATATAGCTATAACTGGCCATATGATTTTTGTTCACTAGTGGAGTTAGCAAAAGTAGATGTCGAATCAACTTTTGGACCAGAAACAGAAGATATAGCGGAAGAGACTGAGAGAGTCGAAACAATAACAAAAGTTTATGATCGAAACTTGCAACAATATATAGAAACAGACAAAAGGTTACAAGAAACTAAGAGAGAGTCTTTGAAGCAAACTCCGAGGTTTAACGACACTAGAGTTGGCAATCCATTTCCACAACAAGGTACAACAACTAGTGGCAATGGATTTGTTGGCGGAACAACCAAAAAAACAATCAAATAAGATTTGAAATAAAAACTATTTAATGATATGGAATTTTTTGACAGAAAACAAGAAGTAATAGATATTAAGCTTACGCAATACGGCAAAATGAAACTATCTGAAGGTAAGTTTAAGCCATCTTATTACGCTTTTTTTGATAATGATGTGATATACGACACAAATCATGGAGAAAATGGCTACGAAGAAGTCCAAAAAGAGTCAGAAGATAGAATCAAATCAGCCCTAAGACCAAAAGCTCAAACTATAACTTACGGCTTGGAAAGCATAATAACGAAGATATTAAAAGGATTTCAGACAAAAGAAGATCAAGGGTTAGTAGCAAGTGCTATAAATGAAACTTTATATGCCATATCCAATCCGCCACCAAATAAGCTGAATAATGATACACTAGTCAACCCACTTGGAACTTCTGATTTAAATTCCTTTTATACTCCGTATTGGAACTTAAATAGTTTGGTTGGAGAAGTAAAAACATCTTCTGCAAACTACACTGGATCACTTGATATAGAAAGAATACCTCAAGTAAATATAGACATATTTTATGATACATTTATAAGTATGGATAATATAGAGAATCTAGATGAGGATGATTCGTTGCAAGTAGATAAAAATGGACAGTTATATATGCTAAATACTGACGCTATAGATATAGAATATAACGACACTAGTGGATACGCTCCTAGAGTATATGATGATGGATCCAAAATAGTAATAAGAAGGGGATTTTCTTTAATAGATTTAATAGAGGGATATACAAAAGACAATATAGAAAACTTTGACATTGAAGTTTTCCAAGTAAAAACCGAGAAAAACAATGGTATAGAAGAAGAACACTTACAAAAGATGAAGTTCAGAAACAATCAATATTTGAATCTAAATGATAACCAATTGTTCAGCCCAGAACTAACTAATAGTATACAGATTGATTCTAACTATGTCGAGTATTACTTCGAGATTAAGTTCGATAATGAAATAGAAGACGTTGTAAGGTCGTTCGCACCAGATATAAATGCTGTTTCCGAACTACCAGAAAATAACTTTGAGGAGCCTTGTGAAGATTAATGGCAGTTACGGATAATACTATAAATATTAATCTTTCTAAACCACCGGGATTTGGTGCGTTTCACCCAAAAGTTGGGATAGATAGTATTTCTTTGTATCCATCTGCTGATATTGCAAAAAGCAAGCAAGATCCACATATTAATCACCCTGATGAAATATCTGTTGCAACAATAAGTCAGATTGATTTAGTCAATGCTCCGGTCCCAATGGAGGTCGTATTAGACCTCTTTGTGTTGCTGCCAATAGAGAACAATACATACCTAAGTGTGCTGTTTGATGACGAAATAACAGAATATTTACAAGTGGGTGTTGTTCAATGTATGAACAAGGATATTCATCAAAACATTAGCGCAGATTATTATAAATACTTAAACCCAGTAGATGGATTAGTGCCAAAAGAATCGACTGATACAATTAAGAAATATACCAAGTTTGATGGAGGCAAGTTTTCTGATTATTTGCCAGATGTCGTCAAAACAGCTTTAGAAAAAGAGAATGGATCTCAAGACTTTGTTGATATTGGAATACAAACAGATCTTCCATATGAAAAGGTAACATTGGGATCTGGAAATGTTTATTACAAAATACCTTTCAAGAGAAAAATGATGGTTCCTGCCACTGCTGGCGGCACCAATCCAGATTTTTTATCATATTATGTTTTTACATATTTTGATGTTGATAAACTTAAGGATAGTTTAGACATCGGTGGCACTGGGTATAATATTAATGTAGATCTTTCTGGTCCACTTATGAAAAACTTGACTTTTGGCACAATAGATACTGATGTTGTTATTTCCAATGGATTGTTAAACGATAAAACATATGCATACAAGTATGCCTCTACAATACCATCAGGATTGTCTCAGCTAGAAATACAAATGATAAGTTCTGCTATGGCAGACAAAGCAGGTCAGTGGTATTGGGGTCCTGCTCATCAGATGCCAAATGGATTGTGGATGACTGGCGAAAGTCATAATGCTTATAATTCTTATGGCACACAAACAATGTCACTTCCTTTAGAAAAAGTTACTATTCCAAATGCAAAAGTAAAAGATTTTAGACAAAAAGCAGAACTAGAAAGTTTTAACTTTGACTTTAATAAAACTTCGCAATATTTTACAAACGACCAAGCAATACTGAAGCTAGCTAATAACGGCGATGCCCTTACAAAGTTTTTGTTCTCCAAGAAAAAACCAAACTTTTTCACAGAAATGTATATGTCTAGAGATGTGTATGGTGCAAATAGGTTTATGTTTGGTATAAATATGCCTGAAATTATTTTATCAAATAGTATGTTTGGGGATATGCTTTTAAATCTTGCTAGTAATGATCTTTCAAAATATCAATCTATTCTAGCAGGTATTAAAATATCTTCTTTAAAGATTTTTAGAAAAAAGACAAAAACTGCCCAAGTCATACAAAGCGATCTCACCAGAACAACATTTTCAAAACAAGATTTTGAAGAAATGATTGTGCATTCAAGTGATAACGATTCAAATAAACTTCAGCAGTTAACCTACAATCCAGCCCTAGAACAGGGAGTCGAAGACTTTTATAAGCCAGAAGTATCAGCAACAATATCTGAGTTAATATTAGAATCAGCCAACTCAAGCACAACTCGGGCAATAAGAACATTTAGCGGAGTTGATTATTCAGTTGGAAGAAAAATGGCTGGCACATATCAATATAGGGTTGAGATAGAAATGCAAGACCCATCCATCGAATATTTAAAAGGAAAAAGCAATAGTCTAAAAAACATACTAGAGGGCACTCAGGGTTGGGCAGAATATATGAATGATATGTCTAAGCCTTCCTATTCTAATCCCTATACAGATAGATTTACTGTGCAAGCTTTCAAGCAGTTTCTTCAAAAATATCCACAAAACTACATTGGGCTGGCAGTGCAAAAATATATTGATGTATTATATGAACTGGGCACCAAAACTACACCAGATTTAAATGATCAAAGATTAAAATATTTCAACTTTTTGTGCAGTATTTCTAGTCCAAATACTGGAAGTATTGATGGTGTAATATTGTTTTATAATCTTGTTAATGATTTAATACAGAAATTAGATAAAATAATCGCTTCTGCTTCTGGATATGTAAAGTTAAAACAAGTATCTAGTGCAGTAGATCCTCATGTCGAGAATAATCCAAATATTGTTGCGAATACGAAGCCAAGAACATTTAAAGTGTCGCATACGTTTAAAAACCTATATAATGCTGAAATACCATCTGGTTATGGGCTAGATTTCTTATCTCCAACATTGGGAGATAACACTGCTGGCAACTCTTTTATACCGAATGGTCTTAAGGTTTATACAATCACGGACATGCAGAACAGATTTGATTTAGAGACTGAAAAGCTTTTTAGCGATGGAGATTTGTCTATTCAGATTGGATATGGGCAAAGTAACGAAAACGAAGGAGTGATACTGAATCCCAATGATACTAGCAATGGGTCCAAGTTTTCTTTTTTATCTCCGTCAGTTATTAATCTTCCAAGACAGCAGCCGTTCTTTTCTTTGGGAGAATCTCGCAACAATAATCCCGAGAAATACGCAGAAACATTTTTAGACATGTATGGATCTACGCAGACTAGCCCAAATGCTTTTGACATTGGTTTACGATATATTCCTCAAAGAAACACTTCAGCAAGAGAACAAGCTTCTATCGAGCTTTCAAACACGGAAAAAGAAAGAAGATATGATTTGAATAGAATATTCGCAGAAAAAGGATGCACATTGGAAATAAAAACAAGCCCACCTCTTGATGTTTCTCCCTTTAATGTCTTGTCTGGTTTTTTTGATGGAGCCAATAATCCTACTATCGACGATCTAGTTGCAGGTAATGTTGAAGAATATATTCTTGATACAAACATTAATACAAACAAAATGTTGTCAATGCTTTTATATATAGACGACTTTAGGCTATTGCCACCTAGCGGCAGAGAGCAAAAGAATTCCATCAATAGTCTTGATTTTTATAACCCTGTATTTGCAACTGGTGGAAAAACATTCAAAGATGAGGCATTTGCTTATGGGTTATTGGCTGGTCTCGGCGGTGGCACAGGAGGTGAAGGACAAGTATCAGATCAGGCTCCACTAAATGCAGCCCCAAACCACATAAAGGCTCTTTTGTTAAATACAACAAATGCCTTCGTAGTAAGGGATAACATCGTAAAGACTTTTGTTGAAAAAAATTCAGATCCATTTAAGGATGCCAATGCTTTTCCATTCATCCAACTAAACTATAAAATTATTAATAGAATAGAAGTTTTCCGTGGATTCAAATATGGAAATCTGCAAGATCCTATTTTTACAGATATGGTTGCAGATGATGTTTTAAATACAAGCGGCAATAATCTTATTTTATGTAGACAAAAAAGATATTACAATCCAACTTATGGTGTTGTAAAATCAAGCAATATGGATTTGCCAACTTTTGACGAATATTTCTTTTTATCAAAACAGCAAGAACTAGCACCAGCACCCGAGGCACTTCCTCCTGTTTCAACGTTGCCATCTGCTAGAAATCCTCTTACGGATGCTGTTAAAATGAGAGGAAGATTTTTTGAATCAGCAGGTCCAGACCTCGTAATGCCAGAATTTATACAATCTGGTTTACTAGAAACTCCAAAGATAGATAATGGATTAACAGACCCAGTAATGAGCAAAGGATTTTCAGATGAAGTTAAAAGATCTACGTTAGGTAGAACTGTTGGGCAAAATATGCAGAGATTGAAAGACAGAGGTCTTGGATATCTGTTGGAAGGAATGGATTTAGGAAATAAAAATAGCAATACAACGGCAGCAGGAAAAAATGGAATCCCAGTGCAAAAAAGTATACTAATGAAAAATGGAATGACAGACAAATCTCCTCCTATGGGTTCACAACAATCCGGCACTAATATTCCTAATCCCAGCGGCGGTGGCGGAACTTATTAAGGAGTTTATAGATGTCTTATCCAAATAATATGACAAAAGGTATATTAGATTCGCTTATAAAGGCATATGCAGATTCTATTTCTACCTTTAAACAACAAGAAAAAATAAACCCTTTAGATTTAGTTTTGCCGGGGATAGCAGGACCTGCTTCTTTTGTAGCATATTCTGAAAATGTCTCATCAGAATCAAGATACACGGCAGAACATTCCGTGATCACATCAAACGGTATTATATCTCAAGGATTTAACACTCAACAATCTGGAATGTCCACAGCAGATCCAATAAGACAATCTCTTGGTTGTTTTTGGGTAATGAACCCAACCCTTGGACCAACATATGCCAAAAATGAACTAGCATCTCAAATAGAACAAGGCTCAGATCAGGCAAACTATTTTTATGAACCACAAAAGCCAGATGACTTTGATACATCATATGATTATACATTGGAAAACGGGACTTTTCCTGCTGGATCTGGATATGGTTATAAGTTAGGAATAGATGATGTAGCCAAAATATCAGTTGGATACAGTCACAACTCAACATATAAACCCGGATTTTTATACAGAACTCCATCGACATATTATAAAACAGGTATTGAGTTCTTTGAGTTCACTGAACCAGAAATGTATGGACCGGGAGAAACATTTGACTTTAAAACATCGCTTTTTGATTTAGGGTTTAATCAATATATAAAAATACACTACAACTTCTCAAAAGCAGCAATGGTCGCTTCAAAGGAAGCAAACAAACTTTATTCACCAGATCAAATAAAAAAGATTTTACCCCTCACCATCTTCTCTGGCTTAGAGCAAAAGAATGAAGGAATAAAGGTATATTATCAAAAAAACGATATTGTAGCAGAAAAGACTGTATTCTTTGGAGATACTGCATCCCCAACAAACTGGGAAGCCCCTTTTCCATTTAAACAGTATTTTTATAGCCCAAACGCAGATACCGAGGAAAGTAAAGCACAAAATCAAAAGGTTGCAGATTCGATTATATCTAGAGCTTTTGGAGTTAATGCGCCAAATTACTACGAAGATCATTCTTTCTACTCAAGAGCAGCAATATCTGCCGAAGTTACAAAACTATTTAGCGAAGAACTAAATCAGAATGATGCCATAGCAGATGTTGTTCCGCACTACAACTTTACATCTCCATTTTGGGAAAAGGCAATAGCAAACTATCAACTTTTCCCGGAAGCTAGTCAATATGCAGATTTCAATAAAGAACTTGTTATTGGAAATATCTATTCTTATTGTTTCAATAAAACAGAAGAAGAAGCAATGAAGTTTCAATTTGATAAATATGGAAGAAAGCTTTTGTATTGTGGTTTGGATGTTGACCAAGATGATGCTTTAAAATACAGCAATCTATTCTTCTTAACACCACTCGGAAAGTTTAATAAAAAGGTAGACGATACAAAGTATCAGTTCCCAATGTACAATGAAATCACGTTCAAGTCCGAAACAATAGGGGAGCTTGGTATTTTATTGAACGAAAGCGGAATAGGATTGGAATTCTTTTCTACTCTCTTAAGTTATGTATATCAAACAAATAAGCCAGTGGGTTCTTATTTAGAAGATGAATGGAATAGTATATTTTCTGATTGGGAAAATCTAGAATCAAAGGGCATATTAAACTCAGGAGAAATTTCTGGCGGTAAAGTGTATAGCAATAACAGATCAATAGCTACAAAGCTTAAAAGACCTTCTATTCTTGGGTTTGAACCCGAAAGTTACACTTTACAGCATGGACCTGTTGGGGATTATGATTTTGACCAATGGCTTAAAAGTTACTTAAACTATTTGGATGATCCGGATAATAACTGGAGCCCATCTAGACCTTTGTCATCTATAGAAAGAAAGACAAAGTTTTTTGCCTTAGATGATAAAAAAAATGTTGCTGATCAACTAGAAGACTTCAATCCCAAAAAGTTGTTTTCATTGGTGAAGTTCATGCCAAAGTTTCAACAGTTTGTTACGTTGAAGACTAGAGCTTTGCACGACATTTTCTCAGCAGACAAAAAAAGAAGTAAGATGGCATATTCTGAAACTATCATGTACAGAATAGCAAAAATAGACCAAGTTACTGGAATGACAATGCAGAGCATATTTGTTCCTTTAGAACAAATGCAAGATACTATTAAATATATCGACACGCAAGTTAGGTATGGGCGTCCATACCAGTACAGTATATTTGCAGTAAAAATGGTTATTGGAACTGAATATAAGTATAAAGGCGGAACAATAAACGGTGATGAACTTTCTACTTTTAGATCAATAGCTGAAGACACTTCGATTCCCGGAGATGCAAATGACAAATATGGCAATTATGATTTAAATGAAGACTTTATATCCCTTGGAACAGCCGCTGCGAATAGTGTCCCCATTTACTCTAGAAACAATATAACGCCATCTAATAATAAAGAAGATGTAGGCTTATCTGTCATCGAGGTAAAATATAGACCTTCTGTTAAAGTTATTGAGGTTCCTTATCACGAAGAAGGTTTTGTAACATTGGTTGATAATCCTCCAATGCCTCCTTTGGTAAATATATATCCCTTATCCGGTCAAAAAAACAAGTTGCTTATAACTTTAGAAAATCAAACTGGGGATAGAAATCTTGTGCCTATCTCTATCGGAGTAAAAAATGATGCAAATCTTTTTGACCTCCACAGGGTAATACAAAAAAGATCCTTAAAATTACCAAATGGAGACCTGTATGATCCTACAATAAGATTTAAAGCTGATGATGTTGCTTTATATTATGAAGTATTTAAAACAACAAAAAAGCCAACAAGTTATACAAGTTTTTCTAATTCTTTGGTTGCAACAGTGAGCATGGAACAACTCAAAGCAGGATATGAGGATTTAATAGCAACAAATAAAAAATATTATTATACTTTTAGGACTGTAGATAGGCACAGTAATATATCAAACCCAACATCTGTTTACGAAGTTGAAATGGTAGAAGATTCTGGGGTTACTTATCCTATTATAAAAATAATGGATCAGTTTGAAGAACAAAAAGAATATATCTGGTCTAGATCTTTTAGAAGACATATGATGGTAGATGCGGCAGATCAACATGTCTATTTGAATGAGGAAAAAACAGGTATTGTAGATGGTGCGACAGCAATAACAGGAAAAGACCCAGTTTTGGGAACAGCTGATAAATCTTTGTGGAATGATAAAATATTTAAGTTTAGAGTTAAGTCAAAGCAAACAGGCAAAATCATCGATTTGAATTTGCAGTTTAAAACCAGACATATTACAGATGGTAATGAAAACACAAATTTATGCGATTGATTTAAAATAACACACTATTTACAGTAAAGTGCTAATTATATGGCAAAATAGTTTAGTTTTAGGAGAAAACGAATGAGCTTTTTAGATAACAGTGGAGATATTATTTTAGATGCTGTTTTAACAGATGCTGGTCGTGCAAGATTAGCGCAAGGAGATGGTTCCTTTAAGATTGTTAAATATGCATTTGGTGACGATGAGATTGATTATTCAAAATATCAAAACGCAAACTATGTTGATGGAGCAAATGCAAGCGGATCTGCTTACTATGACATCAATATTTTAAGAACACCAGTATTGGAAGCATTCACAAACAACACTTCCACAATGAAAAGCAAACTTATTTCTATTCCCCAAACAAACTTGCTTTATTTGCCAGTTATTGAACTTTGTGATGCCGATGGCGACTTCGCTGGTGGGTCTACTGCGATGAATACAGACTCCAATCAAGCATCTGGATCTTATGTAGTTGGAGTTGATGATGCAACCGATGATAAATTCTCTAACTTATCCAGCGAGTTTAGGGCTGGTACTTTTAAAGGATTCCAATCAACTAATTCCGATAAAAACATCGTTGTCCATCAGGGTTTGGATACAACAGCTATCTCCCCATCTTCACAACTAGATACAACCCTAGTTGAAACTCAGTTTATTGTAGAAATGGACAATAGGCTAGGATCATTAATGACCAACAATGGTCAAGTTGTTTCTTATTCGTTTTTAGATGATGATAATATTGCAACTTATAATATTTCAAACGCAGGACAAGGAACTTCTTTTTTCGTAACAAATATTGGTACCCAAGCTTCTGTCAGCCCGATAGCAGGACCAAGAGGTGTTGGTTTTAGATTTAAAGTAAAACCAAGCATTGAGCTTCAAACTAGCACTTATCTGTTTGAAAGAATTGGAACAACTGGTGCATCATGGGGATCCCCCCAGCAATTCACATATAGTTTTATCGACACAGTAGTTAGAATCACTGGGGCAACAACAGGATACAGAATCGACATTCCGATTAGGTACGCTAAATATACCGCATAGCATAATAAAATAGGCAGGATAAAAAATGGCAACAACATTTAAGCAACTTTTAAATAACGATGTTACAACAACCAGAACTTTATTGCATGAGTCAATTCCATTGACAGGCTCTATTGTATCTGGAACGTATAATGAGGGCGGGACTTCCACCGAGACAAACGTAAAGAACTTCTCGCATGGGTTGTTTCAATCTGTCTATGACTATCCCTACTTGAGTTCTTCTGCCAATCACATTTTTGACATTACAGTCGGGTATTCTAATAGCTCGCCAATGTCTTCTAGCAATAACACTCAGAACTTGGATAAAATCAATATTTACAATCAAATGGCTCAAGTTCTCGTGGGTCATGATGTAAATGGAAATATTAGAGAGTTTGACTTAGATGGCAACCTAACAGGCGGAAAGAAGATACAACAAGCATTTTTCTTTAACTTTGCAAGACTTCTTCAAAAAGATGAGATTAAAAAAGGAAGTTTTGTAATGGAGTTTGGATGTCAATCCGATGCGACAGGTTCTTTTGGTGGGGATCCATTTGAAAAAAGATTCAGAGTAGGAGACTTTAGTGGATCTTCCCAGTACCTTACAAACTCACCAGCGGGTGAATATGGCATTTTGTATGCAACTGCAAGTGATGGTACGGCAGCCGGGAACACATTGGAGCATGAAAATCTGCCAGTCGGTCTAATATATTACCAAGCAGGTATCGCAGTTGTTTCTGGGTCTATTTTTAATGTATCCGCCTCCGCCGCCTCCGCAGAGGCTCTCCCCGGCAATGGTATCTTAAAAGGAAATCTCCCCATAACAATGCAAAGAGCAAATGCTGATAACTCGAAGGATGTGGCATCGTTTTCTGCCGATGGATCACAAAGATTTGTAACTGGATCATCCATTTCTGGATCTGCTGATATGGTTAGAAACAGACTTTATAATGTAAGTTTCAACAATACAACGGAATTAAACTCAACCATCTACTTCTGTAGAGCAGGGCACAATGAGTTTAACTATAGTTCCAATCCTTCTTATTTAAAACAAAGTCAGATTAGGGTAAAAGAAACAACTCTTGATCAGCCAGTGTCATATATTACGACCGTTGGCTTATATAGTGCAACAAATGAGCTGCTGGCAGTTGCAAAACTGTCCGAACCTCTTAAGAAAACACCAGAAACAGAACTCACTCTAAGAGTGAGACTGGATTACTAGGAGGTATAGTGAATTGTGCCTTATTACAAGTTTGGACCAGATGATCTAATCTATAACACAGTCAGGGTGTATCCAAGAGAAAGCTTCTTTATATACCAAGATGCCGTGTATTACAACAACAATCCAGAACAAACAGCAACAAGAGGCGCAACAACTGTTGATAACGTCCCTGTTGGTTATATCAATCTATATGAAATAAATACAGATAGACCTCAATCGGAACTTGTTTATCCTTTTATTACGAAAAACGGAAGTTTGACAGCTTTTAAAACAGTTTCAAAATCAGAGTTTAATACAGACTTTCAATATGGTGATGTTCTAACAGGAAGTTATCCTTTATCTGCTAGCATATCTAGAGACTATTATTCGCAAGGTCAAGAGAGAAACAGAATTGAGGCTTTGCAAACATCATTTGATTATTATAAAGTATTGAGTAGGCATTATGCTTATAACTCCCAGTTGGGAGATAAGTCTGACCAAGCAATCAACTTGATTTCTATTCCTTCTATTTTTTATGGGGACTCAATCAAAAAAAGAACTGTTGAGCTTAATTTCTATGTAACTGGTACTTTAACAGCAAGGCTAAAAGACATTTATGGAAATGGAGAGCTAGTCCAAGTTTCTGGGGTAGCTAATGCTTTAGGGGCAGAATATGGTTCTGGTTCTGTAGCTGGTGTTGTTTTTTACAATGAAGGGTTTATCGCTCTTACCGGATCTTGGGAACTAGATCCGGATCATACAGAGAACTATATAGGCTCATCTGTTAATCCAAAATGGTTGTATTTTGGTTTAGGGGCAGAAATAGACAGTCTAGGATACAGCATCCCAAATACCAGCTTTGAACTTAAGTTTTCAGGATCAAGCACAATCCCCAAAATGACAATGTTCGCCAGATCGGATAGGACTGAGAACAATTTCTCTCACAATCCAACATTTATTGCTTCTGCTAGTGCGAATATAAGTGCTGATACTGGCTCTTGGGGATACAGAGAATACAATAAAAAACAACCAAAAAATATTGTTAGCGGATCTTATTCAGATTATAATGCAGATTTTCAAAAAATAACTTATATTTCTAAGATCGGCATTTATGACGACGATATGAATCTAATTGCGATCGCTAAGTTAGCCACCCCAGTCAAGAAAACAGAAGAAAGAGATCTCACCTTCAAACTAAAACTTGACATCTAATATTTTATCTGCTATAATAA
>Ga0208644_1000303_pt1 | contig 38869 bp, 64 predicted proteins | sample VirMetDEL_Nov_18_FD_184517 | JGI IMG/M metagenome (GOLD analysis project Ga0208644, IMG submission 184517) | Aqueous microbial communities from the Delaware River and Bay under freshwater to marine salinity gradient to study organic matter... | ecosystem: Environmental > Aquatic > Marine >...
AATCATAATTAGAAGTAGTATCAGGTGTGCCACTTGTGGTAAATCTAATATTATAGTTACAAACATCTACACTTGATGTTGAATTATTTACTGCCACCATATAAACATCATCACTATCTATGCCTGTAAGGGTTACACTTGGTGTTGCTACTGTAACTGTTGCAGTATTTACTTGAATTAATTGTCCTGCCATTAGCTATCTACTCTCAATCCATAAGTTTTTATTTCCCAATCAGGTGTTCCATTGTTATTAAGCCAAAAATTTAAACCTGTCATACTGTTAGTTGATTTTTCTACACCAATATATTTTCTTGCTCTGTAGTAATTAGCAGAACTAAAATGTTGTGATGATTGCCCAAGCATAAATGTATAACTACTAGATGAAAAAGGATTAAATAAATACATAACAAAATTACCACCATCATCAGTTTGTAAATCTGCTTGTGTTAGATTAGGAAAATATGATGTATTAGTAAATCTAACTTCATTAAAAGTTGTATAAGAGTTCATATCTAAACCTGCCCAATCATAAGTAGAAGTAGAAACAACACTACCACTAGCATTTATAAGTCTTGCATTAATGTTGTCATTTTGTGTTCCTTCATCAACTAAAACTGTAAATTTATAAATATCAAAATCTGCTGAAAATATATTTGTTATATTTACTTGTGATGAATTAGTAGCAGAAGTTTCATTAATTAATCTTAGGTTACTCATATCTGTTTTACTCCATAGAGTTTTACTGTTCCACTATCTAAGGAATATACATCATAAACTCTTATTGCATTTACTGTATTTGCAGTTGGATAGACACCACCACCAAATTGCATAGCAGTATTGTCAGCAATACTTTGAAATGTGTTAAAAGAATATTTTGATGAATTGTTTAAATTATATAAATATACATAACCACTTGTTTTTACAGTTGAATAGGAATATCCTATTCTAATTCCACTTTCACTTGTACTTCTTAACTCACTAAAAGTACCATTTGCAAAACCCTGTTGATAAGCATTTTGATAGCCACTTGATACATAAGAACTTCCACCATCAGTTGAATATCTAATACTAAATAAAGAAACACCTGCAACAGTATGAGAAAGTCCATCAAAAGTTAAATAATGTACATCATAATTTTCACCTTTTATAGAAGTAAAATCTATATAAGATACACCACTTGAATAAGTTTGTTCCTCAATAAGTTCTAAACTACCACCAAGTTTTCCTTGTGATTGAAGTTCAGCTACATCAGTAATAGAAAAGACACCACTATTAGATACAGTTTGATTAGGTTGATTTTGTCCTAGATAACCATAAGGCATAATTACTCCTTTAGGTTATTTCTAAAATACTTGCAAACGCCTCTAAATCGCCTGACGCATTACCACCAGTCAAATCAATTTTATCGCCATTTTCTAAAAATAATTTAGAAGTTCCTGCTAACTCAATTGTGCTATCTGCTGGAACTGAAATTGTGTATGCAATTCTTGCATTACCAGAAGTTCCGTCAATAACATCAGCAGTAATTGTATCGTCTGTAGCTCCGTCCACATTTGTAATTCTTAAGGTTACAACAATACCTGTTCCACCACTTGAATTGGTGTATAAGGTTTGTGCAGATGAAGTTACATCTAAGTATGCGTTTTTATATGCTTCAGCCATTTATTTTCCTTTATCCTAACGCCAATATTAGTCCAACTGTTGCTCCAGCAGGTGCTAAATTAGCAATATCTTGTGCAGTAGTTTTTTTAATGTTGTTACTATCATCAACATCAGCTACTAAAACCTCGTCGCCACCTGCAACTGTAGTGCTAGATTGTCCATTTACATCAACATTTAAAGTTACTGCTCCAGAACTTCCACCACCAGACATTCCATTACCTGCATTAACTGCAGTAATATCGCCCTCGCCAATAAAACTGCCCCAAGTAGAGCCGTTGTAATAGGTTAATGTGTCAGTATCTTTTAAAAATGCAAACATGCCTTCTGTAGGCGAAGTTACTGCACTATCTCTTGCAGAACTGTCGTCAAATACCATAACAACTTGTTCTTGTATGTAAGTATTAAAATCAGAGGCATTTACTAAATCTCCTGTAGTCCAAGTCTTAAAACCTGCTCCTGCCATTTATATTCTCCTATTCATATGCAAATCTAGTTCCTATACCTAGTTTAGCTTGTCCAAGTACCCAACCGCTAGAACTTGCAGGACTTAATGTTAAGTTCCAGTTCCAAGATTGAGTACTAGCATTAACTGTATGTTGAATACTTTCTATCCATAATTCATCAGTATAGCTAGAAGTATCTGGATTAACTATTTTAACAGATATTCTATCTCCAAATTCTAATCCTAATGCTTTTTCCCAAATATTTACATCTTCTCTTGGATTAATTTTTAAACTATCTATTCTAACAATAGGTAATGCAGTTTCAGCGATTTTTTGTTCTATTAATGATAAAACATCTAAATCAGAAACATTTATAGTACTTTCAACACTTGCTATTGGTCTATATCTTTGCACCGAATTAGCGTCTGATACAAATTGTGTATTACCACCACTTCTAGTCCATTGATAAACATTTCTTACTTCATGAGTATCAAACGAAGTTATAACATCTGTATAAGGTAAATTAGTTCCGTCATTAGAAAAAGTAGCTTGAACTGTTGTAGCATTTGTATTAGCCAATCTATAATTTCTATTTCTAAATACTGCTTTTCCGTCTTTACCAATAAAGAATTGAGCATTTTCTGCTTTTTCGCAATCTCTTATTGCAGTCAATATATCATTATCTGAATTTGTTTGTGATTGTACTTCATTAGTTCCAATTTGTATATCTCTTAATGAACTTGGAAACTGTAATTGGTCTAATAATCTACTAACTCTAATACTTGATAATTCTTGTTCATCTTCATAACCTAATACTGTTGATATTCCTATTTCTGAAAATCCACCTCTACCTAATCTCCAACCTGCTGAACTTAAAGTTTGTGAGTTAAATATCTTAAAGGCATCAACACAATTGAAAACTACTGTGCTATCTGCACCTAACGCAGGATAGCTTACAGGTATCATATCTAAAAAACCATAAAATATTGGATAAGTAGTTGAATCATATTCAGCAGTTATTTTTATAACTTTATAAGGTTGTATTTTTGTTATAGAATTTCCAGTATCATAATAAGGACTAGAAGTATTATTTGGATTAAATCTGTTATCTGCATTAGATAATAAAATACTTGCAGTTCCACCAACAAACTGTCCTAATTCATTCTGCCTACCTCGTTTAGTTGTAAATTGTCTTACATAAGCAGATATATCAGTAAATGTAATAGAACTATCAAATGGATTACTATCAAATCCTACTTCAACTGTTATATTTACATTATTATCAAATGCAACTGACATTAGAACGCCACATTAATTCCACGCCTTGCTCCCTCTTGTAAGGCTCTTGCTACTGCTTCTTCTATATCTTGAGGAGTTCCTAATAGTGCTTGAGGATTTACTGTAATAATATTTGTATTACCATATCTTGCTAAACCGCCTCCAACATCTGTAAAACCACCTTTTGGTACTTCTGCACCACCACTTGCAGGAAACTTAACTCCTCCTGTCTGAGGGCTTGTAGGAACACTAGGAGTACTTGTAAATGGACTTATTTTTTTACCTGACATATTAAATATAGATTGAAAACTAGCTTTTAGTTTATCTAAATCTCCACCAACATTAGCAACCATTTGTCTTATGCCTTCTTCTAATGCACCAATTGCCTGAGCGTCAGCGATAGCGTCATCTAATTCTTTTTTAGCAATAGCCATAGCTAATAAATTTTCAGTTGAATTAGCAGTAGCTTTTGCTAAATCTTCTTGTGCTTGACGATATTCTTCTTGAGCCTTTTTAATTTTTTCTTGTTGTTTTTCTAAATCATCTAAAGCTCTTTGATACTCTCTTTGTGCTTGCTCTTCGGCTTGAGTTGCAGAAGTACTATCTTTAATTAATTCAGTTAATCGTTGTTGAGCAACTTGTAATTCAAGATTTTGTACTTTACTTCTATCTTCTACTTCTAATAATTTTTGTATAGCTTCTTTTTGACGCTCAATAGCTAATTGTTCTTCAGCAGTAACTTCTTTAGATTTTTCTTTTTCTTTATTTAATTGTTCAAGTGCATAATCTCGTCTAGAAATAATGCCTTTTTCAGCGTTCATTTCCTTATTAAGATTTTTTAATGCTTTCTTTTCTTCGTTTTCTAAATCAGTAATATTTTCTTTAATCTTGTTCATCTTTTGATAAGCACTATAAACTTTATTTAATGCTCCTAAAGACTCTTCTTCTCTAGTTTTAGCTAATTCTTCTTCTGCGTCTATTTCATCTTGAGTAGTATCAACAACTTCCTCTTTACTTTTTCGTAAATCGGTTAAACCTGCAATATAGCTTTCTACTGCGTCCCTTTCATCGTCATGAGATTTTTCTAAATCTTTAGTAACTTGAACTAATCTTTTTACTCTTACAATGCCGTCTGCATATTCACGACTAACTGTTCTTAATTCATAAGAATATTGTTTTATTGGCTCTCTTTCAGCTACTGCTTTCCTATAATCAATAATGCTTTGGATTAATCTATCAAACAAACCAACAGTTTGTCTTGCAGTTCCCTCGAAATCTTTTCCTATATCAGTTAATAAAATATTCCATTTATTTGATAAAATATCTAATTCGGCTTGTAAAGTATCTAATTGTTTATTTGCAACTTCTTCAGTTGTTCCACCTGCGTCCCTTAGAGCTTCTTCATATTCTCTTATTTGGTCAGTAGTTCCAGATAAAATCTTAACCGCGTCAGCAACACCTCTATTTAAACCTAATTGGTCTAAAGTACTAGCCTTTAATTCATCAGACATTGGTCCTAATACTGCGTCTAATTCTTCAATAATATCTGCAACATTTTTCATATTGCCCTCTGCGTCAAACATTTGAAGTCCTAGTTTTGCAAATTCTTCTGAATTCTTAGCAGTAGCTCTTGGTATATCTCTTAAAACTTGGTTTAACTTATCGCCTGCCTCTGCACCTTTTACACCTCTATCAGCAAAAACTGCTAAAACTGCAACACCTTCTTCAATATCTTTATTAACAACTTTTAAGGCTGCACCTGCTTTTGTAGTTAATGCCTCTGAAAATTGTTGAACACTTGCATTTGCTAATGTGTTAGCTTTTACCAAAACATCTGTAACTCGTGTTAAGTTTTGCATATTTTGTTGAGCGTCTTGAACTGTAAGTCCTAAAGCTGATTGTGCGTCAGTTGCTAAGTCAGTAGCAGTTGCCATATCAAACATACCTGCTTGTGCAAATTTTGCTACTTGAGGTAGTGCATTAATAGATTGTTCTGCGTCTAAACCTGCTGATGCTAAGAAGAAAAATGCCTCTGCTGATTGATTAGCTGATATTGTAGTTGTACTTGCTACTTCTTGAGCAGCCCTTACCATAGCCTCTTGTTCTTGAACTGTTGTGTTCATAATTGCAAGAGATTGTGTCATCTTGCTATCAAATTCAGTAAAGGCTTGGACTGCTTCAGTTACACCTTTTGCTAATGCAATAAAACCTACTGCAGTAACACCTGCAGTTATTTTTCCTAATTTACCTAAATGCTTACCAGTAGTGCCAGAAGTTGCACCAAGTTTTTTCATTTGTGCAGAGGCTAAATCTGCACCTTTTGTAGCAATCCTAATTATTAGGTCTGCACCTGCACCTAAAGCCATTTATCTTCTCCTCTTACTTTCGGCTTGTTGTAAAGCTATTGCTTTATTTTTCTCTTTTTGCTCCCATAGGTAAAAAGTAGCCCATTGAGTATATTCGTATGAACTCATTGTAGCTTGTAAATTAGCCACAGTCATTCCTAAATCTCTAGCTAAGCGAAAAGTAAATGCTAATTCAGGATTAGTCTTGAAAGTCCTCGGCAATTTCTGCCTGAACCTCCTCAGTTGCTCCGTTCATTTCAGATATTTCAATAAATATTCTATCAATTACTGTTGCGTTCTTTTCATACAGTAATTCAATCATTTCATCATCTAATTGAGGTTCAATTACACTAGCTTTAAGTAATTCTTTTTGATAATCAAAAGCGTCTTTACTTTCATCACTTGCAATTCGTGCTAACTCTACTTGTACTTTTTTACTAATACCTTTTACTCTGATTTTTGCGTCCCATTCAGGTATTTCAATTTCCTTTTCTGGAACATCAGCAATAGTATTTAATATTGTTTTATTTAGATAGTCCATTATGCGTCCTTTATAAAAGTATCTTAGTTAGTTCCTCGAGTTACTGCACCAGTTACTTGAAGTTCTGCAGTATAAGATACTACATCTGCTACAGGACTATTTTTTGTATATCCAGTACAAATTGCTTCGCCTGAATATAGAACAGTTCCGCCTGCAGTTCCCTCTGGTGAATACTCAAAAGAAAGTGTTGCACTTTGACCAATAACTGCACCAAAAATTCCATCTACTGTGCTATCCCATAGACCAGTAACTGAAATAGTTGCGTCTTTCAATCCAACAATATATGTCTTATTTGTTGCACCTAGAACCGAAGTTTCGGCTATATCTGCAGTTTGTGGAAAGTCCACATTATTAACATAAGAGCTTATATCAGTTAGAGTTCCGCTATCGTTGTCTAACTTAAATACGCTGTCTTTTCCATGTACGAATGCCATTTCTTTTTATTCTCCTCTTAATTAATTCTTCCAAAACCTACAATAGCAGAAAAGCTAGGAGTAGTCCCACTAACAGTAAAAGAAACTTTTAAGTATCTATTAACTGTTGTACCTTTTGCTACTGATTTATATTCAGAAGTACTTGTTGTTGCTTGTGTAAATGTTACTAAATTTGTATAAGTTATATCATCAGCAGAATGTTTTATAACTACATCTAAAGTTGGTGTAGTACCGCTTGCAGAAGTAACTAATAAAAAAGCACCACCACCATTAGTAGTAGAACTTCCATTATCTCTTGCAGTTCCGTCAGCAGTTGCAGTTATAGTATCATTTTCTAAAATTAAACCATTTAACATACCGCCGTCAGCTTGTATTTCTAATGAAGTAGCTACAACATCTCCTACAGGACTTGATACGCCATAATTAGTTATATTTGCATTTGCAAAAAATACTTTATCGGTTGCACTTACTCCACTTGCACCATTAACAAATACAAAATCATTTCCGCCTAATAGTGGTTGCAATACTGCGTCTGAAGTAGCGTCAAAAAATCCTGCTAATGAAGATGTTCCGTCTTTTTGTCCGCCTATATAAGTCTTTGCATCTCCAGTAACACCAAAAGTTGTTGTTTCAGCAACATCTGCAGTCATTGAAGTATCTGCACTATTAAAATATTGAGAATAGTCATTTTGATTAATATAAATCTTTGTATCTTTACCATGAACGAAAGCCATTATCTACGACCTCCACCTCTACGAGTTGTACTTCTTCTTCTAGTTCCAGAACTACTTCCGTACTTTCCCATTATTCTTCTTCTTCCTTTATTTGTTTTTTAGCTAATGCAGTTGCTTTCATAATTAAGCCTTGCTCTAATAACCATTTTACACTTTTTTTAGGTATGTCGTTCACAATACTACCTGCCATATGTGTTTTTCCATTGTATTCTAATTCTTCGTTTAAAATATAATCCATTATGCAATTACCTCTACGCTAAATTGTACTCCAATATAGTCTATGTTATTAACATTATACACGCCATAATCAGTTGCGTCAGTAACTCTAACAGATTGAGCCTCACTATTCAAAGTAGTATCGCTTTCAATTTGAGCTTTTATAGAATTAGCACCAGAACTTTGTAAGTAACTATCTAAACTTTCTTGGCTTAATTGAGCGTCAACTCTTGATATATAAACTAATACCGGAATTGTATAAACATCTGAACCTCTAGCCATTGTTGAATCATATTCAATTCTTTCTACAACACCAACAACTGCAGTAGGAGGTTCTACCATGTCAGGAACATATTTATAAATATTTAAACCAGTAATAGAAGATAAATTATTTCCTATTTCGTTTCTTATATTTGTTAAACTTGCCATTATCTTGCTCTCATTCTACCACTTCGCCATAAGACAGTAATTGCTTTTCCTGCCTCACGCAATAAAGCGTTTCTTTGTCTAGTAGTATCTCTAATAGCCATTTTTATAAATGGAATAATAGGAGTTCCTTTTTTACCAATAGCTTGTTGTACTACATAAGGATTAATATCGTGCCTTTTAGCCCAACCCTCTAATGCTTTTATTGGTGGATAATGAGGCTTACTTCTACTAAATGGTGGAGATAATCTATAATTTTTATCTTTAAAGCCATGAACATAAGTACTATGTGGTGCTCGTGAATAAATATCAACGCCATTAGGTAATCTACCTACATCAGCTAATCTTTTGAAACCTATACCTTTTTTTAAATCTCCTAAATCTTCTGGTGCTAATTGTTTAGCTCTATCTGCAACTAAAGCACCCGTAAGGTCCATATATCTTCTTAATGGAAAGTAAGTTAAGTTATGCATATCTATTCTTTTTCTTAACTTATTTGCACCAATTACTCTTATTTGCATTTGTCCTACTTCTTTGAGATAATATGATTTTTAGAGTTTTCTTCTAAAAAACTCTTTATTTATGCTCTAACTACCATGAGATTGCCCTCTCTCGTTAGTAAAAATCATTCTGGTACTAAGTGTAACACATAGAATTACCATAGATATTGAGTAAATTTTTTAAGATTTTTTTTAAAAAGAAGTTGGTTTATCGAGAACACAAGCATAATATATAAGTATGTTAGATAATAAAAAAGGAGTTAAAATGACATATTATCAAAGAGTAAAAGCATTTAGAGATAACCAACAAGTATTATTAGATGATTTCTTAGCAGAAGTTGTTGCTACAGGTATTATTACAAAATCAACTGATAATAATTCTACTAACAGAAATAAAGTTTATTTTCAATTTATTGCTAATAAATTTAATAAAAAAACTGTAAATAGTTTCAAAGACCATATTGTTAAATTAGAAGAAAAATTAGCTAAAGCTGATAATGAAATGGAAAAAGATTTATATAAAGAAATAATTTTAGAAACTAAATACAATGTGCGTTTTTGGAATATTGCAAAACCATTATTTGAAGCTGATAGAAAATTAGAGCAAGTTAAATATTTTGCAAGTAAAAATAATAGATAATTATAAAACTTGTCCTGTAAGAGATAATCTACGATAACCTTTTAGCATTTCTTTTGCGTCAGGGTCAAACTTATTAAATAGTTCTACTGTACCTGTACTTTCGTTTCCAAATACATTAAATGGTGTATCTTTTCTTTTCCATATTCTTGTAGCTTGTATTACGCAAGCCTCAACAACTGCGTCTGGTACTGCAGTCCAGCCCCAAAGTCCTGTTATCTTAATATTTTTATTTATTAATGGCTCAAATCTTTCTGATGAACGAGTTTCCAATATTCTCATTTCAGTAAAAGGATGATAATTAGTTCCTTTTTCTAGTATTGGATTAAGTGGTCTTAGATAAAAATCTGTATCTAATGTAAGTGTTGTATCATAAGTTCCATCATCTGTTGTATCTAGTTCTACTGTTAGCGAAGTAGTAGTACTAAGGTCAGGAATGTCAATGAATACAGTACTAATAGGATTAAAGTATTTAACTGTTGCTGATTCATCTTGATAAAACCTCCTTTGGCAATATCTATCGATTAATCTAGAACTTGCGTCAATTGCTCTATCAATATTGTCATCTTGAGCAGTTCCAGATAAACCTAGCCTAGCTTTAAATTCAGTCTTATCTACATACTGCTCGTGAGCCATTTAAAACCTACTTAGCTTTATTTTCTACTGGTTCTTTAGCTTTTGTTGATTTAGTTGGTTTCCATTTTTTAGCTTGTAGGTCAGATATTTCTTTTCCTGCTCTTACAAGTAATTTACCTTTAGCCCAACCTTTTGGCAATCCGCCATTAACACCTTCAGCGATTTCGCCCTCTTCGTTTTGCCATAAATCTTTTTTAACTATCATTTTTTCTCCTTTAGCTTGTCCCTCACTCCTCTTTATATAAGAAGAGTGAGAAACTAAAGCCATAATTACCTTTTAATTAAAAGTTAGTAATTGAACAGAAAGCAGTTGGACGATAGATTGCGAAACCTAATCGTAAGCTAGCTTTCATCATTACTTTATCTTTTGTAAAGAAATCTGAGTGGCTATCTGACATAGCAACATCAATTCCTTGTCTAGTAATAATATGTGCTGAAACACCACCGCCGAAGTTTCCGACTAATGCTGTTCCTGCTGAAATTGCAGTTGTTGGTACAACTGGAACTCCCCAAAGACTTGCTTGAGGTGCACCATTGAACATACCTGCTCCCATAAATAATGGGTTCAAAGCACCAGAAGTTGTAACTGCGTTTACTTCTGTAACAATGTCATACCAATCACTTGGGTGCATTAATATTGCGTCAGGCTCTACGAAAGCATCTTTTCTGATTTCAGTAATTGCTTGATAAACTTGACCAATTCTCTTCAAATTTCCTGCGAATGCAGAATAATCGAAAGTATTGATACCTGATTTGTTTAATACACCTTCAATATTTGGTGCAGAACCGTCACCGTTCAATAATTCAGAATCTAGTCTAAGGTTAAGCATTGTTCTTAATCTTGAGTCTAGATATCCTTGTACTGCTGTAACATCTGCTAATAATTCTTCTGTAACTGGAATAGAAACACCGAATTTTCTTATTTCTTCAGTTCTTTCAGTCATAGCTAGAGCTGATTCTCCAAAAGCGCTTGCCTCTGCTACTTCAGCTGCGTTATTTGTGAAAGTTGTTTCTTCCAAATACTTGTATTGATATTGGTCTGTTTGTAATACAGAGAACAAATCAATAACACTATTAGGATTTCTTAAAGCAGTAGGAACGATAAGGTCAGAACGTACAACTCGTGGTGGATAGGCAGAGCCCTCATCAACGAGTGTCTTTGATTCTAAAATTGGGTTCCATTTTACTTCTGAAGTAACATTTTTCATTCCATCATTAATGAAAGATTGAACTGCTTTACTCTCATGAAATTTTTGTGCAACAGTTTTATTATCTTCTGCTACTTCTTCATGAATAGGTAAAGCTTTTACTTCTTTTCCAGCTTCAACTTCAACCTCAAGTCTTTCAACTTGTGATTTATATTCTTGTTGTTCTTTAACTGTTTTTGCTAATGTTTCCATTTCTTCGTTTCTTTGTACCCAAGCTTCTTTTTGCTCGTGTGTCATTTCTTCGAAGTTATGAGTTTTAGCCTCTGTTAAAGCAGCCTCTCGAAGTTCTTGGAGCCTTTTTTTATTGACTTCTAATTCAGCCATTTTTATCTCCTATATTTCCGAAGTTTCTGCCAAGATACGCATTGTATCTGCAAAAACCTCATTTGCTTTTACTCTATTGTCCTTAACTTCTTCTGACAAACCTGCGTTCAATAAGTCATCAATGTCTTGAAAGATTGCGTTCAATTTTTCTTGCAATTCCATTAATGCGTCAGCAGAACTAGGACTTAGTTTTTTGTCTTTCTCTAAGCGTAAGGCAGTAAGCTCCTTAGCTCTAGTTAATACTGTAAAAACATCATTTAGAGATGTTTCTACTTCTTCAACGAAAGTTTGACCACTTTCATTTGAAACCTCTTTACTTTTAGCCATTTCATATTCATTATGTGTAGAACATGGCATATAAATTAAATTTCCGTCTTCATCTTCGTGTGTATGAGTTCCAGAACATTCTAATTCTTCTGCTCTATCTCTTGCCTCATCTAAAGTAGTAAATTCATCTGTACCTACTTCAGCTTTTAAATCTTTTTCATCAGCTTTTTCTTTAGCTTTTTCTTTATTTGCTTTAATAGCCATTGTGTAAGTTTCTTGATTAGCACCTACTAATACTGGACTTACTTCCCATACTTTTACATCTTTTAAATATCTTACTTCTTGACTTTCGCCACTATCTTTTGTAAATGTTCCTACTTCTGAATCTAATACTTCAAAACCAAAAGACCATTGTTGTAAATCTCCCATAGCTTTAACTGTTTCATAAGCTTCTTTTCCTGCGTCTGTATTCATATTAAATTCGCCTACAAACTTAGCGTTATTATCATCTTGTACGATTTTTCCTTTACCAATTGGCTTAGCCCAATCATGAGCCCAAACCATTGTTACGCCTTTTTCTCCATAGCCACTTCTAATTGACTTTGGTACGACTACATCATTATCGCTATCTATTGTATTAAATACGCTAAAAACTGCTTCAACTTTTCCCTCTACATCGCTTGGGATAATTGACTCAATTGTTTTAAACTCTTTCATCTGCGTCTTCTATTCCTTTTTCTATGGTATATTGTATCACATCTGCAATTGACAACAAGGTTTGCAGGAGCACCAAAAGAGCTATCGCCAGGATATTTCATCTTGTATCCTCCTACTGTGAACAATTGCTCATAATTTACTCTAGCATTATCAACTGCTCTATGTGGGTCTCGAACTAAATTATCTCTACGAGTAATCCATTGTTTTTCTACTGGAACACCACTTCTTTTTACTGCTTGTTCTTTTCCAAATTGTGCTAAGACTTGTGCCTCTGTTCTTGCAATAGTATTACTTCTTCCTAATCTTTGTAATCCAAATCTATTGCTTACTTCAGATTGAACATAATCTGCTAAATCTTGTCCTATTAAACCTAATTCACTTCCTTTATCAAATCCTACTCTTAATGCAACATTTAATCTTTTCTTAGTTGTCTTAGCTAATTCAGGCATAATTGTATCTAATCTATTAGTAACAAATTCTATTGCCTCTTTATTTCTTGTCATAGGCTCAATAGGAAAAACTGTATTTGAGTTTCTTAATCTAAAAAATCCACCTGTAATAACTTCCATACGAGGTTTTCTTTGTCTTCCTGCAATAATATCTTCATCTCTATTTTTAATTTGTTCTGGTAATAAAGTTTCTATTTGTGCATAAGCAAAGTCAGTCATTAATGATAAATACATTTCATATAAATCTGCTTTCCAATCTGCAGTTATCTTATCAATAATTAAACTTGCACCTGCTCCAATACCAATAATTGTTGGTGGATTATTCTTAAAATAAGTATTTATTTCTCTTTCTAAATTTTTAAATAATTGAAAATATTCTAAAGTTAATTGATAGTCCCATTTAGATAATAAAGCGTCATATTGTTTCCATAAAATAGTTTTAGTTTCTTCACTTTCAAATTCTCCTGCAAATATTTCATCATTTAAGTCTAAAATTGCATTTCTTCTTTTTATTAACTCTAGAGCAGATGATACTTTTTCATCTCTTGCATTCATTGCCCTTACTAACTTTTGGCTCCAACTTCTTCCTGCGTTTCCTCCCCATAAAGCCCAAGCTATTCTTCCATTACTTGGATAGCCATCTTCTCCTGGTGACCAACCTTGACCTGCTTTATCACTTTCGTGTCTTGGAAAATATTTAGCAATATGTCTTACTTTTTCTGCACCTGCAGTTGTATTATTTAAAATATATCTTGCTGAATTCCTACCAACAGAAGTACCACCTCTGCCATATTCTTTTACCCAATCTAGACCTCTCCTAGCTTCTTCTTTAGCACCTTTAGGAATTGTAAAATCTAAATCGTCGTAAGGTCCTTTAAAATTCTCCACTATAAGCGTTCTCTCCGAATCTATGTATTTGTTCTAATCTAGCTTTTGCTAATTCTTCAGTAGGATAACAACCTAGAAGTCTATTTGTATCTTCTGAATAAACACAATACTCGCCATTTTCTTCTCTAATTACTTTTATTTCTAAATCATTTTCAAAACTAGATAATTCAATAACTTCTTGATTTGGTATTTCTTGTACTGCAGTAAATGTTCCTAATTCATCTTTTGGAACTGCTACTTTATTATTAGGCATTAAATAAACATCATCATTTTCATCTGTATCTAATCCTATTGCTCTTCTTGCCTCGCCAATAGTCATTATTCCTGCATTAACACCAACTGCTAATCTTCTATACATATCATCTTCATCTTGCTGTAACGCTCTTACATCTGAAAAGTCATAATAAGCCTCTTGATATTGTTCTGTATGAAAATCTACATTTAATAATTGATGAGTTAATTCTTGTCCTATCATTCTCCATAATGGTATTAATTTATTTTCAGTAAAATACTCTCTTAATTGTTTTGCATTAGAATAAGTTGCTCTATCTAATCCTGCACCTAATCCTGCTAATATTGCAGGTACTCCTAATACTGCTGATATTCTTTCTTCTGATATATGTCTTAATTTTCCTATATCTAATTCACTTGGACTAAATGACATTTTTTCTACAGACATAGCACCACTAAGTACTAAAGGCATTCCTTTGTTTTGACCTGCTACTTTTTGTTGATAAGTTTTTACAATTTGTTCAGCTTCTTCACTAGTTGGTCCATATCCGTCCTTTGGACTAATAATTACACTTGGAACACCGCTATTAGCTAATAATGCAGTTGCTAATTGACCTGCTGATTCATCGCCATATATTTCTCTTAATACTGACTTTAAAGGACTAAAACCTCTTTTATGATTAGTTGGGTCTAATCCTAATCGTAAATGTATAATATCTTCTTTCATTATGATTGTTAAGCCGTTCTTTTCAGTTTCATATTCATAATGAGTTATCAAATCTTCTTTAGTACCTTTTGGAGTTACTAAGTTAGGCATTAAAGGATAAAGTGCTACTACTTGTCCTGATTCATTCTTTTGTTTTAATAAATAGGCATCTCCAAATACATGCATAGCATTTATTATGTATTGTTGTATTACATCTCCTGACATATAAGGATTAGGTCTTTTCATCAATATTTCAAATGGATGATTATAAATAACTTCCATTTCATTATCTTGGTTATAAGTTTTAACTAATAAAGAGGCTTCAGAAAATGAAACTCCTAAAGTTTGTAAACATGCAACAACTGCTGAATTAGATTGTCCATTACCAATATTATTAACATCAAATTCTCCTGCACGCGTATTAAAGCCCCATATAAAACTGTTTTGTCCGTATATTCCTACATCATCTCTAAAAAAATTATAATATTTTTCTTCTTGATTATTTCTTCCAAATATTATTTCGCTTAATTTTCTTCTCTCTGCCATTTTTACTCCTTAGTGGTTTTGATAGTAAGTGAACGCAACCCTAAGGTCTTACTATCGCCACCACTACTAATATGCTTTATATCCAGTAGTGCCAATTGTTTCAGTTATTGCATAAGCTAATGCGTCCACTTGGTCATCATGCTCTCCAACAGGAAACTGTAACAACTCTCTTTCCAAATCAGAATACCATAAAGCATTACGATTAAAAAACACTTGTGCGCTTTCCATTTTAGCACCTAAAGGCAACGCTCTGCTGAATTTATCCTTATCTGGAGTTAATGGCTTAACTGGTAAGCCCTCTCTTTGAGCCATTTGTATTAATGCTAGTTGATATCCTGCTTTTTCTATACCTACATATGCAGGTTTAAATTCATTATAGACTTTCCATAATAAAGGTAATATATCAGGTGCTTCTAATCTTGCTTTTTTAACATCGAGTACCAATAAGTCATTATCTTTTGTTTTACCAACTGTAACAATAGCAGTAAAGTCTGCACTTTCTTTGGTACTTGTAGCCAAATCCACAGTCGTAATAATTTGAATTTCATCTTTCGCAATTTTTTTCTCATTGATAAGAAAATAATCTCTATTGATTTCATAACCTATCTTATCATATTCTTTTTCAGTAATACTTTCATAATAATGAAACCAATCAGGTTTTATTAATCCTTGCCCACTTTCAACAAATTGAGCCTCATATTCTTGGCTAAATAAAAAACTTCCTATTTCTTCTTTAGCACTTAGTAACTCTTCTTTTGGTATAAATGGATTAGTATTTGTATGATATTGCCAAAAATTCCAATCTTTATTAGTTTCTGCTCTTTCTACTAATCTTGAAAACCAGTTAAAGCCTCTTGGTGTTGATATAAATAAAGCATGTCCTTGTTTTTCTGTTAATGTTGGTCTTATTACTTCTGCCCATATTTCTTCTTTAATATAAGCGCACTCATCTAAAACTACAAAATCTAAACCTGCACCTCTTAACCTTTGAGGATTATCTCCTGACTTTATTTGGAGGCTACCTTTAGCAAATGTTATTAATTTTTGAGCCTCAAGTATTTCACAAGGCAAGTCTGCAACTATTTGTCTAAATTCTCTCCAACCCTCCATAGCCATAGGATAAGTTGGAGCTATCCACCAAACACGACCGCCTTGAAGTGCATATTTAATAGCCATTGCTATTCCAAGTCTTGTTTTGCCCCAACGCCTACCTGCAACTACAATTTTAAATCTTGTATTATCGTTTAATATCTCCTGCTGTTTTTCATGCAAGTCAGGAAGTTCAATAGTTAATTCTGGTCTGACCATTTTAATTTAATTGTTAATGGTTCGTTTTCTTCTTCTCCTGTAAGCTTTAATCTATCAACTCGTCCAAATTCTTCAGGAAAACGCCTTTCTAAAAACCAAGCGTCTGCTTGCCATTTGCCCTCAGTACTAGCTTTATCAATTCTGCCTAATCTCCTCATTACATTTTCAGCATTAGCTTTATTTACTTCTTTAACAAATTTAATTAATAATTCATTTTTTTGAGATTTTCTTTTTGGATTAGCGATTAAATCTTCGCCCTCTTTTCTCCAACGCCTAAATGTTTCATAACTTATACCTAAATGCCCACAAGTCATTGAATAAGAAAGCCCAAGTTTAATTCTTGTGGAGAATTCTTCTATTAATGTATCAGTTAATTTAGTTGGTCTAGCCATAATGCGTTCTCCTAAATTGTATCATATTTCTTTTTTTTATACACACAAAACACATTTTACTACATAATCATTGAATTTTCAGTCCTTATAGTTGTTCCAGAATGCTTTTTACTACCGAGAGAACAAAAGGTCAGGTATGTTTTTCTCTATGTTTCGTTGTTCCAAGTTTCTAACAACGCGATTATTACATCTTCTAACTTATCTAGTTCAATAATTGCTAAACCATTTGAAGTTCCATCAGGCATAGCTACAAACATAAATGGTCTGCTATCTCCTATTCTTGTATTTGAATCACTTTGTTCTTTTGCTTTTAAATATTTAGTCCAAATAGTTTGAATTTGTTTTCCTGCTTTAACTTCTACTCTTACTTCGCCTTGCCAACTTTCCTCATTGCCCATTTGTCCTCTAAATTTTGTATCAGGAATGCGTAGCTTTTTACGAGCTAAATTTTGCTTTCTGCGACCTTTTTGTTTATTTCTAAGTCCTCTTTTTTGATTTTCAGACCAATTATCTCTTTTTTTAACTGTTTTTTGTCCCATGCCTTGAGTTCCACTCTCGGCTCTTTTTCTAGCTTTAAACTCTGAAAAAGTTTCGTCTTCTCTCCAACCCTCAATTGACATAACAATGAACACATTTATCTTGTTGTGCTTCAATTGGCTCAATTATTGTAGAACAATTCTGACAAACTAATAAATCTAAACTTGCTTTTAATTTACCAACTTGTGCTATTGCTAAATTACTTTCTTCTTGTAGAGCTTTTGTAAATGGAATAATATCTTCTGCTTTTAATAATATTGGTGCAGGATGAGGTAAAGCCCAAATATAAATGCTTACTTGTCCGTCATTATATCCTTTGCCTATTGCAATTTCGTTACCAAATACATCTTCAAATATAACTTGGTTATCATCTTCTTCGTTCCAATGCCCACTCATAATAATATGCCTTATGTTTTCTTTCTTTCATTGTACACTCTTCTTCAAGACAAGTTAGAGTTTCTATTGGCAGTCCTGTCTTTCGTGCATTATAAACAACATCTCTTATATTTGTACTATGATATGAGCAAATAAATTTACCGCTAGTTAATTCATTTAATAGTTTAGTTCTACTAATTGTTGGTATATTATTCTTGCTCTTTTTTTGCTTTTGCTTTTTTGAATTTACCTTTGTTGAGTTTATCATGTAAAACCATTTCTCCTGTTGCGTCATAATATTGTGATAGAAATCTTGCTAATTGATATTCGCTTTTAAATCTCATAAAGCCTTGCCAATTATCTTTTAGTTCTTTGCTCTTTAAATTTCTAAAAACAATTCTATGCTCATCTGTTACTTCTTTATCCATACAACATTGACAAAGTCCAAACTCATCTGCCATTGTTCTATCTTTTTTAATTATGTTAAAAAAACATTCCATACAAAGTGCATTATTATTATTTAAACAAAAAATTGACATTTGTATCTCTTGTTCATCAAATATTTGAATATTTTTATTACAAAAATCACATAACCAATCAATTGGACTAATTGGAATTGTAGAAGTTTCATTATCTGTAACTATTGAAATATGACTTCCTGTATTAGTTCTATGCTGAATTGGATTTTCATAAATAACAAATTGCTCTTTCATAATTCTTCCTTTAATTCATTTATAAATTCATCCATATCATCTCTATTAACTAACTTATCGTTCCATTTAACACCGTCAGGCGTTTCATTTTTAAATCTTATAACTTCACTATGACTTGAGTTAAAAACTTTACAAATAAAGTTATAATAATTTGAACTTCTTTTTGCTAACTTATATAAACATTCTTCATTACCAATCCAAAGTGCAACATTCCAAGTTTCATAATTTTTCCAACCATTGTGGTCATTTATTCTATACATAGCAACTCTGCCTGTATGATTATGACTTGTTTTATCACAAACATCACTTTCAATATTCCAACCTCTTTTTCTCAAATCAGTTATTCTTTGAGAGTAAGTTGGAATAAATTCCTTTTGGAACTCTACTCCACAAATCCAACCACCATTAACAATTAACTTTGAAAGAACTCTTTCAACTTGTGGTCTTGGTTTTGTATCTAATATTTCTCCACTCATTATTATCTCCTTTTTTCTTTTAGTTTAATATCTAGCACTTGCTACTTTCTTAGTTAAATGATTGTTAAATCTTGCAACCATTCTCGTAGTTCCAGTAGCACATTGCTTGACACTTTTAGCACCTTTAAGCATAACTTCATTAGTTACACCACAATCTTTTAGACATTGTTCGGTATGATTAAATATTCCTAACCAATGGACATCTCTTAGTTTATATTCTTCTATTAATTTAATTTGCATTTCATGTCCTAAAAATCTTCCAACAAGCATTAATAATTGACTTGTGAAATATTCATCGTGGTCGTTATTACAACCTGCACCTTGATGAGCAAGTTCGTGCAATAAAGTTAAATCAGTTGCCCACTTTTTCAATATAATTCTTCCGCCCCAAGTGTAATAAGATGAGCCTTCATAACTATTAACTAATTCTATATTTATATTTTTATCGAAATATTTCTTATAAAAGAAGTCGCTAAATATTTTAGTCTTAACATTTTTACGAACTATCTTTTCTAGTTCTTCAGTAGATAGTTTATTTTCGTTCTTAACATTTTTATATGCATATTTATTCTTTAGTAACTTTTCGTTCCAAGTTTCATTATTTTCTAATATTGGTTTAGATATTTCTAAATTCAATTCATATGTATTTGCATAATATTGATTACCTGCTTTATCGAAATATCTTCTTCTTCTTGGTGTCATACATCCCATGTACATGTGCCACTCATATCCTTGCTCATTAGGATAAAGTTTGGAATATTTTTCTGCTAACTTCCAAAAGGTTTCAAATATTTCTAAGTCCTTTTCAAATTTAGGGGCAGGTGGTGGATTTTTATAATCATTAAAATGGTAATCATATTGATTAAATTTATATTCTAATTTTTCATCAATTATATATTCCATTTTAGGAAAGCCCCAACTATCCCTACTTATTCCGTCACTTGGTTCTATAAACTCCCCATTATCGAAAACTACTTTTTCAATAACTCCATTTGCGCCAATTATAAAAGTTCTTTTTCTTAAAACTTTTTTCTCAAGATTATTAGAATTAAATTTTCTAACATCAGGCATAATGTCAAAAGTTTTTGGCATAGCCCATTCGGAACGATAAACTGCTTTTTTCTGATTTACCATATTAACTCCTTTTTATTATCTAACATATAAGATAATTATATACCTGTTATCGAGATATACCAACTTTAAATTTTAAAAGTTTCTTTTAAATTAAAATTTTTTATTATCCTTTCTCTGATTTTTTCTCTATTAGCTTTCCACCAGTTATGAGTTTTAACTTGTTCTTCTAAATTTTTTAAATTAGCCATATCTTTTTTTACCTCCATTTGCTACTCTGTCATCAGTTGGTCTTTTCAAACCACGATACATTCCACCTTTTTTAGATTTCATTTTTCTTCTTTGTGCTCTATTTACCATATCCTTTTCCTTTATATATCTATTTTTGAATTACCTCTCTGCAATAATCCTTTATCTTTCATTTCTACAACATCTTTTATTTTCATACCATGAATAGTTTTTGGATTAGGATTTCTTTTATCATTTAATCTGCTTTCTAAAGTATGTCTAATTTTTGTTCTTGGTGTTTCTATATTATTTAATTTTCTTTTAGCCATATCGTTTTTAATTTTTTTTGAAATATCTTCTTTTTTAGTTCTTCTTCTTTTAGCATTTTTAGCTTTTTGTTTAGCCCTAGATTTATCATTAGTCCAATAAACTACTGTTGCAGATGATATATTATAATTGTCTGCTATTTCTTGAACTGTAAAACCTAATGACCTAAATTCACGCATATCATTAACATCACTTTGATTTACTTTATATCTATTATCTGTCATATTATCTAACTTCATAATTTGGATTATATAATAAAACTATATCTATTCCAGAACACTTTATAACTTTGTTCTCAAATCTTAACGCTCTGCAACTAAGTTATATCTCGGCACAGTTATACCAGAGAGATTTCTCCTAACGAGAGAACAAAAGGTCAGGTATCTTTTTTCTCCATAATCATTGAGGTTTTTATTCTTCTTCGTCTTTTCCTAAGATTTCATTAACTTTTTGAGCTACATTATTAAGACTTAAAAGTACTGCAAATGTCTTATGACTTAGAATTGAGCCTCTAGGAAAGCCAATTTTTTCTAAATCAGTTAATGTTCCGTCTGGTAAAGTAAATTGTCCCCAATCAGAAACTTTATTAATGTAATTGTTATCTAAACTAATTACATCATCTCCTAATAGTTCTAAATATTGCAATTGTAGTTTCCAACTACCACCTAATAAATGAACTTTTCTTCCTTTAAATGCCTCCCAAGGCACTTCTGTTCCACCATAAGAAGTTGGTACTGAAAATCCTAAAACATAATCTTCAGGTATTTTATCAATGCAATTATATTTTGGAATTATTATCATATTTTCTGTATGAGGTGCAATATCATCTGCAAACTCCATAATTTGTTCAAATGTATAATATTCGCAATCATTTGCTCTACATTGGTCTGAACTCATAACATCTCTAGTAGTTGCATATTTAGGTTTAAAATGTTTTACTGCAGTTAAATGTTTTTCGTGATTATAGTCTTTCCAATCATTATCAATAAATTGTATTTCATGGTGCCATAAAAATCTTTCTGCAACTTCTGGCTTATTTACATATCGAATACTTTCAGTTGAAATTGAGCCACATAACCAACCAAATTCTTTTGCAATAAATGAACTTGGGTCTAAAGGTGTATAAGAATAAATTAAATCTATCGGTAAATTTCTAGCTACTCTTTTTCCTTTTGGTTTTTTATTTATTCCTAAATCTAAAGGCTCTGCAATTTCTTTTAATAATGCGTCTAAATCATCATCATCAAATCCAGTTCCATTCAACCCACTATCTTGTGCAACTTCTTTTAATAATTCTGCTAAATCATTATCGTTATAACTTGCTAAGTCAGAAATTCTATTATCAGCTAAAACTATTTTTTTAGCAGTTTTATCATCTACATCTACATATTCAACATTAACTTCGTCATAACCTAACATCTCCATAGCCATAACTGTATGATTACCTGCTAAAATTTCATTATTATTTTTATTTACTACTACAGAACGAAACTGTCCTAGTTCTTTTATGCTATTTGCAATAGCTCCTACATCTCCTTGACGAGCATTTTTAGGATAATATTTTAGTTCACTTATTTTAATTTTCATTTTTTACTCTTTTCTATTCTACAATATTGACAAATAAATATCAGCTCTAAATCAATCCAATTATGACCTACTTCATCACAACTTTTTCTCTTTTTTGGTTGTTTAGCTATTTTACCTAAAATATTACTAAAGTTATTAGCAATACCATTAGGTGTAATATCAATATTTTTCCAATTTGTTTTATACCAAATAGATACTTTTTTAATTTCTTCAACAGTTGCGTTTATTTCTTTTAATTCTTTTGTAGCTTTTTGAACTCTGCCTAATTCTCCTCTTGTTGCTTTAGTCCAATCTATGCCACATTGATTACATATTTCTTCAAATATTAAATCTCTTTTTCTTACCTTTGTTATATTGGTTTTTGTTCTATTGGTTATTGTTAGGTCATTATCGAGGACAACAGGGGTGTCTTTATCAGTACTACTAGGGGTGTCTTTATCTATGAATACAGGGCTAATTGTTCTTAATGTATATAAATTACTTTGATTAGCTCCATTATCTTTTGGTGGTCTATTTTGTACTGAAACTGCTTTAATATCTATTAACTCTTTTAAAACTCTATCAATTGAACTTTTAGAACAATTCATATTTTTTGCTAATGTTGCTCTACTTGGAAAGCATTTATTTGTATCTCTATCTGCATACTTCCATAAATTACCATAAAGAACTTTTGCTTTATCTGAAATATTTGATAATAAAATCCATTCAGGAATAATGATAAATTTATTATCAATATCTAATTTATCCATTTTTATAACTCCTATATCGTCAATAATTACAAGCTTTTCAGTCTTAACACTTATACCAGAGAAATATCTCCTCTTGTCTGAGGGCAACCTCAGGTATGTTTTTTCACTAAATAAATAAAAATGGGCTAAAACCTAAGTCCTAGCCCATTTTTTAGTACGATACAGGGATTATATGTACTATTCTTCTTCAGTGTCTGAACTTACTTGTTCATCTGATTTTAATATATCGTGTAAGATAAAATCTTCGTTTGCATACAAATGTAATGCAACTCCTAATTTCATACAAACTCTTTTAAAGCCGTCTGCTTCAGCTACTTTTAATCTTTCTGCGTCTGAATTCCAATTAAATGGATGTTCGCAAACTCCAGTACTTTCTTTTGTAACTTTTACTCCATTTATTTCAACTGTAAGCCTATAAGTGCAACCAACTAATACTTGTTTAGTTTCTTGCGTTTTAGGATTAGTTAAAGTTTCTTTCAAATGATAAGGAATGCTTTCATCAAAGTTACCAAATAATGCAATCATTTTTTGCCTTACCATAGAGTGTTCTACATAATTACCATATTTGCCTTTTGGTGGAGATTTAACTGCACCTTTGCCAAAAGGTTTTGATAATTCTGCATATATTGCTCTTGTTTCTTTATCCATTTTTATTACCTTTCATACTTACTACATCACTTGCTATCCATAAAGGACTTTTACCAACTAAGGTAAAAGGTTTAGGTAGCTTGTTATTATATTTCCACATCCAAACTGTATTTATTTGGACTTGATAATAATCTGCAATTTCTTTTACAGACCAATAAATGCTCCAAAAGTCTTTTTCTGTCATAATTAGTCCTTTATTTCTAGTTCTTTAATTTTAGCCATAGAATTTTTATAATTTAAGTCAGCTATATGATATTTCATATCTTGTTTTGCCTGCCTAATTATTATTTCATTTAGTCTTAGCAATTGTAAATTATTAAGGAAAAGTACAATTAATATACCTCCTAATAATAAAGTGCTAATATCTACTCCGAACATATTATCCTCCTACTTTTCTTTTACTTACATATTTCATAAAGTTACAGCCGTCAAAAGTTGCTCTGCCCCATGCAGTACTTTCTGCATATTGAAAGCCTTTATCAGTTACTATATCGGTATAAAATAAATCTCCTACTTTTTCTGCTTTTTGGTAATAAAAAATATATCTCCAAGTGTGTTTAGTTTTTACAATTTTTGGGTACATAATTACTTCCAAACTATTGGAACATCTTTTTGATATTCTTCAGTCCATAATTCTATTTCAGTTTTCTTTTCTTTATAAAATATTTCAAAAATAGCTAATGGTAAAAGAATTAATGATATTAGAAACATAATATTTAAAAACCAATATAAAAATTCTATATTCATTATTTATTACCTCTAACTCTCTTAATTGCTTTTGCATTATGATTAAGTCCAATATTTGCATTATCTCCAATTTCAGTTAAATTAATATAACTTGTAATAATTGGATTAGTTAATTGAATAACTCTATCTGAACTAACAACATGAGTAAGTTGAATACTTTTACTACCTACACAGTCATCAATATCTAAATCATAACCAACATATTCTTTGCCAAATATTAGGTTATCATTTTCTTCTATTGCCTTATATATTTTCATATATCTCCTTATTATCTAATATAAGATAATTATATAACCATTTTAGAATATAACAAACTACTATTTTAAAAAAAATAAAGCCCATAATTATTACTAATTACAGGCTCTATTTAGTCCATGAAAGAAAACGAATAAATAATTTACTCAGAACAACAACCACATTGTCTTAAATATGTAAAGCATTCCTTTCTTTTATTATTGTTTAACTAATTATATATTAATAAGAAGATAAATTTATTTAACTAATGATAAAAATTCGTTTCTAGTTTCGCTTTCTTCTCTAAATACTCCACGCATAACTGAAGTAATCATTTGTCCGTCAGTCTTAATTCCTCTTGCAACCATACATAGATGGGTTCCTATTCCATAAACTGCTACATCATATGTATTTACTAAATCTCTAACTTCATTTGCAATATCAGAAACTAGTTTTTCTTGTAGTTGTAATTTATGTGCGTGTTTATGTGCTATTCTAGCAAATTTAGATAATCCTAAAACTTTATCTCTAGTTATATAACCAATTGCTATTTCTGAACTAAACGGCATTAAATGATGTTCACATAAAGACCAAACTTTTATTCCTTTAACTATAACCATTTGGTCTGCTTTTACTGCTTCAAAAGTTGTTCCAATTTTTCCTGCGTCATAATCTATAAACTCTTTCCAAAACTTTGCAACTCTTTTTGGTGTTTCTAATAATCCATCTCTATTTGGGTCTTCTCCAATTTCAATTAATAATTCTTTTATTAATTTTTCTATTTTTTCTTGTTGCATTATTTACCTCTTTCATCTGACCATAACAAGACATGCAATCTTGGAGATAAGTTATATCCTCTTTTTAGTATTTCATCTGATAGTTGCACCATATTTATAAAATGGTATTTATTATTTTTGCCTTCAGGCATTATATAAACATTTTTTAAATCGTTTTCTTTTACTATTTCATCTACTTCAAATAAGTCATCTATTTCTTGTACTACAAATTTAAAAGCATAGTTTTGCGAATATTGCATATATTGTTCTAATACTTTTGGTTTAATAGTTTTTTCTTTTGGCATACCTGCATTTGATAATTTAGGACTAATATTAAAGTAATCTATAACATCAAAAAACTCATCATTTTTAGCTAATATTGTTCCATTTGTTTCAATTTCAATAACAAATCCTTTTTGTCTTAGATTTTTCATTACATGAAATAATTTACTTTGTTGGCTCATTGGTTCGCCACCAGTAAAAACAATATGACTTCCAAAAGGTAAATTAAGGCTCATTATTTGTCCTACTACTTGCTCAACTGTAAAGCCAATAGTTTCTTTTTTAGGGTCATACTTAACTCCATTTTTACCTTTCCAGTCCCAAGTGTATGGAGTATCGCACCAATCACAAGTTAAATTGCAACCACTAACACGAATAAATGCACTAATCTTTCCAATAGTTTGCCCCTCGCCTTGAAATGTAGGTCCAAAAATTTCATTTATTCTAATTAAAGGTAAAGTTTTAGTATTCATAATAACTTGCAATAGTTTTATCAGTTTCTTTTACACTTACTTTATTTAAAATATCTTTTTCTCCATATATTTCAATAAACATTGCTTCAAATTCTTTATAAAAATGTTTAGCCATTTTTTCAGCAGTAGGATTAAAGTTTAAAACATCGTTTAAATGCCTATGGTCTAATTTATTATCTATATATTCTTTAATAAAATTTAATTCTCCATAGTCAATTATGAAACCAACTTCATCTAATCTCATAGATATTAACTCAACAATTACTACATAATTATGTCCATGCAACCTAGCACATTGGTGTTCTTTTGGTAAATTAAGTAATTGATGACTTGCAGAAAAAGTAAATTCTTTAGCTATTGAGTACATTTCTTACAACCTTTCAATGTTTATGGTCAAAAAAGACCTGTGAGCTTTTGTTCTCTCGGTAGGAAAAAGCATTCATTGGGTAGTAGCCCTACTTATTCTCTTGAAATTCTTGTTGTAATTTAAGAGCGTTTTCTAAGACTTCGTCCCAACCTCCTACATACTCAACTGGGTCTTGTGTTCCTAATTGCCAAAAAGCTAATATTCGTTCAACATCAGAGCCAGTTTTTCCACTAGCTCTTCCTTTTTCATCAGGTGCATAACTTGTATTAGTATTTTTTAGAACTGTATTAAAGTCTAAATTTAACTTAACGCAGTTTGCGTCAGTATCTTGCAATATAGTAAATTTATCTCCATTTAAGTAAGGAAGTTTTAAACTTACTAAATCACTATCCCAATTGCCTACTTTAAAAGCATTCATTGCCTCTACATAAAATTCAGGTCTGCAATCAGGATAAATTGCGTGGTCGCCACTATGAACTCCAAGTCCAATATCTACTTGGCAATTTTCTTTTGTTGCTATTGATAATGCATAACCTGCAATCATAGAAAAGAAAATCATATTTCTATTTGGAACTACTGTAAGTTTCATATTTTCTTGCTCATAAAAGCCCTCTGGCACATCAGTATCGCTACTAACTAATGCAGAGTTATATAAATTACCTATTTGAGATACATCTAATACTGTATGTTCTACTTCATAGCCATTTTCTTTTAAATAAGCTAAATTATCAGATAATCTTTCTAATTCAAGTTTATGTTTTTGTCCATAATCAAAACTTAATGCAGAAACTTTATAATCATTTGCTAAAAAATTAATTAAAAGTCCTGTACTATCCATGCCTCCACTAAGGCTTAATACTGCTCTTTTCATTATTTCTCCAAATATCCTACTGAAGTAGTTTCAATTCCACCTCTTTTAGATTGTTTATTAGTTACTTTTATCCATTTAGGCTCTAAAGTATCAAATAATTTTTGTGCAATATCACTTGCTAATGCCTCGCAAAAATGTCCTACTTCTCTAAATGTCCATAAATATAGCTTTAATGATTTACTTTCAATACATAATTCATCAGGCTGATATTCAATAGTTAATTCTCCAAAGTCAGGTTGTCCTGTCATTGGACATAAACTTGTCAATTCATCAGTCCAAAATTTTACTGTTTGAGTATTTTTTGGTGCAGGAAAAGTTTCAAGTTGGTCTAATGGATTTCTTGTCTTTTTTCCTAATATAGTTAGGTCTTTAGTATATTCTGGCTCATGTGCCATTTTGTCCTCCTAGTTTTGTTTAAGGTTTTCTAGTACTTGAGATAAGGTTAGCAGGTATAAAAAATTTGTCTATTATATAATCTGTTCTCGCTATAACAACTAAAATAAAAAAAACTTAGAACAAAAAGTAGAAAAAGTATAATATAGGTTTATTATATTTTTTATAAGGTTATGGTTAGCCTTAAAAAATAGCAACCGAGTAGAGCGAGAGCTAACCCAAGTAAAATTGGTAGGTAAGAAATTAGAAATTCAACCTTGATGAAGACTTAAACAGAGAGCTTTTGTGAGCATAAACTAGTACCTGAAAATGAAACTTGGGGAGGTAATTAGCCCACTTGTTAAGAAGTAAAGCAAGAAGTAAGAAGTAAGGTAGGCGTATTGACTACAGGATTGAGAATTTCCATTAAAAAATAATTTAAAGTAGGATTGGTATAAACTTAACTAGCCAAAAATCTAGAGTATGCTCTCACAAAAGCTCTTTGTAACTGAGTTCTTATGGATATGAGTAGTTGTTTGGCAAGTAGTTCAGGAATGTACCTGCCTTTAGTTGAAATACTTTAGGGCTACGCTATAAAGCATATATTGATTCGAAGCAATATGAACTACTTAAAACTTATAAACCATTTAGTAACCAATCCTGAAATACGGCATGTCGAAAAATGTTAGATAAGTAATTTAAGTAAGCAAACAGATACGCTCATATCCGTAAGGACTTAGTTAATTTGAGAGATTAAAGATATAGGTTGTGAAGGTAACTTCTCATTTGGGAAGCTTCATCTCAGGTGGTCGTAGCGTAATGCACGAGCCATATACTGAAAGGTATATAAGCCTGAAGGAATAACTTGCAGTACAATATCCTTTTAGGTTAGTTGTGGAGTGTGGTGGGTTGTTAATTTAATCAAAGTGGTTTTGACAAATTACTTTGAACTTTAACTGTAAGCAAGATTGTCATTATTTAGCCTGTATCTTTAATCTCTTAATTTAGATTTATAACTCCCAATAGGGTAGAATAGATGATATATTCACTGATAACTCCGTGATTATTATCTAACATACGAGAAGACTTTAAGGACTGGCAACAGTCTTTAAGGTCTTCTTTTTTTACATTGGTGTAGGTTTTACAATATATCTTTCTTGAGTTTTAGGTAATGGTGCTAATTTTTTAGTGATTATATTCCAATAAGTAAAAGGTAAGCCAGTTTTTGATATTCCATGCCACCTGTAGCCTAATTTTTCATAAAATTTAATACTTGGTTTATTTGCAAAAAACCTTAATAACATTACATAATTTTCTTTCATATCTTCTTCTAACATTTTCATCATTTCTGCACCAATATTTTTACCTCTATATTGTTCTAATACGAAAAAATGTCTTAAAGTACAATGTCTTGGTTCTCTTTTTGTATAAGAAATAAACATAAAACCTTTATCTTCTAAGCTAAAAACTTTAGAACTTTCTTTATCCCATTGTTTTTCAACTCGCCAATCATACAAAGCATTTTTTAAATGACTTTTAGAACTTAAACTACCACCTTTTGTATGTTCTATTTCTTTTAATAATTTTTCCATTTCTTTTTCAGTTTTTATTATCATAGTCCCAACACTTTCTACTTGCGTTCCAATGGTGTAAGCCGTCATTAATCATTAACCATTTAGCTACTTTTGTAGCTACTATTTTATTAAATGGAGTAGTTGTTATTTTTAATTTAGGTTTTAACCAAGCCCAAGTTTTATCATTAAATTGAAATAATCCTCTATCAGTTGTACCATTTTTATTGTAATTTATAGCGTTTTCTCTGCCAGAACTTTCACAATAAATAATTAGTAAAGGTATTAAAGCTTTATCTAAACCAAATTCATCAACTATTAATTCAATATGTTCTTCTACTGCACTAACTTTATATTGTATTTCTCTGCATTCAATATATTCATTTAAAGTATCAGGAGTTAAAAAAGGGTAAGGTATAGCACAAGCGATTATTAACTCTAACATTTTTGTATTTTTTTAGCTTTTTGTAAGTTGCTCAATTAAATGTACGCCTTTTCTCATAGGCTCCATTGTAATATCTTCTCCACTTTTAAAAATAAATTGAGGAGTATCTCCTGTATATTCAATTGCGTGCAACTTTTTTAATTCTGCCATACATATAAGTATAGTATATTTTTAGCTATATTTACAATAATTCTAAATTTGCCCAACCTTTTTCATTTATTGTAAATGTTAATACTGCAGGGTGGCTCCATAGTCCTGTTCGTTGTGTAAAGTCAATACTCTTATCTAAACTAGGTGCTTGAAACCAAGCTCTATCGCCTTGATATTTAGCTCTAAAGTGATGATAATGTCCTGTTACTAATATTTCTGCTTGTCCGCTAGGTAAAAAGCCATACATTTGTCCTTTCCACCAATTTTCTATCTTTATTTCTGGATTAGAGCCACTATTACCTGTCATATGTCCATGAGTCCAAGCACAAGTTTTACCTTTAACTTCTAATACTTGATGAAAATTATCTGGTACTTCTACTCTTACCTTTTTATATCGTTCTTTATTTGCATTCATTATTTCTTCACATATTTGAAAATGCATAATATCAGAATTATCTAATCTATTTGTAAATACATTACCTTTAGAACTTCTTGTCATTTCGCCGTGATTTCCTGGAATTCCTGCTAAAACTAATTTATCTGCATGAGGTAAAAATGTATCAACTGTTTTCATAATCATACTTCTTGCTAGTGCGTATTGTTCAATTAGGGATAAAGAAACATTATGAGGTTGGCTATCAAAGAAAGCAGTAGTGCAATTTTCAGTTAAATCGCCTAAACCGACCATATAAATTTCATCTATTTGAACTCCTACTTTTCTTAAATCTTTTATTCTATTTACTGCGTCTTGTAAGGCAATATCGTATCTATTTATAGTATTTTCTACTCCAAAATCTTTTTTTCCTAATTGCCAATCAGCCATAAAGAACATAAAAGCAGTATCTCCACCTAAAGTTTTTTGTTTTAATGGTGTTTTTTTAGATATATGTTTAATTAATTCTTTTGTATATTTATCTCTTTTAGGATTTTTTCTTTGAACTATGCCTTTAAAAGCATAAAAAGTTTCAACAGTTCCACCTTTTAATTGAGCGTTCCAACTACTAGCTCTAACTGTTCCTATTATTTCATATTCTTTAGGGTCAAAGCCCCAATTTAATAATATTTCATCATATTTATTTCTAAAATTAGGGTCAGTTCCAACATGAGTTATTTCTCCAAGACCAGTTTCATCATTAAGTTCTAAGCCTGGTTGCCAACCTTTTTTATAAAAGTTATTGCCCCATTCTTTAGGTGTGTTCTTATTCGCCACAGTAAAATATTAGTAGAAAATACGAATTTTTTTGGTATTTTTAAAAAAAATTCGAGAGAAGTAAGTATCGCGGTAGTTATTTTTTTATAAAATACTTGTTTTAGTTGTTATCTCTAGCCAAGAAGCATAATATATAGGTATGTTAGATAATAAGGAGAACAAAGTGAAACAAGAAAAAAACCTAAAAAAAGTTAAAGTTGTAAAGCATTGGGAGAATAGCGAAAAGCACTATGAAGATTGTGGTCAAGTAAACATTGACTTTTATGGTCCATGTAATTGCAGAAAAAGAGCTAACGAATTTTCAGGTTGGAAAATTTCTGACTTAAGCTACTGCTATAACGAAGCAACTGCAGAACTCAATGATAAAAGATTAATGACAATGACTAGAAAAGACGGTTGGACACAATACCATTGTAACGAAGGTTGTGCAGAGAGCTATAAAAATCCTTGGAAAGGATAAAAAGAGAGGGGCGAAAGCCCCTTTTTTTTACATTAAAATTGTTATTAAATTAACCAAATATACCAATAAATGTTCTATCTGCAAGTTCTGAAGAATTAGTCCTAACTCTTAAATATCCGTCAGATAAAAAATCAAAATCATTCAAAAAAACTAAACCATCAGCAGTATGTTGTATGTCTTGAGTTATTCCTGTAATATTTGTAAAGTTATACCAAAATGAATTGTCAATACTGAACTGTAATTGAAACTTATTACTTGTTAAAACACTAGGCATAATTAAAGCTCTTAATTTACTACCTTGCATATCAAAGCTATTACTATTTTGGTCGTCTGTTGCAATTGTAATTGTCATATTCTCTGTATAGTTTTTAAGCCGACTATATGGCTCTGTTGGTTGTACCATTTTTATTATCCTTTATTTTTATATTATTTTACATTAAAACATTGACCAAAGTCGCAATAGAAATTCCTGCAATTATCCAACCATAGATTTCAGCTCTTGTTGGTCTTGTATTTATATCTTTTTGTAATTCATCTAATTTGTTAAAAATCTTTTCTATATCTAGCATAATTCTTTCTGTCATTTCCTTTTGTGTATATCCGTTATTTTCACTCATTATTTTCACAATTTTCACTACCATGTTCACAATTACAAATTTGAACAAATGAACCGTCAGGATTTTTAGTTACTAAACACATTATGGTAAATCATCCTCTTGAATAGGCGTAATCCAATCCCATTCTTTATCCCAATCTTTTTGAATAGATGAACTTGTTATTCTTTTAATAAAATTACTAATTTCTTTTAAAAAAAATCCTAGTAAAAATCCAATTATATAATCCATATTTAACCACTTATTTTAAATAATAACTCACTAAATAAACTTTCTTGCATATCTAAATCTTTTTCTAATATGCGTAGTTGCGTCATCATTGAACTATGAGCTATTTGCAATTCCTCTATTGTATTAAATAACCAACCAATAACGCCTATTAAAGCAGTTATTAATATTGGCATAAGCATTTTAAAATCTATTTTCATGAATTATCAAAAGTTTGTTTTGGCTTATATTGTTCTAATGCATGTTGTATTACTGTAATAAAACTAGATAAAAAAGCTACGCCTAACAATTGAACCATATCTGCGTCTATAATTCCTGAACTATTTGCTAAATATAATGATATTGCAGATTGTAGTCCTGTTCTAAAAGCTTTTGAAAACATAAATTTCCAATATGCTTTCCAATTACTTTTTTTCATTTATTCCTCCTCAGGTTTAAATATTTGTGTCTGCTTTTTATTATACAAAGGACATTTTTTGTTCGCACATAATAGATAGCCATTTTTAATAATATATTTAATTTTGCATTTATGACAGAGCATTAAAACTCCTTTAGATTATATTTTTGCCTTTAACTAAAGCTAATAAAATGCCTAATTGTCCTGATATATGAGATAATTTTTCATCTTGATTATCAATTAATTTTTGCATTTCTGAAATATTTATAACATGGTCTTTTGCTTTATTATCTGGTCCTAAATTGATTTTAGATATATTAATAGTTACCTTACTACCTTGTAATAAAACTGCTGATACTTTTCTATACATTTGTTCATATGCTTTTCTAGATTTACCTACCATGCCGTCTTTACTTAAATCTAAATCTTGTTGTGTATTTCCAACTAATATACAACCTGAAGTATGTTCATCTGTATTACCAGAGTGTATTAATATATATTCAAATTCAGGTACATCTTGTAGCCATAACATACCATAATGAGCATTTTTATATCTTTCAGAATATCTTTGATGAAAACCACCTACTTTTCTAAATTTAATTTCATAAGAGCCCTCTGGAATGCAAGTTTCATGCATAACTTTAACTGCTTGGTATTGGTCTTCTAATGTATAACACTCAAATTTTCCGTCAATAAATAACAAGCCATTTGTTGCGTCATTGCCAAATTGTGTCCTAATAAGGTCTATTTGCATTATTCAGGTTTTGGATTATCAGCTTTAACTTGTGCTATGTGGTCTGCCCAAGTGGTTGTTCCATTAACAGAATCCCAATATTGCATATCAAGTTGGTCTGCTATTGAACCATAAGCCTCTTGCCTAGCTTGAATATAACCAAACTGTTGGTCGTTCCACATAGAATTAGCTTTATCAATAATTGCTTGGTCATAATCAGCTTGTGAAAATTCCAATCTCTCATTATTAACTTGCTTGTACATTGGTTTAGCGTCCTCAACTTCTTGAGTTGCTATAACTGTTAGTTCTTCTAATGTTGCCATATCTCTCCTATCTTACTATATATTTCTTATACTTACTTCTTTAAACCATATAATGTGAAAGTTCCTTCAGTTATATTTCCACTAGAATAAAATAAATGTACTCCATCTGTGGCTTGTGCAACTGTCAAAACTTCTCCACCCTGCCTACCCTGTAATGCAGGTGAGTGTTCTAAAAAACTTGTTTCAGTTGTGATAAATGAGTATTCACTAGCATTGTTAAAATTAAATAAATAGTGAACTCCATTGAATTGTTCCCCTGTTCCTGTTCCTGTATTTCCAATATTAAACTGATTTAAGTTTGTATAAGAACTATTATTAAAAGTTGTATTTGCCCTCAATACTTTTCCTGCACCATCATAATTTGCAGATGTATCAGGTGTTCCTGAAACTGTTAATCTTATTCTTAAACCTACTGCATCTGTATCAGCAACAACATTATTATATTTCAACATATACACATCATAAGTGCTATCAATACCTGTTAAAGTAACACTTGCTACTGCTGATGTAACTATTTCTTCATCTATTTTTATTAAGCTACCTGCCATTATTTAACTCCATATACTTTAACTGTTAAATCAAAACTGTCAGCACTAGCAAAAAAATGAATACCTGTTATTTGTTCTGCTGATTTATGAACTCCAATGCTTTTATAACCAAGTAATCTATTAGATGTTCCTGTTCCTGCTGATATCCAATTTGCAAAAGTATAGCTTGAACTGTCATTAGGATTATAAATATTCATACTTAATCCACCTTCTGTATCTGCTGCTTCATATCTAATTGTGTATAAAAAATCAGTAGCATTTGTAGCTCTAAATTGTTCAAATACATCATAACTTCTCATATTGAGAGTTGCATAATCATATTCAGTTGCAGATATAACACTACCTACATTATCAATAAATCTAGTTTGCACCACTCTACCACCACTTGCTTGAAGTCCATTTAACTTTGAAATTAATACTTGATACACATCATAATCAGCACTAAAACAATCTGTTACTGATAAAGAAGTAACAGAAGTTCCTGTAGCAGATTTTATAAATTCTAAATTACCTACTGGCATAATCTAACTTTCTGCAATTCCATATAGAGATAGTGTTCCTGAAAATGTACCAGTAGAACTATTTAAAAATCTTATAGCATTATGAGTTTCAGCAGTTGGCAATGTACCACTACCAAACATTGCTGAATATGTTGATGATGATTGTTCTAAACCTGTGCTATGTGAAGTGCAGAAACTATATTTGCTACTGTCTAAAAGATTATAACAATACAAATAAAAGTTACCATTATCAGCAGTAGTACCATAACCACCTGAATTATCAGTTAGGTAATGTCCAAAAAATGTATCTGTTGTACTTCTAGTATCCCCAAAACTACCAGTTGTTAACATTCTCATTCCTGCTCTTTCTTGAGTTGCACTTGTTATAAAACTAGAGCCACCATCATTTGATAATCTTGCTCTAAAAAATTGATTATTAGCAGACATATTAATATCATTTCCTGTTATAAAATGAACATTGTAACTTCCTAAAGAAGTAAAATCTATAAAACTATCTGCACTTGCAGTTTTAGTTTCAATTAATTCTAATTTACCAAAATCTCCTGACCATTGTTTTGCTGCTAATAAATCAGTTACATCATTAACTTCAAAGATACCTGTATTAGAACCTCTAGCTTGTGTAGGACTTGAAGGTACATATCCATATTCGTTTGATTTATCTACCATAATCTATTCTACCAAATCCCAACTTGTTGTTTCTTCGTTCCATTGATAAAAATTACCATCATCAGGATATTCAACTGGTGCTTCCCATACCCAATTACTATTTAATGTCCAACTAGGATAAGGTTGAGGTGGATAAAATACATCATTTTCTGTGTCATAAATATAACCTATACCTGCGTAGTTACCTCTAAAAGGAGTTCCATCTAATAAATGCGTATTTGCAATTGTATTATAAGAAGTTCTTTTACAAGTAACTCCATGAAAATTTCCATACCATTCTTCCCAATCTACAATAACTCCATCTCTTTTTTCATCTTCGTTTTTTCCAACAATGACTTGGGTTACTATATTGTTTTCATCTAAAAATGCGTAATGTGCCATATTATTATCCTAGTGTAACTGTATCTGAACCTGCTGTAAATGTAACAACTGTATCTCCACCATCTGTAGTTGTAGTTGATGTTAAACTTCCACCAATAGTTATTGAAGTACTACCTGGATATCTTAGTATTACTACACCTGAACCACCATTACCACCTGAAGGATTGACACCACCATCAGATTGAGAGCCTCCACCACCACCTCCACCAGTGTTTGCTGTTCCCGAAAAACCATTTTTTCCTTGTGATGCATTTGAAGTATTTCCATTTCCTCCACCACCATTTCCAAGTCCATAATTACCACGACCTCCGGCACCTCCACCGCCTCCTCTTTCTACTGAAGAACCAGTTATTGAAGAAGATAATCCATCTCCACCATTAAAACCTGTGCTTGTGACATCAGCCACTGGTGTTTGTCCATCTGTTGAAGTTGAAGCGTTGCCATAAGCACCACCTCCACCACCACCTGCAGATGGGTTAGTGTTACCATAACCTTTAGCACCACTACCACCTTGATTTGCTGTTCCTGCACCACCATTGTTTTTAGTACCATACTGTTCACTACCACCGCCACCTGAACCTCCTGAACCACCGGTAGCACCTGAACCTGCACCTTTACCTCCACCAATAGAAGTTATAGTACTAAAAATACTATCATTTCCTGCTGAAGCACCATTGTTAACTGAACCTGAACCTCCTGCACCTACAGTTACTGTAAAACTAGTACCTGGTAAAATTTCTAATGGTGTTTCTGTTGAACTTTGGTTTCCTGAAGTTTCAGAAGCATAAGAGTTACGATAGCCACCGCCACCGCCTCCACCACCTGAGTTTCCACCTGCACCGCCACCACCTGCTACTACTAAATAAGAAACATTAATAGCTTGTAATTTATATTTACCTTTACCTAGTAATTCAACTACATCATTAACACCAAATACGCCAGTATTGGCAGAACTAGATTGTGTAGGTTTAGCACCTGTGAAACCATATTTAGCCATAGGTACCCCTTATTATGTAATCTCTAAGTAAGAAACGAAAAACTCTATATCTCCAGTAGCTGATGCTAACCCTTGTAACTTATCGCCAGTTTGTAAAACTAACTTAGATGTACCTGCTAACTCTAAAGAGCTATCTGCAGGAACTGTCATTGTATAAGCAACATAAGCATTTTTACTAGCACCATCTGTAATCTCAACATCTACTGTTGCATCTGCTGCACCATCAACATTGGTGGCACGACAAGATATAACAATTACTTGTGTATCTGCTGCTACTGTTGGGATTAAGTCAGACATTGTAAGACCTGCGTCTACTGTTACTGATTTAAATGTTTCTGCCATTTTATCTTATCTCCATATATTTTTATATGCTTCCCATTACTATAGCACGAGCTTGCGTACTTGTCGTGTTAGTAACAGAAAGTGCTTCCATTATTTCCCTAAATGCTAGTGATATTGCACCAGTATCAGGTAATAAATCTATATCTTCATCTAATGGTAAATTACCAATAGTGTCTATTCCTAGACTTCCACCTTCTTTGAGCATTAATAACATACCCATAATTATCCTAACGCTATGATAAGACCAATACTAGCTTTAGTATCTACATAGGCTTTGACACTTTCTGATGAAGGTACTGTAGTTGCACTAGCTGTTGCAAAAGTATCATCATCTAATACTGCAGTACCACTAACACCTGTATTTAGTACTGGGCTTGTTAATGTTTTATTTGTTAAAGTTAAAGTTCCTGATGTAAGTTGGTCATGTAAATCTTCAAACATTTCTCCCACAACTGCCATACGAACTGTTGTTCCATCAGCGTGTGATATATCAGGAGAATGTCTACCTTCTACATCTCTAGTTACAGTTGACATTGTTACACCTGAAGATGCAGTAACTAATATTACTTCTTTATTTGTTGCACTATCAGGGTCTATAACTAAATAAAAAGGTGCGGATATTTCTGAAGTTCCATCCGATGTAGGGGCTATAGATAATGTAATAGAAGTATCAGATGCACCAACATTACCATCTAATGTAGTTTCAAAAAAGTTACTGTAATTAATTTGTTGAGCTACCATTTATCTCCTTGTTTAAACAATGATACCATAATATTTTAACCACCAAATCTCATTCTACCTAATGTTTCCAAACCAAGTGTATACAAACTTGATACAGGTTGAACTACTGGTTGTCTTGTACCTCTCACTGTTATTATTGCATAGTGGGTTACAGAACCTCTTTCAGCATTAACTTGTACTGGGTAACTTATTCTTTCCACAACACCTCTAATAACCTCATTAGGGTCATAGAGTTCTAATGTTACAGCATCTCCTTCTAATTTTCTTAACTCACTGTATAAAGTATCACCTAAATTTTTAACTTTAATAGGTTTTCTTCCTGGTCTTTCTACTCTATCAGATATATTTATAGGTACTTGTGCTACTACCAATTCAGGTCTAGCTAATGCACGAAACTGTAGTGATTTAACAAATGGTGTATTAACACCATCTGATGAATTTAAAATTAATTTACCAATAATATATCTTGATACAGGTGATATCTGTATTTCTGTATCTCCTGTGCCTGTAGTTTGTTTTAAAGCTAATTGGTAATTAGCACTATCAGGATTATCTAAATCTTCAAAGTTATTTGAAAATCTAAGTTCTACATTTGTGTTAGCAGACAATTCCTTAGTAGATATTTCTGCACCAACAAATTGTTTACTCTCTGCAGTAAAAAAATCTGCAGCAGATGTAATAAGATATCCAGTTGTTTCATAAGTAGATGTTTCTTTATACACATCAGAACTTGCTACAGATATAATAAACTTTCCATTACCTTGGGTAATACCTTTTACTAAACCATTACCACTTGTTTGTAAATCTCTAGCAAATCCTGC
>Ga0208644_1000306_pt1 | contig 38696 bp, 54 predicted proteins | sample VirMetDEL_Nov_18_FD_184517 | JGI IMG/M metagenome (GOLD analysis project Ga0208644, IMG submission 184517) | Aqueous microbial communities from the Delaware River and Bay under freshwater to marine salinity gradient to study organic matter... | ecosystem: Environmental > Aquatic > Marine >...
AAATCCATAAGCAGGATTATAACACACTATTCAATTACAATTTTTTTATCTAATATTAATTTTGAATTTGTTTCAATCCATAATGTTGCATTAGTTGGTAATGGATTAGTTGGTTTATAAATTATTTCACTTGGACCATCTATTAATAAATGTTTTACTACATATTCTTTATCTTCAACTAAAACTAAAATAGGAGGTCTAGTTTTATTATTTAATTTATTATCATCTAATATTGTTTTTAATATATGAATAATTTTTTTCATTACCAGTTTTTGTAATTTGTTCCACTAACAAATAATTTATTATTTTGATTATCATTTAATTTATATTCTTCATCAGTTCCTAATCTATTTATTAATTCAATTTTATCTTCCCTTTTAATAAACAATGCGTGAATAAGTGGTTCTCCTGCTTTAATCTCAAAACTATTTTTAAGTATTTCAAATGGAAATGTTACAAACCCCCATTTATCTGCTTCAACTAAACCTGTTAAACATCTTATATCATTTCTAAAATGATAAAATGGGTCTGAATAAAGAATGCTATAACCTTCAGGTACAATAATTTTATAAGGCATTTGTATTTTTAATAGTTCTTTTGATACTGTATCTTTTAAACCTGTATTTAAGTATTGAATTTCTTTATGTTTTGAAATAATACTATTAATGTCTTTATTATTAGCGTATCTTCCTGAAAAATCCCAATGTTGTTCTACTATTCCATTTTCTAGTTCATTAGTATGAAACCACAAATTACCCCATAAAGGAATAACAATACCTTGTATTAATAAATCTTGAATTGCAGGACAATTTTTAGCTGTCATATATTCATCTTTGTGTCCTTCTGTAGCTGAAACCCAATGTTTATAATGTGTAGATATTTTCATATCTTTATACCATTTAGGCAAGAATTTATTTGCTAGTTGTGGAGGATAATTTTCTATAAAATATTCGTGTTCTTTATTTATTGGTATTATTTCTATTTTCATATCCACCTTTTTATATTAATTACTTGGTATGTCTATCCATTCAGAAGTATCGTTATTCCATTGTTGCCAAGTGTTAGTATCTTCATTGTATTCTATATCGTGTTCTACATTAATCCAACCATAATTATTATTGTAATTGTACAGTTCTTCTGACCAATAATGTAGTATTATATTTTCAGGGTCATCAGGACAATCTATAGGTGCTTTCCATAACCAATCTGTAGTATCTAAACTCCAAGAAGGAAATGGTTGTTGTTCATAAAATACATCATTATTAGTATCATAAATATCGCCTGGTGCAGGAAAATTAGCTCTAAAATTTTTATTGTAAGAGGCTTGTTTCCATTCTGTATTTTCTCCAAATAATGATTTACAAAAACTAATACCTATTGCTTCACTTTCTTGATTATTTTCATCTAATATTACATTGTTATTTACTACAATAACTTGTATAACCATATTATTGGTATCTAAATTAGCAAAATGTGCCATTATAAAGTTACACTTCCTGTACCTGTCCAAGCATAATACCTGTAACCACCTGATGTAGCTATTGTAGGAGAACCTGTAGTAGAGGTAAAGTCAGGCAAAGCACTATTAAATCTTAATATAATACAACCTGAACCACCAAGAGTTCCACTATAAGAATAAGCACCACCACCACCACCACCTGAATTAGCAAGTCCTGAATTTAAAGCATTACCTGAAATAGCACCATCTCCTCCTCCACCTTTACCACCTGGATTACAAGTAGGTCCTCTATCTCCTGAACCACCACCACCTGCAAACCAACGAGTTCCACCTATATTTTCTCCAAGAGAAACAGCATTACCCCAAGCACTATAAGCACTTGTGCCATCTCCACCTTTATTACCACTATCGCCATTAGCATCACAAGCTGTATTCACATCTTCTCCTGCTTGTGTCATACCACCACCACCTGCACCACCTTGATAGCTACCACTTCCATCTCCACCTCTAAAACCTATATTTCCTGGTGAACCTGAATTTTGACTATTTCTACCTGCACCTCCACCACAAGCACCTGAATTAGAACCAAAATTTCTAGCACCACCTATACCACCTGCTATAACTGAATAAGTCCAATCTCCACTTAAACTACTACTACTTCCTGCTGCACCAACTGTAACAGTTATAGTATTACCTGTTTCTAATGTTGTTGATTGTGTTACAGCACCACCTGCACCACCACCACCTACATATCCTCTACCACCACCTGATACAATTAATGCCTCTAAATCGTATGATATTGCACCTCCACTTGCAAATCCAAATCTAGCTGAACCTAGTGGCGACATTTAAAACTCCTGTACTGCGTTAAGATATGGTGTACCTGCATTAACAAATAATATAGATACAACATCTGTTTTTGATAAAGTTGCTGTCATTGTAAATCCTGCAGCACCTGCAGTTAAAGCTGTAACATCTCCACCACCATTAACTGTTACTGCATTAATTGCAACTGTATAAGCAGATGAAGCATCTTGTGTAACTATCCAAGTTATAGCACAAGTACCTGCAGCAGGAACATTAGTAAAATCTATATCGGTAATATTTTCAGTAAGCGTAGTAGTAACAACATTACCACTTAAAACATCTATTGATAATACACCTGAAGAACTAGATACTGCTTGTACTTTTTCATTGTAATTAGGTAAAAGTAATCCATCAGTATTAGAAAACTCTGCAAGTCCATCTGTATCTCCACCTGTATTTGTTGCGTGTACTGGTCTAAACTCTGCCATTTATCTTCCTTATTTAATTAAATTAATATTATCTACTGTACCATCATACTTGGTAAAACTCAATATTCCTCCTAATGTAGAAATATTATCTGTTGTACCATCATATTCTGTAAAACTTAATTGGTTGTTAGCTATTGTAATATTGTTTGCAGTTCCATTAGCTAATATAAATTTAAGTACATCTGTTATGTTTATATCTTCATCAATAGGTTTATTACCAATAGTGTCTATACCAAGACCTCCACCTTCTTTAAGCATTAATAATATTGACATTAACTCATCTCCTGTTGTGCTGTAAGGTATGGAGTACTTGCGTCAAAAAACATAAAGAATACTAAATCTTCTGCACCTAATGTAGCTGTCATAGTATATCCTCCTGCACCTGCTGTCTTTGCAGTTACATCTCCACTACCATTTACAGTAATAGCATTAATAGCTACTGTGTATGCACTAACAGCATCTTGTGTAATCTTTAATGTAAATGTAGATACACCATTAGCTGGTACATTTGTAAAATCTATATCTGTTACATTTTCTGTGAGTGTTAATGAACCTGTATTACCATTAGCTAAATCTATTGCAACTACACCTGATGATGATGATAGTGAAACATCTGTTTCTACATAATCAGTTAGTTCTGCACCAACTATAGCACCTGTCATAGTGCCACCTGCTAAAGGTAATTTAGTATCTGCATACGCTTTAATACTTTCAGAAGAAGCTACTTTATCTGCAGCAGCAGAAGCAAATGTATCATCATCTTGTAAATCTGAAGTTTGTATTGCTGTTGCTAAACTTGCTAAACCAGTATCTAACCTATCATTCATATCTACAAAATGTTCAGCTAATACTGCTAAACGAACTGTAGTTCCTGCTTGATGGTCAGGGTCAGTAGCATGTCTGCCTTCTAAATCTCTAGTAACTGCACTTAATGTTGTACCTGTAGATTGTGTAACTAAAATAACTTCTCTGTTAGATGAGTTATCAGGGTCAACTACTAAATAATAATGTGTAGAACTATCGCCTGAAGAAGCATTAATAACTGTAGTTCCATCTGTTGTAGGTGCAGCAGTAACTGATGTAGAAGTAGAAGCACTAGCTAATAAACTTGCTAAAGTACTCTCATAAAAGTTAACTATCTTTGTTTCTCTGTTTGCCATCTATGCTCCAAATCTCATAATACCATAAGCTGATATACCTGTAATGTGTATGGTACTCACATCTTCTAGTACAGGTTGTCTTGTTCCACGCACAGTTATTATAGCATACTGTGTCACACTTCCACGCTCTGTATTAGATTGTACAGGATAACTTATTCTTTCAACAACACCTCTAATAATTTCAGCAGGATTAAATAGCTCTAAGGTAACGCTATCTCCTTCTTTATCACGAAGTGTTGAATATAATTCTTCTCCTAAACCTTTAACCTTAACAGGTTTTCTTCCAGGTCTTTCAACTCTATCAGATATATTGATAGGTATTTGTGCTACTACCAATTCAGGTCTAGCCAATGCACGAAACTGCAATGACTTTACTTTAGGTGTAGCATTATTTGCACCATTCTTTTTAAGTACAACTTTACCAATAACATATCTTGATACTTCTGATATTTGTTTCTCTACATCTCCAGTACCTGATGCTTGTGTAAAAGCTAGTTTAAAAGAACTATCACTAGGATTATCGAGTGCTTCAAACTTTGTTGAATAATAAAGTTCTACAGAGGTATCATTACCTAATGCTTCTGTAGAAATTTCTGCACCAACAAATTGTTTACTCTCTGCTGTAAAGAAATCTGCAGCAGACATAATTAAATATCCTTCACTTTCATAAGTAGATGTTTCTTTATACACATCAGAACTTGCAACAGAAATAACAAACTTACCATTACCCTGTGTTATTCCCTTAACTAATCCATTACCACCTGTTTGTAAATCTCTAGCAAGACCTGCTGTAGGTAAGTAATATCTCCATAGATTTACTTCATTAGTTCCTTCGTGTACTCCCATATAAACACTATCTCTTGAAACAAACATTGAATGTGGGCAAGTATCAATTCCATCTACTATCCATTCTTTTATTAATTGTCTATTAGCTAATACATATAAGTCATCAGCTACAACTAAATCAGCACGATAAAATCTTCCAACTGTTCTACTTTCTTCTTGCGTACCTAAAAATATAATTCCTTCTGATGCAGCTATAGAATGTATTTGTTCAAATGGTATTTGTGTTTGTCCTTTAAGTTCTAATGTTCCCGCTACATCTTTAAGTGCATAAACATTTTGATTTGTACTTGCAGCTAAAATAACTGCACCTGCATCTATAACAGATGTAATTTCGTGTGTAGGTTCTATTGTTAACAACGCATCTACTACAGCAAACTCTGAAGCCCAACTGTCTGCGAATGGGTCGCCTTCCCATAAATATTCTGCACTACCATCATTAGCAGTTACAACTAATCTATCTTTTACAAACCAAACACCTGTAAATATGCCACCAGTAAAACCTGTATTATGTACTGACCAACCATGACCACCTGGTTCATAGTGTACAAATTGTTTATTAGTTGTTCCTGCAGTTCCAGTTGTAACATAAATTGTATTTCCAAATGCTGCCATACCTGTAATAGCATAAAGTATTCCAGTAGATGTCATAGCTGTCCAGGTATCTCCATCATCTGTACTTTCATAAATAGTTGTATTGTCAGATACATAAATATTTCCATTGGTTGTTCTAACCATATAGTTATTATCAGAACTAAAACTTATGCTTTCTGCTGCAGTTGTGTATAGCAAATGAATGTGATAAGAAGTTTCATCATCTCCATGAAATACATCTACACCTTTGCTATCCCAAAATCTTGTTGTATCTTTAGGTGTACCATTAGCTCTATGTGCAGTGTCTAAACCTTGTCCACCAGTAAAGTTATTTCTTGAATAGATACGCCCTAAGTTAGAAGTGAAATCTTCAGGGTTTTGTTTAACATTTATTTGTCCTTCTTGTACATCAGATGATTGTATAGTCATCTCTCTACCTGGACCAATAGCTGCTCTGAAATACAAATTATCTAATCGTAAATCATATCCATATCTTTTTGGATTACGAATGTTAGAAGTAGAAGCTATTCTAGGCACTTGGATATACCACGCTGTTTAAACTGACAGGTTCAGGGTATCTAGCTCTTAAATCTTTTCTTGCTTGATTAATTAATACTTGTTGATATTGCAACAAAGAGTTTCTTATATTAGATGATGAATTAACTGGATAGTTTGTAACTGCCATTTGTTGCGTAATATAGTCTGCTGTGTAGGTAGGAACATCTTTACCTGCAATCATTTGAGCAGCAACACCTGACATAATGATTGGTTCATATTCAGTTTCTAATCCTATGTCTGACAATGTTGAGGCTTCATTGGTTACTTCACCGAATTTCTTTTTGAATGTACAGTGGACATTTACTCCATTACTAATACCGGAGAATTGTACAACTTTTCCTGATGCAGTTACAGAAGTTGGTACATTAATAAGTTCCATAGCAACTCCTCTAAACTGTACTGTTGTCTCACTACCACTAGCAAGTGTTTGATATTGTGAAACTGCAGCTAATGGTGCAACAATTCTATTATCATCTGCACCTTCTAATGCTACATATCCTGCAGCACTAGCTATTGTTTGAGTTTCTACTGCATAAAGAGTAGGGTATAAATTTTCTATTTGGTCTTTTACAGCATTAAATACATTAATTCTTGCGAATGGTGGAGCTATCTTGATTAAATCTCCTAATGAATGAGAAGCAGCAGTAGTTCCTCTTGCACCTCTTACTACTGTTATTTCATTTGTAACAGTATTAAGTTCTTTAGAGTACATAAGTTCTTGACCTATTTCTATAATCGCACCTGCATCTAAAGCATCTTCTTCTTCAACAGAAAACAAATCACCATCATAAGGTATTGTTGTAGCTGAAGCATCTATTCCTGATGTTAGATAAGAGTAACTAACAATGTCTTCCATTGGTTCAAGATACTCTCTAAAGACCCTATCAACTAGGTTTCCTATAGTTGTACTCATGTTACTTCCTTATGCTGAATGAAATACTAATTCTATTTTTCTGTCTGCAACTTCTGCTGTACCGGATACTACTTTAATAGCACCAATTCCGGCCCAACCTGAAGGGTCTACTCTGACATGACTATTAGCAGTTACTGTATAAGTTACATCTGTACCATCAGTTTCTTTTAATGCTTTAAAAGTTCCTCCGGTATTTGTAGATGCTACTTGAAAAGTAACAGCAGTTCCTGTCATAGTAGCCGGAAATATAATTCCTGATAACAATAAACCATCTGTATCTACTGCAGTGGATACTGTAGTATTCTCAGAAATATCTATTGTTACACCTTTTGTTTTATATATATTACTACCTGCTACTGGCATTTATTCTCCTAAATCTTATTTTATATTCTAACAGAAGAAAAGGGTGGAGGTGGAGTTCCACCCTAATCTTCAAATATTTATCTTTAGCTTACGCCATTGATAACTGCGTGATATTCAGCAGGTCCTTTATCAAGACCAATTTCCATATAAACACGCTTTGATATTGCGGCTGCATCATCATTATCTGTATCTTCTACGAAGACACCACCTTTTCCTGGGATGTTTAAGAAACAAACATCTAGGTATGCAAGGTCCAAAACGAATGCTTGGTCAGCAGGAACAAATTCGTTCACTACTAATCCAATATTTCCGAATGGAGTAATGATGCTGTCAATGTTAATACCTGCAATGTTTCTATCTCTAGGCAATACTGCCATTTGATTAGAACCACTCTTAACAAGGTTTTGGTTCAAGTCTAATACTGAACCTGGTCTTGCGAAAAGTACAGGGTTATTCATTGGAGCACCTGCATCATACATTAACTTTAATGTTTCAGCTACTGCATTAAAGTCAAGACCTTGTGCAGAACCTAATCCATCACCAGTTGTATCATGTGCGTATGCTGATGAACCATTTCCGGAAGCTACCCATTGTGCGATACCACGCATTTCTCTTGGGTTTCCATCTGTTCCATCATTGAAAGTAGCATTAAAGAATTCATACTCAACTTCTCTTGCGATTTTGCTAAGTAGTTCTTCTAATTGAAATGCCATTTCATCTTGTACTGGGTTAGAACCTTCAAAAGCTGCTGTTCCACTTTCCATAGCTTGTGAGTTCAAATATCCTGTAGATGCCAAAGCGGAGTAGGTGAGTTTAACACCTTGGTTCCAAATTTGGACACAGTCTATTGCAGAACTTCTGCTTCTACCAAAATAAGCAGGTGAACCACCTTCAGCTACAGTTGTGTAACTTGAAACTGCAGGTGTATCTACTTTTTGGGTTTGGAAAACTGGAGAGTTAAGAAGTTTACCACCTGTTAAACCACCAACCATTGATAGTAAAGGTGTTCTTCTTGCACCAACTTTGAATAGTTCGCCAGTGAAATTGTTAATCTCAGATACTGAGATTGGGTCCGGGGAAGCTATTGCTGCCATTTTATTCTCCTAAATTTTTGTTTAGGAGGCTTATTCTCCTAAACGCTACTTTTTTTGTTGCTCATTGAGAGCTTTTAATTTTGTAGCAATACTATCTCTGACCCGACCAGTTTGTTGAGCTTGTGCTATTTGGTCTCTTACACTTGTATTAGCAGTAACAGCTTGTGCTTGACTTGCAAGATTATCTAATCTTTCTTGTCCTGCGTTAACTGTCTCACGAAAACTGTCTTGCTGCCCAAATACCTCATCTCCGAATTCTTCTACAACATAAGCCTTTAGAGCTTCTGCGTTAAGTTCTCCTTCGTAACTTAGGTCGGTTGCTTTACCAATTCCCTTTGTTCTGTCTAAACCTATTTGTTTAAACAAGTCATCTCGTTCTTTAGTTTGATACTGTATCAGTTCTTCTCTAAGAGATTTATTCTCTTCTCGAATAGCTTTCCAGTTCTTATCTTCACTCGATGATTGAACATCAGTTTCGTTAGTTATTTCTTCAGACATGTATTGTCTCCTATTCCTATAAATAATATTTTTACAAGTGCCATTTATGTCATGCACTGGGACTACTACATATTATTTATTTGTCATGTCTTGTATGTAGGCATCAAGACAGTTCTCGTATCCTAGGTCTAGTTTTACCACCCGGCCTTAGTAGAGTGTCAAATTTATTATATCATAGTTTAATTAAATGCAAGCTGTTTAAACAAGTAGTTAAGCCTCAACTAATCCGGTGACTTCTCCTGTTTGTGCTGTAGCTGCACCTGCAATTATTGCAGATTGTGATGCCGCTCTAGCTTCTGTGCTTTTAATTAAACTTAATTGTTCAGGACTTAGACCTGCTAATCCTGTTGCTATTTCTTCTTGTGTTAGTTGTTGACCTGCTGCAGCTGCAACTCTAGTCAATCCTGATAATTGTTCTGTCTCTCTAAATAAAGTTCTAGCTTGTTCTTGTTTTATTCCTGCAGATATAAACTCTTGTACTGCAGATTTACCTAATTTAATATCTGCTACTTCTGCTTCAGCTAATATTTGTGATACAAGTATTTGATTTTCTAATACTGATGTTGCTATCTCAGGTGATATAAACATAGCAAATAGTGCCTCTTCTGTTAAATCCATACCATACTGTTCACGATATACATTTAACACAATGTCTCTATTGTTTATTAATTGTTCATATCCAAATTGCAATCTACCTTTAAACTCTTGAATATCTACATCTCCCGCAATAGCATCTATAATTTCATTTTCAAAAATATTAGGATTAAGATTGTAATTTCTAAGTTCATCTTTCATTGCATCTTTAACTTCTAGGTATTGTATTTCTGTCATTCTTAATGAACCATCTTCTCTTTTAATACCAGGAAATGTTTTAGCATAATCTTCTGATGCTCTACCTTGTGCAATAGCTATATCAATACTTCCAGTATCTACCCAACTATTTAAAATAATGTTCAATATATTTCCAGGGTAATAAGGGAATAATGCTTTAGCATCATCAAATGTAGGTGTATAAGTTTGTGTTTGAGTTTCAAATGCTGCAACTGTTGGCTGACCTGGAGGTGGGTAATTGTTTTGTTGACCATTTAGTTGTGCTAATAATTCTTCTATTCTTTTTCGAGCTGCTTCTTCTGCATCTTTTAATGCTTGTTCTGCTGCAGATAATGTATCTCCTTCATCTCCTGCAGGAGGTTCTACTGGTGCATTATTAGTAATTGGTGCTACATCACTACCATAAACTAATCCAGTTGTATTTGCTATGCCACCAAACTTTTCAGATTGTGCTTGTGCTTCTGCAATAGATACTGAACCTTGTATCTTAGCGTTAGCAGCAGCTCTAGTTTGAGGTCCAATAATTCCATCAGGTGTTACACCTAGTTCTTTTTGTAATGCAATAATCTCTGCTTTAGTCATTATCCAAATACTCCTGAATATGATTGTGGTATCTTTCTAGCTAAATCATCTAAGAAAGCGTTCTTTATACCTGGGCTATTAATAAATGTTTGTCTTACTAACTTATCAAACTCTTGAAAACTACCATTAGATTTAGATATTAATTCATTAACTTGTTCTTGTTGGTCAGCAGTTAATGACACAACTTGTCCACCAGTAGTTCCATTGATAAGTCTTGATGCTCTATTTGTATATTGTGGGTTCCAAGTACTGTATGATGAACCTGCAAATGAAGGATACAATACATCATGTATTCTTTGTAATTCTTGTTCTACTCCTGCTTGGTTACCTGCTTTAACTTGTGCTGCAAGTTTTACAAATTCACCACTTTGTTTGTAACTTTCTAAAGCAGTTGCACCTAGTTTATTTGTTATTAAGTTAGCTGTTGTAGATTGTCCTGCATTAACACCAGTAAATTTTCCTACAAATGTTTTAAGACTGTCAGGTAACAAATCTTCACCACCTAATAAATCTAAATATGTGCTGTCATCAATAAAATCTATATACATATCTACTTCTTCAATAGATTTAAAAGTTCCTGTAGTTAAACCATAAGCTAATACTTTAGCTAAATCATTAACAGGTCCTTTCATATCTCTAGCTAACATAGCTTCTCTGATGTTAATAATGTTTGTTTTGATTTCTTCTTCTACTGCATTAGGGTCAGCATAATATCTAACCATATAATTTCTCTGTTCTTCTGAAGTATTTAAATACCATTCAGTGTTTGATAAATCATCAGTAGATATTGGTACACCAGTAAGCGTTGCAGCTAAGAATGCAGCTTGTACATCGTTATCTAGTAACCATTGCATACCATTCTCTTCTGCTCTTTTAGCTAATAAGTTTTCTTGAACATCCATAATGCTTCTGTAATCTTGTTGTTCAGCACCTGTTTGTATCTCTGATACTAATAAATCTTCATGTCCTCTAAATACATAACCGAATGTAGCAGCAAATTTTTGTTCATCCATTGATGTAATTGCTGCACCTGGTTGTATGAATGACTTACTATCTACTTTTGCAAGTATAGGAAAGTCTCCTAACTCTTCATCTGTATCAAAAAAGACAGCATAAATAACCCCATTTATTTCAATGAGCATCTCAGGTTGGAATATAAATTGATTAGTTAACATTATCTATTAAAAGAAAATAGCATTGCTTCATTCTTATCCTCTGTAGCTAAGTCTTCATTTAAACTATCTAGTATTATATCATACACTGGTTTAGATATTTTGTAAGCTATTGAATACTTATCTGATACTTCACCAAAGTTATCCCAAAAACTTTCATCAGTTGTTTGTGCTTTATATGCTGCTTGTCCTACATCAGATAACAATAAAGCAGTTTCATATATTCCATAAGCTATTGCTGCAGGTGCAGCTACAGTACTTAAACCTATAGCAGGTAATACTTTAGGTAGTACAAACTTAGTTATCACCTGGTCTCCTACATCTGCTTTCTCTAATACACTAAGTATTTTTTTAAACACTCCAGGGTTGTTACCTATAATCTTCTTAGCTTTATTTAGATTATCTACACCATCTGACTTAATTATTGCATCTTCTAAATCATCTACTACATTTGTAGGTGTGTCTATAGAAGTTCCTTTTAATATATCTTCTTCTGTTGTTTTAGATAGTCTATTTAAGAATTCACTATCAGGTGTTTCTTCTAAATCATATCCGGCTATTTTTAAATCTTCGTTTATAAATGTATATAAATCTTTTCCTTCTGCAATTGTTGATGCAAAGTTTGGGTCAGTAGTATATTTGACTGAATATTCTTTACCCATAATATTTTGATATTCATTGAAATAATCAGAACTAACTTGATATGGAATATCAGCCATCACTCCTTCAAATGGTCTTAATGTAACTAAGAACTGTGCAGGATTTTTACTGTTCCATAATAAATTATTTAAGTTTTTCTGTATTTCTTGTCCTACATCTCCTGCAATAGATAGTGCTACATCTAAGTGATTACTCATTTCCCATCCATCTAAGAATGCATGATTAGCTCCACTGAATTCTGTATAACCAGTTTGTAATCTACCTAGCTGTTCGTAATAATATTTAATCATATTTTTTATACCAACTGTTTTTAAATTTTCAGGATTATTAATACCGGCTACTATATCTGATGCTTCATCTCCTATATATAAATAGTTGTAAAAAACATCATATAAATTGTCTATACTTTCAGCATCTAAATTATCCACTTGATTATATATTTCTGTAAGTTGAGTTGTAAAAGGTCTCATAATTTCAGTAGATGGCCAAGCAGTATAAAGTTGTGCTATTTCGTGATATTGAATATCATCTAATACTCTTATTTGAATTTCTAATGCATCAGGAACATCACTAACTTTTATATTAGAACCCATTAGTTGCTCTGACATATCAACAATTATGTTATCAATATTATTAACATCTATTTCAAAATCATAATTATCATTTAAATAATTTGCTATATCTTCCAATGCTTGTGCTGTATCTTCATAACCAGTCCACATCAATTCAGGTTCTGTTAAATTGTCAAATTGGTTAGTCTCTTTAAATATATCGTAATTAGTTTTGACATAATCTATTACAGTTTCAAGTTTTAATTTATTAAAGTTTTCTTCTACTGGTATGAAACTTTCAAACAATGCACTTGTATGTGTTGTGTAAAGACTACCTTCATTTCCTTGTATTATTGTTTGTAGTAAATGTTCTCTAAATTCTGTTGCATTAGTTATATAATTTTTACCCCAAGGTATTGAAGAATTAATATATAAATTATCACCTAAAGAAAATAATTCATCGTATATAGTTTTTATACCATCTTCAATTAGGCCAATTTCTCTTTTACCGAGTTCAGCCATTAGCTACCTGATTTATTATTTTGCTTTTTTTTCTTTAACTCTTCACTAAAGTTCTTATAAAAATCTTCTACCCTACTCATCTATCTTCATCTTTCCAGGGTTTTCTCTAAGTCTATTAACAATATCTATTAAAGATATATCCGATTGTTGAGAGGTTTCCATACCTTCTTTTATATTTTCTGATACTTTCTTAGCAACTGTTGCAGGGCCTTTAGCAGCACTTGTTAAGAACTCTGCAGTACCTTTTACAGTACTCTCTCCAATAGCAGTTATTAATTTAAGCAGTTTATAGTAGTTCTTAGCAGGCTGTTTAAACACGCTGCTTTGAGCCTGTGCCTGTGGGCTTTGTTGAAATCTAGTATTTGGGTCCTGTTGTTTATCTTCTTCCATTATGTATTCTCTCCTAACTCAATAGCACCCATTGATGCTTCAAATATATTAGTTGCATATTTAATATTATTTAAATCTTCTGCTGCAGCTAATTGTCCTTTTACTTCAGGTCGTTTTGCTAATTCTTCTGTAATAATTTCTAATGGAGATTTAACGATTGGCTGTTCTCCTTTCTGTCCCATTAAGTATTCGTATGATGGTAACACTAATGGTAATGTACTACCCTTTAAATATCTTGGAAATTCTCCAGGTTGTGTAGCTCTAACATCTTTAAATGTTGTATTTAATATTAAATCTTTATCTGTTATTAAAGAGTTTTTAAAATCTCTTTCTAAAGCAGCAGCTTGTCCAAATGATTGTACTGCTAAGTTTCCATAATCTACATAATTTTGTGGAGTAATAACAATACCCAATTCATCTGCAGCTTGGTCAATAAGTTGTTGTATTTGTGCAGGTGATACATTAACTTCTGATTGTAAATAATTAGCTTCATTAAGAAGTTTTATAAAGTCTTCTGTCTCTCCAATTTCTTTCATTACCTTGTCTAATGTTGAAGTGTATGCAGGTAATCCTGCAGCTAAATCTTTTTCCCAAGCAAAGTTAGGGTCATCAGCAGCTTTAATAAATATAGCAGACATAAAGTTAGCTTCTCTATCAGTCCATTGTCCCCACTCATCTAAAGTAGGTGCATCCATTCCGGCTCTAGTCATTTTCTGTTGCAATCTAAATATTTCTGATGGGTCAAGGTCAGTGAACATACTATATTCATTGCCTTTCCAAAATGGTGCAGGTACTTGTTCTCCTGCTGAGTTAGTAATTAATCCATCTTTAGTTGTTTTATATCCCCAAGTTGGATGACTTGTTCTAATAGCACCTTGTGCTTGTTGTATATCTTGTGCTGTTTTAGCAACATCATTTACATCTTCAGCTAGTTTTATGTCTGATGTATCTGTTTCTTTTACACTTGTAGAAAAATCTTTATAGCTTAATCCGCTTGCAGGTTCTTCAGTTTTCTTTTTATCAAAAGTAATAATCACATCAGGTTTAGGTTTAGTAAATGTACTTGTTGGGTCTTCAATTCTTTGTTGCTTTTTAACAGAAGTAATGCTGTCATAAACATCTATAATTAATTCAGCTACTTGTGGCTGTATATCTGTTGTAGGATTATTAATAATAAATGCATACTTCTCTCTAACATCAGGGCTTATAAATGAAGAGAAGTTTTCATCTTCCATTATTTCTGATATAGACCATAGTTTATCTACTTGACCTCTAACCTCTTTTGTTGGTCCAGGTTTTTCTACTGTAAAATAAAACAATGGTTGAGCAAAAGATTGTGATATTAGTTCTGCAATAGATGCATACTTCTTAGGTTGTTCTCCGGTAGGAGTTTCTTCACCTAATAGTTCTTGTACTAAATCTTCATTTTCCATTTATTAATCTCCTGTGTTGGCACTGTTATTAGGGCTTATCTCATAGAATAGCACCTCATTAGCTAATTGTGGAAAGTTAGTGTTCTTACCTTCATTTACCAAATCTTGCCAAATTATTGTCATTATCTCTCTAGCTTTTACTGGGTCTGTACTTGTACCATTTAATGTTCTAGCTTTTTTTGTTGGGCTAAAAACATATAGTGTATTATCACCATAAGTAAAACTTCCACCTTTTAATAATACATCAATAATTTCATTTCTGTAATTCAAGTACTTCTCTAAATACTTCCACTCAGGGCTTTGTCTTGTAAGTTCATAATCTTCCCATCTTTGAAGTTCTGCAAATATTTCTCTAGTAGAAGCCATTTTAGGTTTACCTTGTCCACTGAATAAATCAATATCATAATCATCTTCAATCTCTGCTTTTAGTTCGCTAATTTTTTCTGCTTGCAATGATGGAGGAACGCTTTCTTTAATGTCTTTTTTACCTTTTTCATATTCAAATATTGCTTGGCTATGTCTCATAAAACTAGCATATTGTTGCGGTTCTATGCCTTGACTTCTAGTTTCAAAATATGCAGGCCAAAATAATTCATCTTCTACTTTATCCGGATGTACATAGTATGCAGTATTTGGTAATGCATCTGCTTCTAATAACCTACTTCTGTCATCTTGTTGCCACCAAAAGAATGAGTTTTCTTTAACTGGTTGCTTACCAACTTTATAAGAAGATGGTTGTTTTAATGGAATTGGATTGATACCAAACTTCTCTATAAACTCTTCTTGTGTTGTAAAGTTATCATAACCATTTTTAATTAACATCTCTTGATATTTATTAACTAATGCTTGTGTTGCCCACCAATTACCATTTTTATCTTCAACTTCTATTCTTGGCTGTATTGCTGTTGGCAAAGAAAACTGTGCCATGCCTCTAAACATATATACATATCTTGCATGTTTTAATGCTTGGTCCATGTATTTATTTACTTCAAGTTCATCTTCTTGGTCAACTAATCCTGCAAGTACATAAGAACTGTATAAATCCATTGCAGTAGTTGCAAAAGCATTTTGTAAATCTTCATCAGGAGAACCTTCCCAAGTTAAAAACTTCTTAGCCCATGCAGGCAACTGGTCTGATAATTGTCCTGAACTTTCAAATTCACCTAAGAAAAACTTTCTAATTAATTGGGATGAACCTATTGCATTTAAAAATATTCTCATTGGAAATGTAACAACTGGTCCAAATCCAGGAGCAAATCCATTTTGTGCAATTAAGTTAAGACCTGAAGCAAAACCAGGAGCAGTCATTCTTACACCTTCTTCTTCTAAACTTTGTCCAAAAGCAAGTGTTTGGTAAGGAGATGTAATAGCATCAGGTAAATTTTCTTTAACACCTGAAGAACGAATAACATTACCCAATGCTTTAAAGGTACCAAGAGTAAGAACATTAAAGACATCAACATAGTTAAACATTAACTTACCTGTGCTTGGGTCTTTTTCTAAGAAACCATTTTCGCTATCCCAAGGTTTAGCTTCTGTACCATTATCTACAGTTACTCTTGCTCTATTAAATTTCTGTGGATTATCAACAATTAATTTACCCCATGATTGGAAAACTTCAGCCCATATTTCAGGAAATGGAATATATTTAGAAAACAAATCAGAAGCAACATGTCGTTGTGATACAGAATAAAATAATGTTTTTACTTCATTCATAGCGGCATGTTTTAATAGTTCTTCTGCTTGCTGAACACTTGTAACTGTATTTTCTAAAGATGGTTCTTTAGCTGCAGCAATTAAATCATCCCATAATTTATTACCATCTATCCAAGGTTCTGCACCTTTTAAGAATGCTGCTTTGGTTTTATCATCCATAAACTTAATTACTTCTATAGCATTTTCATAAAATGCATATCTGAATAATGGGTCTCTGTTTAGATAGTTAGATGGCTTAGATATTAAAGCATTGTATCCAGTTTCTAATAAACTATTGAGAGCATCGTTACCATAACGAACATCAGCTAAATATCCTGCAGCTTGTATTTCTTCACCAACAATCATAGTTCCACTTTCAGATATTCTATTCATTAGGTCAAATCTTCTTGGTAGCGTATTAGCCCCTAATCCCGCATCCTCTACTTCTTGTTTAAACAGCTTGATAAATTGTTTAAAGAATTCTTGATTATTTATTCCTCTTTCTTTTAATTTAAAAGTTTGAATATGAGTTTTATATCGTAACCAATCTTTGTTTTCTATAACTCCACCATTTTTAATAAACTGAAATAGTTTTGTATTATTTCCTACAGACATATCTACAACATATTTTGGGTGAGTTTTTCTACCATTTTGGTACCAAACTCTTGTAGCTATTTCTGCACTTAACTCTTTACCAGTTTGTGGGTCTAAAATTTTAGCAGTTGGGTTTCCAATTAATTTACCAATTCTATATTGAATACTTTCTAAATATTCTCTTAATGCTTTATCACTTTGTAAATAAAGTCTATCTTCTGAATTATGACTTCTTCTAACTAATTCTTCTAGTTTACTTTTACCTTCACCTCGTAGCCATACCATAGTGTCATCAATTCCTTTATTGACTAATGGCACAACTATTGGGTCAGATGACAATAAATATAATTCTTCCCATAACGCTTCCCACCATTGAGGGTTTACATTTCCATTAGGTAAATATTTATCAACATTAATAAACAGGTTTTCTGCTAAATCTTTCCTTCCTGCTAATAGTCCTTCAGTTACAGCAGCTTCTCCCATAGAAGCAAGATAACTTTCATCTGTGGTAAATAAGCTACCTCCAGGTAAACCTTTAGCAGCACCTTTAACTTCTTCTACTTTCAAACCTAATGCATCAAAGTTAGATTTAAACAATGCTTCTAGTGTTGGTTGATTAAGAATTGTATCTATATTAATATCTGCTGCACTTTTATAGCCTGGGCCTTTAACTTTGCTAAATAAATATATTAAAGAATTATCTTGTAGCGGTTTACCAAATCCTGTTTTTTCCGCTAGTTCTCTATTAGCAATATAGACACTTTCTTGGAATGAATTCATACCCATAAATACAGCATTGCTGACTGCATTATCACCTTGTAATCCTATAGATACATCAACCATAAAGTTTCCTTCTTGGTCAACATAAGTACCCATAACATGTTTGTCTTTAGATAATAGTCCTATAGTGTCATCATCAAAAAAGATATTGTCTAATTGTTGGTCAATATATTCTGCAGGAGAAATTCCTAATTCTGTAGCTTTCTTTTCAATGTCACCGATTTGACCCATACTGAATTCTTTATCTTTGTAAGGTGATACGAATGCATCACCTTCAGCAGGTCCTCTTGTCTTTAAATCAAAAAATCTTTTTTCATCTAAGTCAGTTGTAAATCCACCTGCTTTAATAAATGCTTCACCCATTGAGTTATAAGTGTTACCATCATATCCAATAATAGAACCTTTGGAAGATGCTTTAATTTTCTTAGATGTAGTTTGAAAGGCTTTTTCTGTTAAGTCTGCAAATCTAATATCTCTTAAATCATAGTTATTTATTGCAGCATCAATCATATAATCTGATACAACACCCTGTGTATTTGTCTCTAGCAAATGTTCTTTTAGAAGTGTTTGTGCTTTATCAAAGTTCATTGATTTGAATTGCTTAATATCATCTACATCAATCATATTTTTTAAGAATGTAATACCATCATCATCCATTCTTGTAGTCATTATTATTTCACCTAAATTGTTATATAGCTGTGCAACATTATCAGCTCTAACTTGGTCACCAAATAATCCAAATTCTTTATTAGAGTTCAATGCCATTCTTTTAAAAGGATGTGTAATAAAGTTTACTTTGCCGCCAAATGCAGCTCGTAATGCTTCTTCAGGTGCAATTCTTAACATCAATGCAAGTCTTAACATCCAGGCAGGTTTCAATATTTTATTCTGTAAATCATCCAACATAGTATCTATTGGTCCTTTAGGTTTAAGAACTAATTTATTTTTTGATACATTATCTACTAATGCTTTTCTTGGTATCTTAAAAAAGTCTGTCCATCCATAATCTTCAGTTAAGTTTTTAGGTTTACTTGCCCAAGCTCTTAATCTACTGTCAGTTGGTCCAATAAGAGTTTGATGTGCTTTTGTTGCACGAACTACATCTTGTGGGTCTATGAATGATGAAAATGTATCAGTAGCTTGTGACAATAAATGCATACTAGGAACAGCTTCAAATATAAATTGTTCAACTTTTTGTACATCATATTCAAGTCCTAATGCATTAAAATGTGCTTCTAAATCTTTTATTATTTTTTTGTATTTCTTTTTTACTTTTACACCATTAAAAGATAAAGAACCTCCTGATGTACCTTTAAAGAAACTTCTTAGTTCTTCTAATTCAGAAGCATAATTTGCTTGTTGATTAACTAAACTTTCTAAATCTATTTTTAAATTAGGATTTTTATTTTGTACTGACTTCACAATAGCTAAATTGATGTTGTAAACTATTTCATCTAACTCACCTTGATTAGTAGAACTTAATACATCTTGTACATATTGACCTCTTGTTTTGGCATCTACAAAAGCGTTTTTCATATTTGTATCTGCATTCCAAGCAGTTTCATCTAATTGATTTATCATTGCAGTTGTCTGAGGTCTAAGTGAAAATGCTCTTTGCATTTGTTTAGGAAGTGCCATTCTCATTTGAGTTCCTACTCCAAGTAATCCTTTAGCAGGATTTGCTGATTGGAACATTCCTGCAAATCTTCTAAGTGGTGCAACATCTGTAGCCTCACCTGTTATTAATTTACCAACATAGTTAAAGAACTCACCAGTTACTGTTGGTTTTGCAGGTAATGCATTTAATCCAAAGTTTTTATTATTCTTAGTAAATTCTCTAACTCTATCTATTTCTGCTCTTTTTGTTTTTGGCATATATTCTTTTATCATGTTGAACATATTGTCAAATTGTGTATCTGTTAAGTTACCACCTTTAGCTACAACTTCTAGTACATCCCATACATGAATAGGGTCATCTACTTCAAGCAATACTTTTTTAACTGACATAGGAATATTTCTAAATTCAGGAATATCATTTAGGAAAGACATGCCTTCAGCTCCACTAAGTTGTGCTATTGCTTCACCAAACTTTTGGCCCCAACCTGTAGTCCTAACATCATCAATAGTTCTTCCATAATATAGAGAACGATTATATTTTCCTGTTTTACCAGGCAATAATGTTTTAAGTAATGTAGTGGTTGGGTCTGCTGCTTTAATTGCTTTAGCATTAGCACTTACTAAACCTCTCATTGCAGTTTTTACACCTGAACCATAAGCTAAAGCTAAGTTAACTGGGTCAGCAGCAACTCTAAATACAGCATCAACTGCACCTGAGACAACGCTATATCCAGTTGTACCTGGTTCTAACATTTGAGCAGCTATAACTCTTCCTGGAGATATATCTATTTTTTGTCCAGTCTTAGTTGTATATTTAAACTTATCTTCTCTAATATCAAATACTTGTGTAATTGGTACACCATAAATATCTGCTGCTTTTGTTATAGCAGTTCTTTCATCAGAACCTTTTCTTATTTCATCTAAGTATGTTTGAGTATTTTTTAAATCTAATGAACTTGGTAAGTATCCAGTACCTAGGTTAAGTGGTTTACCTTTTCTTACTTCTTGTAAAGCTAAATTAAATTCTGTAGGTCCATACTTTTGTCTTGCATTTATAAATGCTTCACCAACACTAGGGTTAAATACCCTACTTAAAAAATTAGCTGTAGTTCTACCTTCTTGTCCTGGAGATTGATTTACAAAAGTTTCAGCTAAACCACCTAATGTAGCAGCAGCTACAGTAGCAGGAACTGACCTACCAGTTTCTTGTGCAGCAACAACTGCAGATTTAAATCCTCTTGATACTGGTTGGAACGCTGCATCTAGTGCAAGCATACCTAACTGTACACCTCTTTTAAATGGATTTACTTTAGTGACTACTTCTGATGCATACTTCTTAGCTAGTATTTCTTGATTTCTTTGTGCTAATTGTAAAGCTAAATCATCTTCAGGGTTAAGTCCTGTTAATGCAGAATACACCACCATTTGTTTTGGTAATGTAGGATAGGCTGTTGCCATATCAGATATTCTTTGTTGAAGTTCTGCGTTAGTTTCTTTTGTACCTTGTTTGTAAGAGTTAACTCTGTTTAGAGTATCTTCTGCATGAGCAATAGCAAGGTCCATCGCAGAAAATCGTAAACCATTAGACCGCATCGCTTTCCTTTAATTTGTTTGCATATCGATATTGTTTTTTAGCATCAACAATTTGTGGAGCTGCATTTTTCTGTTGAAAGTATTCTAAAATTATTGGGTCTCTAAATTGTTCAAACAATCCCATCATATAAGCATCAAAGTCCATTTCAGGCATTGGTTTAAATGGAGCACCAGTTCCTGTTTGTAATCCATTAACATTAGATACTCCAGGAAATTTTGTTTTGTCTCCAAGTTTCATTGGTCTTGCAACACCACCAACTTGTGTATCTGTAGTAGCAGCAACTGCTGCAGCAGCTTGTTCACCTGATACTTCAGCAGTAAGTCCTGAAGCAGCTTCATTAACTATTTGTGATTGACCAGTTGGGTCTCCTGATTTTCTAGGAATATACAAATCTGCATATCCTGGGTCTGCTTTTAAATCAGTTGCTTGTTTTGCTGCTTTTGCTGATGCAGGTTGTCTAACCATATCTTTCATCCTCTTCGTTTAAAAATTCTCCTAAGTTTGATATAAATTGTAAAAAGTCTATTTTCTGTTGGTCATCTCTTAAAGACATTGATATTTTTATAAACACTCCAGGCATTGGTCCAGGTATGTGATATTCATATACAACTGGAAACATCATTTCATCTGTGTCTAATTCTACATCTAAAATATCTTGTTCTCTTGTATAACGAAAATCCCAGTCTTCCTGGTTAATCATGTCATAGAATGCGGCATTAGTCCTAGCCATTGGGTCGTTATCCGGCACCTTGTCCACCTCCTTGTGCGGCTGCTTGAGCGAGAACTTGAGCTAATCCTGGAGGTGGTCCTTGTGGTCCCATTTGTTGTGGGCCTGCAGCAAGAGCCTCTTCTTCAGGTGTCATATCCTCTCCTTCAGGAGTATAGAACTTTTCTAATATTTTATTTATGTTTTGAGGATTTTTCTTAATCTCAATAGCAGCCATAGTTGCTTTAGGATTTCCTTGTGCAGCTTGGGCCATAAGACTTTCAAATAAAACATTCTCTGCTCTTTCAGCAGATATTCTTTGATTGATAAGAGATATGTTATCTAATCCATCCATATTCTCTTGTAGTGTTTGTGTATCAATAATACCTTGTTGTTTTAATTGCAATCCAGTAATAATCTTTTGTGGTTCATCGAACCCGGCCATAACTCCATACACTCTTCGTGTTTTATACTGTTCTGCAATATCAGTACCAGGAACATAAGTTTCTTTGAATGCTGTACCTTTACGATAACCTGCAATAGGTTTTCTCATATTAGAATACATGACTTCATCCCATTCAAGTCTCTTACTATCTATTTGTTCTAATGCATCTTTAAGAATTGTTTGATATTCTCTAACATGCAATGATGCAGATTGACCAAGTTCTTCTAGTCCTCGGCCAGTAACAAATGCATTAGGGCTTTGTCCATCATCTGAAACTGGATAAGCTGAACCTAAACGAAGATGTCTTTCTAGTCTATCTATCTGTTGGAACAGTTGATAGGGCAGATTGTTTACTGGTTTTATTACTTGACTGCCAGGAGTTAAGTAGTTTACAGATAATCTTCCTTTCTTATACTGTCCACTTTCTATCTCACCAATGATGTTAGTTTCTGTAAAAACAGCATCTTCCATTGCAATGACAGATAGAACATTTATCTTCGCCATATTCGCCATCAATCCAATCACATGATGGAACTGACCTTGCATTTGGTCAAAAGCAAATCTCTTTGCTACGACAAATCTTGGTCCTGATTTTAAAGGGTTAGGTATGAAATCTATAATAATTCTATTTTCCGGTAAGAAGATGTAAGTACCTTCTTCATCATAATATTCAGCTACAACTTTACCTGTACCACTTTGATTGGCCCAAGTTTTATCATAACTAGACATATAAGCCATAGTGTTATATTCACTACTAACTTCATCCATAATTATATTTTTATATTTTGGATATATCTTAGCTAGTGTTGTATGTGGAACTCTTTGTACGACAGCTAATTCTCTAGGTTGTTGGCCTTCACCAAAGTAACCTGGATAACATAGATATGGGTCTTTTACTTCTGCATAAGGATAAGGAACTCCATTAGCATCTTTCTTTTCTTTTAGTACCCAAACAGCAAAACCATAACCTGGTAACCATCTACCAACTTGTGGTAATTGTAAATCTACTTTTTGTAATTCATCATAAGCATGAACTATTCTCTCTAATTTTTCTGCACGCTTGTTAGCTCTTTCGCTATCTTTATCATTGAAGATGTCAACTTTTAAATCCGGTGCTCTACCTAGTTTTTGTGCAAATCTTTCCATAGCGGAGTGAAGTAAGTTAGGTGCAGGTATTTGTTGGTAATCCATATCTCTCATTGATTTACCTAACAATGCTTTTATTCCATCGGCACCACCATTCATGATGGCTCGAATTTTATCTTTTTCGGCTACTACATCAGCATGTAAACTTCTTAATTCGTAAACCCTGCTGTAAACTTCATCTGCTGTTTTCATTATCTCCAACTGTCAATATCTATACTACTACCTTCATATCCACCAAAACTTGGTTCATATTCAAGTCCCATTGTAGCAAGTCTTTCCTTTTGTAACCTACGAATTGTTTTCATAGGAAACCAACTTGCCATAACTAAGTCAGATTTCTGACCTACAGTTCTACTCTTATTCTGAGCTGAGCTAAAGTACACAAGCTGACTTTTATATAAGTTTACCTTCTCTTGGGCTTCAAATCCAAGATATGGCAAAGAAATTAATTTGTCAGCAAACAATGGTCTCATCGCAGTAACACCAAATATTGGGTCGTGCTTATTAGAATAAGTTTGCGTTCCTTCTAGAAATATACCATGTTTTCCTGCAAATTCACGAATTGATTGGTCTTGTCTTATTGCTCTTTGAAATCCATTTTCTTCAATAACCCAGTGTGCAAGATTGTATTTCACAAACCAATTTTTCATAATTGCTAATGCTTGTGGAATACCACCTCCAAGTGAGTTTTCCATATCAATCATGTATAACTTATTTGATGTTTGGTCATATCCCCATAAGAATGCAGCCTGGTATCCAGTTGATGCCGGGTCAAGTCCTGCTATTAATCTAACTCCTGCAGGAATTTGTCCTATTTCTCTACTTTGGTCTCTACAACTTTCTATCTCTACGCTATCAAATAAAGCCATACCATCAGGCATTGCTACATTAAGATAAACCATTTCATAAATTGCTCTACCACCAGTAGTTTCAGCACCTGACTTTCGGTCCATTAACCATTTGTAAGTTCTTTTTCCTGGCCATAACATACAATCAACATGTAACTCACTATCCCAATCAGGTAAATTACATCCAGTATCGTGTGCTTCTTCAACGATAGTATGCCAACTTTCGTTATCTAGTAAGTGTGAATATAAATCATCGTAGTGTTGGCGAGAACCAATTACTACCATGGCGGTATGTTCCTCTTTACGACTAGACAATGTAGTGGTCCACCAGGTTCTTGTGTTGTCTCTAGAAGCAGGTTGCATAGTTGAACTGTGGTCTTCCAAGTCATCTGCGATAATAATGTCACAGTCTCGGGATAATATTTTTCCACCCCTACCAATACCAACCATGGTAGGAGACTTAATACCGGTAACAGTACGAGTGCCGACAGTAAACCCATTCTGCGACCACGCTTTTCCTGCTCGGCTAGTTGGTTTGAAACTTTTTCCAGGTGGACATAATTCTTCGATGAGTTTTTCATTGTTCTCTAATTGGTCTATTACTGAGCTAACTGCGTTCTTTGCTATCTCCTCATTACCACCTACCCATAATATTCTAACATTAGGGTTCTTGATAATAAGCCATACTGCGAAATGAATTAACAAGTCTGTCTTGCCATGTCGAGGTGGAGATAGTATCATCTGCTGATTTCCATGTTCAATAGCTTCTAAAATAGATTTAATCCATCTGATATGAAATTCAGGTGTCTCATAAGGTTTACCTTGTTCAGTTTCAAAATACCTATCTCTAAATATTTTAAAGTCAGCTAATGATTTTTCTGCTTTAGCAGGTAAAGTCCAGTTCTCTGCTTTTTCTTTGGTTTCCATATCTTCTAACCAAGCAGCATAAGCATAAGACAATGCAGCTTTTGTACAACCTAGTAATTCTGCAGCATCTTGTTTTTTCATATCGCCTTTAAGAATTAAAGGTCCTAAATCTTTTTCTATAAGTTTTTTATAGATTTCGCCTCTTCTTTTTTGCACATTAGGTTCAGCAACTGGTTTACCATCATGGTCCGGTTCATAAACTGCACCTTGTTGTTGGGCATAATATTTTTTATTGTGATAGGCTTTTGAACATTTTGCAGAACAAAACTTTCTTGCAGGAGGTTTTAAAACATTGTGACAGGATTGGGCAAAACATAATTTAACTTTAGCCATTTTTTTTATATCCTTTACACTCTTTGTTTAAACAAGTTAATTTAAAGTAGGTTCTATCGAAGTGTAGCGGTAAACCACATTTTCTACATCCTATATCCATAATAAAATATTTATTGTTTTGAGGCCCAGGTATTATCTACCCAGTTTGGATAAGAACGACCTGCTGCTGAGGCTCTTCTTTTAGCCATAGCTTTTTGTTTATCTGTAAGTTTTTTAGATTTACTCTTTGGGTTTGGTTTATCCCAAGGAGGTTTTGCATTTCTTCCACCCATACTAACTCCTTACCACATTTTGCAAGACCAGTACCTAGGTGTAGTCTTGTCTTTTGCTGTATCGCATTTATGTCTAGCTCTAAATGATTTTCTAGCTTCAGGGTTATCTTTTCTGATTTCCATATTTGGGTCTCCAAACATAACCTTTTTAACTTTATCTCCATCTTGAACATAGACTTTAAATTTTTTTCTACCATATCCTGGTTCGCCCTTACCTATTCTTGATGGGCTATTCAATGTTACTGACTTTCCTTGATATGTAGCCATAATTATTTTTTAGTATATTTCTTTTTCTTAGTAGGTTTTTTCATTCCCTTTGGGTATCCAATATCTTTTGGCATTATACTTTTTTCCTTCCTGCCTTACGCAAAGCTATTGCTACAGCTTGTTGCTGCGAATAACCTTCTGACATAAGTTTCCTTATGTTTCTACCAACTGTCTTATCTGAGCTTCCTGTATATAAAGGCATGTTTTTATAATAACACAAAACTCCACCGAAGTGGAGTTGTGTCGTACAGTTGTCCAAACTGTTATGAAAGAAATACGAAATATCAATCAGCAAGTCATCAGTTATCCAACATACAACTGTCATTTTTTTTTCTGATGAAAAGCATACTTTCTTTTCATATTCTTACTTGTATCCTCATACAAGTCCCTGAAACTTTTTCAGGTATATATATATTATTATTGATTAGATTTTAAGTGATGTAAAAAAATTTTTTTTAGTTGCATATAACTACAGTTGTATATACTGAAATTAAATGTACTCTACATACATTTAACCCTATAAGTAATAAGGCCCCTATCCTTGAGGGGGCTTTATTATATAACTTTAAGTAATTTTTCTTCCATTCGTTCAGCTTCCTTTTCAAACTCTAAATCTTCTTCAGGTTCATCAGTAACATCAATATTGTTGTGATAGGTTCTATTGTGTTTAACTTTAACTATGCCAGTAACAAATTGGTAAATGTGCCATAGTTCATGTAATAAAGTTTTCGTATATAATTCATTATTTATTTCTTTATCAATATAAATTACAAAACTCCTGGGCCTATAGTTATGGTCATCAATATAAAGTTCTCCATAATTGCCATCGAGTTTTTTTCTTTTAATAGATATATTGATTTTGTGTTTAGGTAAATAAACTTTTAAAAATTTTTTTGCTAGTTTCATTCTTCTTCTGCAAACTCCTGGCATACAGGACAAAGACCATTAACTAATTCATCCTCCCAAAAAGGATGCCAACAGTTATCACAATCAACTACAGGAATTGTCATATAGAAACTATATCATAAAGTAAAGACCTCGGTTGCCCGAGGCCTAAACTTATACATACACAATAGAAAGGAGGAAACTTTGAACGAAACCTTTGAGGTTTGCAAGTTATCCTAACTGCTATAACTATATCATACTTTAAATTTTATGGGGTAAGTTTTTAAGTAAGGAGGCTTTACAAAAAAAAGTACCCTAAATAATTTTACTATATTTAATTTATGGTATAGTTGAATTTAAGAAACACGATAGATTGCAGGCATTTAGAACAATCTATCAGATTAGAAAACAAATTAAGTGGACTTGCCTGACCATGGTAACTAGGGTTAAAGCCTATTATTCTACATTTGTTTAATTGCTGCGATATGGAGTTAATTCGGTTTGGGAGGGCGTAGCACAGGGTAAGAACCTTTAATTATCTTTATTCAGATATAACTTGCTAGTAAAAGAACAGGCCTAATCTCTTGTAGTTAACAGTATATTTTTAGAGGGTACACTAATTAATAAGTGGGGGTCAACCTTAAACCTCCCCCCATATTTTATTGGTAAATATTACCAATTGTTTATACACTTTGTAGAGAAATATCTAGCATATATATTTGTTATTGCTCACTGTATAAACAAGGTGAAAAGTAATACCATAGAAATTTAAACAACTACCCCCCGAATGCAAAACGACTAACTTTTATTCGGCTAACTCTTCTCAAAGTCTTCGGCCAATTCTTGCATCAAAATTAGAAACTTTTTTTATTTTTTTTTAAGTTTTTTTTTGCACCCTCAAAATCCCCAATGTTTATAGGCTTTTAGCTTAGATATTTTTTATATATTTATTCAATAGTTGTTGACAAACTATTAAAATCCCCCTATAGTATATCTTATACAAAAACAATAGAGAGGACCTTAACTCTTAAAACAAAGCTAAGGAAAATCGGCAAGGCAAGTACAGTCAAAATCGTGTTCAACTAAATACCTTGACAGAGGCATAAAGGCCCAAGGATACAGCGACTAGACCCAGTGAGAATGCTAGAGTGTAATCTAGAAAAACTCACCTTCGAGAGAAGATTGGTGGAGACACATAAAACAACCCGATAAGCGAAAAATTCAAGATTAAGAAACTTGTAACGATAAGTAAAAAGAAAGTGCGATTAGGCCCAAACTTTCAGCCCTAAGTGTTTGACAATAGCAAGCCAATTATATTCGAGAGCGGCAGCAGCAGATAGCCCGCATAACTCAGCTAGCCCCCTTCATAAAATGCTTACAATTCGGTGAGCGTTTTAATTGAGGAGGCAAAAAAATGGCAAGTTCAAGCACTTATGAGAAATTAGATGTTACTAATGGAGACTTAACAGACTTAATTGATGACATTCGATTAATCAAAGACAATGAAGAGCTAATCCATATTTGGAATGCAGTCAAAAATCAATGGGATAGAAACTTAAAACGAGCATTAAGCAAATTTTATGTTGGCCAAGATGTTGAATGCGTATTTAAAAGTGGTAATTATTATCCCGCAGTTGTTGAAAAAATCAACAAAAAAACTATCGGAATAAAATTAACTAACGAATATGCAGGCAAAAAATATAATGTAAATCCAAGATGGTTAGTAATTAAGTAATTAGCTAGAGCACATCGGCCCCCCTTCGATGTGTTCTATGGTAATTATGTTACCAAAATTATAGGAGGCAAAAAAAAATGACTAATTTAAAATTAGAAAAACAAATACTAGATAGAGCAGTAGAGAGAATTGATGAGTTCAATGAGATTGTTAATTTAGTAAAAAACCTAGATACTGTAAGCGATGATGACTTAGTTACCGCTCAAAGTAAATTAGGAGTTACTATATCCAAACTATTTGCATGGAGCCCGAGCTTAATTGCAACAGTATTTGTTTATGCAATGGAAGATAGCAACGCCCATTCTTTTAATGAAGATTTAATCAAATTAATTGAAAAGCATCGCTATCAGCAAGATTAATTAGCTAGACCTCATTGTTTAAGCAGTGAGGTTTGTGGTAATTAATAAATTACTAAGGAGGCATAAGTTGAAATTACTAACAAAAGAAATAGAAAATAAATTACCAAATTTATACGAAACAGAAGGACAAGAAGAAAAAATAGTTCAAGTAAAATTCTTTGACCCAACTGGTTCATGGAGTTGGTATGCGATTGAATATAGTAAAGAAGAAAAATTATTCTTCGGTGCTGTTGATGGTGATTTTGGTTTAGAATTAGGTTACTTTAGCTTAGATGAATTGGAAAGTGTAAAACTACCATTCGGTTTAGGAATAGAGAGAGACAAATTTTTTGAGCCAAAATTGTTATCAGAAATTCAATTTAAAAAGTAATTAGCTAACTACTCATTGTTTAAACAGTGAGTAGATAGGTAGTTAATCATTGACTATCTTCAATAGCAGTTGACAAATACCATGTTAACCGCTATTGTAAATACATACACAAAAATATGAGGAGGCAAAGTTGAAAGAATTACTTTCAGAAAATCCAGTACACGAAGAGCATCGTAAATTATACGAAGGAAATCGTGAGCAGTGGTTAAACGATGTTGCAGATTTTATCTACAACAAAATTGCGGAAGAGTTCGTTCCGGCAGTACCAAGACACAATATTAAATTGTCTATTGGTTTTATGCCGAATGGTTCGGGTTCTAATGCAATCGGAGTTTGTCACTACGAAGGCAGTTCAGTTGGTAACTATAGAGAAATCTTTATCAAGCCAACATTAGGAGCTAGCACATTGGTGGAATGTATCGAGACCGCACAAGTTGTAGCCCATGAGGTTACACATGCAGTTTTACCAAAAGATATAGGCCATGGCCCTAAGTTCGCAAGAATAATCAAGAATTATTTAGGAGCAGAAGGCAAGCCAACAGCGACAGTTGCAGGCCCAGGTTTTACACTTCTAATCAAAGACTTCATCGAAGAGTTAGGATATCTACCTCACTCAAAGATGAAAGAAAATCTAGAAGGTAAAGGTTCGACTACAGTTGCAGTTCGATGCACTGGAGCCGAGACATGCCCAGGTGCTAGTGACAAATCATTAGCCCAAGGATGGGGTTTAATTGCAAGAGTTTCAATTGCAGTGTTCAGAAAAGTTGGTGACAACTTTAGATGCATGGCATGCGGTTCTTCTACAGTTGTAGAGTTACCCGAGAAATTACGCAAAGATTATCAGTAAATATCTTAGACACCTTGTTTAAACAGCGAGGTGTCAAAGATACTTATAACAATAAGTACACAATTAGAGGAGGCAAGATGGAAACTTATATCGTTCAAGCACGATGTCAGTTCAGTGGATATACAGATATATTCAAAGTGCAGGCAGATAGTGCAGGAGAAGCGGTGGAAAAGTGGAGCAGACAGCAAGGAAAAATTGGTATCAATACCGAGTATAGATGGCCAAACCCTAGAGCTTGTAAGCTAGAGCATTTCAAATCGCAACATGTTTACACCGATAATTTGCCAGTCAATTTGGCAAGGAGCGGTAACAACAGCGATGACCATGAGTTTGTAAAGTTCAGTGAGCTAACCAAAGCAGACCGACAAGATGCCATTGAATGGTTATCTATGGAGCGAAACTTTGAAAAAGAATTCGCAGAAGATTACAAAGATGGGATACCATTTTAAATAATACTTAGCTAGAGCTACTTGTTTAAACAGGTAGCTTTATGGTAAGTATCATAAGGATATTTACTAAACAATAGAAATATAGGAGGCAAACAATGTGTTCTAAAGAAAGTATTCAATATCAAATAGCAATGGATAGCTTTGAAAATGAATACAGAAAATGGAAACTAGAAAGAAGAAACAAAACAATAGACAAAATAATTTCGAAGTTAGAAACACTTCAAAGTTATTTAATTAGGAAAAAATATAATTAAAAGGAGGCAAAAGATGAGCCCAATATTATTGGACACATTAAGAATAGATAGTGGCAGACCTTTAGTTGAAGTTGATACTAAAGATGGTGAGACTATCTTTCTAACATCAGTGGATATTGAAGTACTACAAAAGTATTTTGAATATGCACTACCTCTTCTTAAATGGGAAGAGCAAAAATTAGGATACACAAATAAAAAGGAGGCAAAGTAATGGGTAGACAATACGCAGAAGGTATAGCGGAAACCGCTATACCTTTAGAAAAACAAATCAAGTGGCATTTAACTGGTAACTTTTATCCAAGACACGACATTCGTTTAGTGGATGTTGCAGTTAAATCTATAAATATCTTTAACGATAACAAGTGGGATATTTTAGAAGGTGATTATAGTTCTTTAGAACAAGAGCTATCACTAGCAGAAGGTATAGAGTTCAGAGGTAAAACAACTATTAAACCTTCAGAATGTATAGAAGTACTAAGACTAGACACATGGTTAGAAAATACACAATAGATAAAGGAGGAAGAATGAGCGACCATTCAAGAGATGATGCAATGCAAGTTGCAGAACAGTTCAAGACAGACCTTGAACAAATTACAAATTATCTAAAGGCATTAAAGATAACCAAGCTAAGAGAAGGACAAGAAATTCAAGTGAGGTTCTTTAGTGAAGTCTTTAGCGATACAGTACTAACAAGCGAGAGTGATACAGAGCTAGAAATCAAGGAAATAAATCACCATTGCAACCATTATGGATGCGAGGAGATGCTTGAAATTTATGTTCAGACTATCAGCAAAGCTAGTACAGGACAGTTAGGTATCGATAATATTACATGGAATTATGACAGTACTACAGATGAGAGTACGCCATACTTCGGTGCAATTATTACTTATGTTGACAAAAGCAGAATGAATGCGAGAAGGCAACAAGATGACCTAACAATTAAAGATGACATGGTGTTTAAGAAATTACATATCATTGACATCCCATTCAGAAGAGCATGGTTAGAAGATACAACTCTTCAGCCAGTCTTAGATTATTTAAAGACAGATGAATTTAATAATCTTATACAATTACTTAGTGAAGTAACGCATTACCAAGTAATTAACTAATCCCAACAGGAAAGTCATTCGGGGAGAAATTGCCTTGTCTCCCCGCTTGACTAATTGTTTAAACAAGGCAGAAATATTAAGGAGGCACAATGCCAAACAGTACATTAATCGAAATCAAGGATGGTTCAACATACACATTGAATGAATTCAGTGTTTGGTTACAAGTTGAGACACACCCAGGTAACGATAAATATAACAAGACAATCATGATACATCCTAGTGCATTCGATAGCATTAAAAAAGCTATAGAGAAAGCAGAAGAAATAGGAAATGTAAATGGTGATGAAGCAGTAAAGAGATGGGATGCATTTGTATTCTCACGACATTGTAAAGGAGCAGTATTTGGTAGAACAAGTAGATACGCAAGAGCACAGTAGCCAAGAAATAACATTCAAGGTTACGAAAGTAGTTACATACAGGTACAAATATCCAATGGAAAGTAATGAGCTATATGATGCAAGACAAGTTGCATTAGAAAGCAAAAGTTCTTTTATGGACAGGTACGCTAGTGATAACGACAGTGAAGTAGTTGATGAAGAAGTTACATTCATTGAAGTAGTAGAAGGTGATGGTGAGAACGACTGGTTCGAGTAACCAGTCAACTCACTGTTTAAACAAGGAGGAAATATGTTAAGTTGGCAAGGACTTCTTATCTGTTTTCTATTCGGAGTACTTATCGGGATGACAATATTGACATCTTCGTTGCTGTACACCGAGTATAAATTAGATAGAGAAGATAGAAAATTAAGACAAACACAAGGAGAAAACAATGGACTATAAAGAAGTGGCCGATGCTGTGGACTATCAAGAAATATCAGATGCTAAAGTAGTATCTATTTGTTTTAAATTTGATGTTCTCACATTTAGAAATGGGGACATTAAATGGATTATGTACGATAGCAAAGAGCAGGCACAAAACAAACAATCAACCGAGGAGCTACAAGAGCCTACAGTTTTACAACACTTTGATGTTGTTGGAAAAAACAATAATGGTTTTGTATTGGAGCTACAAAAAGGACTAGAAGTTAGAGCAGTGGAGGTAAACAATGAAAGCAATATATAAATTGTTTAATAAAAAATCATTGGAAGTATTAGAAGCCTTAGACAAGCGAGATACTTCTACAAAAAAATTAGGTTACAAGTATGCACGAAAGATATTTGATATATCTTTTAGGTACTTGAATGGGTACAGCCCATACGATTACAAAAGAGTGGAGGAATAATGGCAGAAAATTATACACCTAAATTGCTAGAGATAAAAGAAGACATCAAGTATGTAGAGGAACTTATTGTTAAGCAGGAAGAGCTAAGCAAAGAACTACAGGAAAAACTTGATGGCATTAATACAATGATAGCCAGGACTAGAGATGAAGGACATGTATCAGTGTTACTTCATACGCAGGAAAAGCTACATGACAATCAAAAGATTGTATCTTTAGAAATACAAATCAATCGTGCAAAGCTAGAGATAAAACGCATCATGGAAAAGTATGAGAGTGTTTAAACAATGAGTAAAATATCAATCAATACTTGTTTAATTTTCAATAGGGGTTAAACTATGGGTATGAAATACATTGTGAAAAGTGTAAGCATATTTGACAACAGTGTTCTTATGTGGGAGTTCGACAATGAAGCCGAAGCTAAATCCAAGGTAAGAGAACTTAAAGACACTGGAGCCAATTACTTTATGGTAAAACTTTACCAAACAGTAGCAGAAACTTTATAACACCAATCAGATAAGGAGGCATAATGCCAGGCAATGGTCTTGATTTCACATCAGTTGATAGCATCAGAAATTGGGCAATCCAATTAGCTAATGCTTGTGGTGGAAGTCAAATAATGTTCGGAAGAATTAAACCGCCTAATGCAACCAAAGCTAATGAACTATTAGATGAGTTTGCAAAAGCGTGGGATACACAATTAATAAAAGGAGGAAAGAAAAATGAGCCAGGAACCGAAGAAGAATAAAGTTGAAGTTCTATCAATAGAAGTTGTTATTGATAGCAATTCATTATATAACGCTGTTGAAAGAGAAAACTTTTTTAGAGGTTATATCAATAACATTCCAGGGTGTACAGTTGTAAGCACAAATGTAGAAGATGCGGAGGTGATTGATTTATGACAACACAAGAACAATTAATTACAACAAATAATCTTCGTGGAATTCAAGCAGAAATAAACAGACTGCAAAAAATGACAGAAGAAAAAAGAAATGTTCGTAGAGGTTACATCACTGCTTGTTTAAACAGTGGGGTAAAAGTCAAGCAGATTGCAGAAATATTAAACATCAGTCTTGCAAGAGTATATAAAATATTGGAGGACTAATGCCGGAAACTTTACCAAGAAACCCTGCTTATACTTTTTTTGGAAAAGGCTATGCATGCAAACACCATAAAAAGTTTGACCCAAAATGTAAACCATACGAAAGATGGGATACAAGTTACTGTGACTATGAGACATGGTGGCAGTTTTGTATGAACAATAAAAACGCAAAGAAAAACTTTCTTGCCTACAGAAAATGGGTAGGAAAATTTAGATAAGGAGAAAACAATGGATGATAAAACGCTAAAAGCGTTAACTAAAAACTTCCCGGATAGTGTAGTTAAAGATGCACCTAAAGGAAAGTTTGGAAAGTATGTACCTCATCATATCTACACACAAAGACTTGTAGATGTGATACCAGGAGGATACGACTTTACTTATGAAGTAATAAGAGGCAAAGACAATGGCATCATTGGGGCCCAATGTACTTTATATATCAAATCAACTGAACAAACAATACAAGAAGTTGGCGATGTTGATATGAATGCACTTAATAGAAATATTACTGAGAGTGAGTTGCTTAAACTTGCTGTATCAGATGGTATTAAAAGATGTTGCATGAGACTGGGCATCGGACTAGAGTTGTGGACCGGTGACACTTCAGAAGAAGAACACTATAGAGATACTACAACTACAGTTGCGAAACCAGTAGCACAACCTAAACCAAAAGCAGAAGAACCAGTTAAGTTCTTAGATGAGGACCCAAGCGATATGTTGAATAGACTTCGTAGTGCGTTACAGCATCACGAAAAGAACGAACAACTTCGTAAGCTAATCAAAGATAAAGCCTGGAGTGACTGGAAGAAAAACAACAAAGAAACTGATGTATCAAAGTGGACTGAACAAGACTTTGATGCATTCATGGATTTGTTTGTGGACTACCAAAGTAGCGAAGGTGATGACTTAATATCCAGTCTTAGTGCTGAGTTCGGTACTGTAATTGATAAAACAGATGAGCATAAGGTATGCCCAAAGTGTAACAAATCAGATGACATTATTGATAACAGACAAAAGAAAGCAGAAGCACCGGATGGTAGCAACATTAAAAAGATACCGGATTTCACATGTCAAGTGAACAACCAGTACAACACCGAAAATAATGGCTGTGGATGGGGCGGTTATATTGGTGGTAAAGGTGACAAGGAAGTACCTTCACATTGGGTTTAGAAAAACCAATTCATATAAGCGTGGACAAGTTAAAAGCAAAATTACAAAAGAAATATCCTAATCATAATTTTGATGTCTCTTCAATGCCCGATACAACTTGTAGGATGCGGGGTAAATGCCCTGCATCCAAGCCCATGTTTTATGACAACGATGGAAATTATTTTTGTGCGGTTTATGTTGATGTGGTTAAAGACTTAAACTCCATGAAAAAAGAAAGAACAGAATGCGGTGCTTATCTTGTAGATGTATCTATTAGAATGGCAGAAAGAAAAAGGAAGGACAATGTTCAACCTCTTAACTAGCATTCTACCTCTATGCCTGGTACCCATCCAGGAAACACCGAGTGGCATAGAACAATTCATAACATGTTTAAATAATCAAGAAAAAATTGAGCATGTAATTCAATGGGAACCATTAGTCTCAGAACATTTTGAAGAAGAAGATATTCCGGAGGCTTTGTTAATTATATATTGTGAAAGCAGTGGTTATCCTAAGGCTGTAGGAACTAATACCGATGGCACCAAGGATGTCGGATTGTGGCAATTCAATGACAATACCTGGGCCTGGCTTTCACCTAAGTTAAAGATAACTAGCAAAAGAACTAACCCTAAAGTTAGTACAGCAGTAGCTAGTTGGCTTTATTACAACGATGGTAACCACCATTGGAATAGCAGTAGTAAATGTTGGAGGACAAATGATTGAGCTACAAGTATTAGATTACATACAAACAAAATCCTGGGCCAAAAGTAAAGGTGAAGATAGCGAGTTGTTTAAACAACTACAAACAGCACAACAATTATTGGTCGGATTAAATAACAAAAGAAAATGGGAGATAGAAAATGAACGAAAAAAATAAAAAGTTCGATAGAGATTACAGTAAAGGTGTAGCAATGGAAAAGTTGTTTGATACTTTTATGATTGGTTATCAAGTTGAAATAAAATCCGAAAGACATATATGGGAGAACACTAAAAATCATTTTGTTGAGTACAGTTATCTACCTTATGGCAAAGAAGATACACCCGAAAACTGGGAAGCAAGTGGCATATCTGCAACTACTTCTACTTATTGGGCATTGATGCTAGTCAATGATAAAGAACAGTGTGTCGGATGTTATTTTGTATTGACTGATGAACTGAAAACATTAGCTAAAGTTTATTGGAAAGATAAGAAGCGTGATGTACGAGGCGGAGATGACAATAGAAGCAAAGGAATACTGGTACCAATCGAAGAGATTGCTAAGTTAGCCTACAATCGTTAGGTTTATTCTATTTGTTTAAACAAGGACCGGGAATGATGGACCTCTATCGTTGATTAACAATGTTAATACAGCAGGATGAGACCATAACCCGGTTCTTGCTGTAAAGTCTAATGATTTATCTAAAGATGGACACTGAAACCAATGTCTATTGCCCTGTGTCTTTGCTCTAAAGTGATGATAATGTGCAGTCACTAGAATTTCAGCTTCTCCTGGTGGCAAGAAACCATACATTTGGCCCTTCCACCAACTTTCTATCTTAGCTTCCGGATTACCACCGCTAAACCCTGTCATGTGGCCATGTGTAAACGCACATGTTTTACCTTTAATATCCATAACTAAGTGATAGTTGTCAGGTACAATAACCTTTACTTTTTTATAGCGTTCAGGATTAGCATTAAATATTTCTTGCATTATTTCTATATGCATTGTATCTGAGTTGTCTAATCTATCTGATAATACCTGTCCTTTACCGGCTCGTGTCATTTCACCATGGTTACCTGGCACACCAGTTAATACAATCTTATCTGCGTGTGGTAAGAAATGTTCTACTGCTTTGAACATTAATGCCCTAGCTAAACTGTATTGCTCCAAAAGATTGAGCTCAATATTATTAGGCATTGAGGCGTAAAACGACTGCGAACAGTTTTCTGTAAGGTCACCCATTCCTATTAGATATATTTCATCTATTTGGTAACCCATCTTTCTATAGTTCTTTAGCAATTGCAATCCATCTTGTAATGCAATATCAAATCTATTGACTGTATTCTCAACACCGAAATCAGATTTACCTAACTGCCAGTCAGATAAGAAAAAACAATACGCTGTATCGCCCTTGAATAGATTATGCTTTGGTATTGGTGGCTTCTTAGCTGCTTGTTTAAACAGCTCCTTGTAATACTTGTCATGAGATAAAGATTTTCTTCTGATAGTACCTTTAAATGCATAAAAGGTTTCAACGATACCACCTTTAAGCTGTGCATTCCAAGAAGATACTTTTAATACACCATCTATTTCATAAATCTTTGGGTCAAATCCCCATTCTTTTAAGATGCTGTCATAATTATTTCTGTAGTTTGGGTCAGTACCAACATGAGTTATCTCACCTCTACCGGTCTCTTCACTAAATTCTACAGTAGGTTTCCAACCTGCTTTGTAAAAGTTGTTACTATTCTCTGCAGGTATTGTTGTTTTCTTAGGTTTATTAGTAGGCATATTCCACCTTTCTATGTTATATACCTATTTTATAACAACTATTGATTTACCCTAGTATTTACTTTGAAATTTTTTGTGTAGTTGTTGCTAATTTCTTTTTAGCAAACTCTTTAACAACAACCATAGCAGCAGATGCACCTGACATAGCAGCTAACTGCCATAGTTCAGCATTAACATCTACTAATGGTCCAACTGTCAAGACACCAAGAAATGCTTGAACAAATGTCCAAAGAGCTTTTTCTATCACTTCTTTATATTCTTTACTCATTGTATTATCCTTCCTAACTTCAATTTGTTTTCTATATTTTCTAGTTTAGCAATGATTATATCTAATTTTTTTTGAATGAACTGTGGATGTACCATATCAGGACCTGCTGAATTAGATAAATCTTCAGCAGTAACATTAGTTGTTTTCTTTAATGCTTCTGTATCTACTTTATCCCACTCAATAATCCATTGTCGCCAGGCATCGCCAGGACAAGCTGTTTGTTTAAACGAAGAGTGTGGTTTTAGTTCACCTTTGACTTGTTGGTAGAGCCACTTAACACTTTCAATAGCTTTAGCTGATGGTTTGTCGGTAGGATTG
>Ga0208644_1000310_pt1 | contig 38608 bp, 52 predicted proteins | sample VirMetDEL_Nov_18_FD_184517 | JGI IMG/M metagenome (GOLD analysis project Ga0208644, IMG submission 184517) | Aqueous microbial communities from the Delaware River and Bay under freshwater to marine salinity gradient to study organic matter... | ecosystem: Environmental > Aquatic > Marine >...
CACCTCAAATGGACTGTCGTTTGTAAATACCGGATATGCTGGTGTTGCCATGCGGATGGTTGACACAACGGGCAACCTCCTCCTCGGCACGACGACGGACAGCGGCAACGGCAAGCTCCAACTCGCCAGCAGCACGGCAACCAGCGGTGGTTTAGGATTCGGAACAGACGTAAGCCTTTACCGTTCCGCCGCTGGCACCTTGGCGCTGATGGACTACACCAGCGCGGCGACCGGCGTCGGTGGAGTGCTTAACCTTCAAGGCTTCACCAGCGGAACCTCTGGGCTGAATAACTTCGCCATCATCAAGGGAACGAAGGCTTCCGGTACGGTTGGCGGTAATTTCATCGTCCAGACGAGCGATACGTCCGGTAATCCGCAGACCGCCCTGACGCTCGACAGCAGCCAGAACGCGACGTTCGCAAAGGCGCTTACAGTCAACGGACCTTCTAACGCGAGCGCGACCGCAAGTCTGCAATTCGGTTCAGCAGACAACGCAGTAATTGCGACGGTCAACTCAATGATCTTCCAAGTTGATTCAACTGGAAGCGTTGCGGGTCGAACCTACGAGTGGAAAAAGGGTGCTGCTGGTTATTCGGGCGGAACGTCGTTGATGACCTTGGACAATAGCGGCAACGCGACGTTCGCGGGGACGATTTCACAACCTACCGCATCTGCTGGGCAAAATAACGTTCAGACCAGAGCAGATAATTCTGGCTTCTGGAACAACATGAACAACAATTCCAACACCGGACGATTGATCTACGGTGTTGAAGGTGCGGCTGGAGCCAATCTTACCGGATCGACGGCAAACGCGGCATTTGCTGGCAGCAATGGAGTCAACGCGTTCCATTTGTTGGCAAACGGAGCAATCGCAGCAACCGTTGCAACAACTGCCATTTTTGTGGCCAACACCACGGCTGCTCCAGCAGCCAATCCAACTGGCGGCGGCTATTTATACGTTGAATCCGGTGCGCTCAAGTATCGCGGCTCTTCCGGCACCGTTACCACCATCGCCAACGCCTAATCTTCACCCATGAATACAGCCATCTCGCCCGTGCAGGTGTACCCTGCCACCGCCAACACTTTGATGATCCGCAGCATCACGCTCGGCCCGCCGCCTAGCTACTACTACGAGTTGCAGGAGGTCACGGTGGTCCCTCCGATTCCCGAGCAGCTTGATCCCACGGACGGCTCGGTGATTGTCGCGGCTGTTCCCGAGCAGACCACGGTGGTTGTGCTGAAGAACGGCAATGTCTCGATGACGCAGGAGCAATGGGACGGCTGGTCCGAGACGGTGGACGACACCGAGTACCAGCTTGACTGCATCTCGGCCAATCTCGGTTTGACCCGTGCGTGAGCAAGCTCCGGTACATTGCATTCGGGGCAATCATTGCCGCTCTGATCGCCTATATAGCGTGGCGTCAGCAGCAGGCGATGATCGCTGGCCTGCCTCCGCGGATCACCTGCTCATCGCAGGCTGACGCGCAGGCAAAGGCCGGCCCGTCTGCATTTCCGGTACTTGGCACGGGCTCGATGGCTCCTTACATACCGCCCGCGGCAAAGGACAAGGATCCGAGGTCAACGGTGGTCGCCTATGCGAAACCTGGCGCCAAGGGATTTGCTGACATCCGCAAGGGAGACCTGGTGACGTATCACGCATCGTGGGCCAAGGGCTACGTGCTGCATCAAGCCGCTCAAAAGGACTCCGGCGGCTGGATAATGTCAGGCCTACACAATGCGCACAGCGAGTCGTTCACGCGGATCACCGAGCGGGAGTTCGTCGCTGTAATCAGCGAAGTCTACGTCTGGTAAACCATGCGTGCGCTCCTTTACCGCTATTTCCGCAAGCGCCCCCAGGTCGTCGACGCCTACCTCGCCCTGGAGGACGGCGCCTACTGTTTAAACGAAGACGGCTCCAACTTCATAGTCGAGTAACATGGCCGACCCGAAAAAGATCTCCGCTCTCCCCATCGCGACCAGCGTCAACACCAACGACTACACGATCCTGGTCGACGGCAGCACCGTGCAGAACAAGCGGGCCACGGTCGCGCAGATCATGGCGGCGTCCGGCGGCGGCACGGTCACGTCCATCGGTCTGACCGGGTCAAACGGAGTCAGCGTCAGCGGCAGCCCCGTCACCTCGAGCGGCTCCATCACGGTCGGTCTCGGCGCAATCACGCCTACCTCCGTCACCGCATCCGGTGCAGTCAGCGGCAGCAACCTCTCCGGCACCAACACCGGCGACCAGACTATCCAGCTGACCGGCGACATCGTTTCATCGCCAGGGACAACGACGATCAGCACGACCATCGCCGGCAACGCGGTCACGAACGATAAGCTCGCGAACGTGGCCGGCCCTTGCGTGAAAGGAAGGGCATCAAACTGGGGTGACGTGCAAGACCTGACCCCAGCCCAGCTGGTCGCGATGCTCCCCGGTTTCATAGGCTCGATTGGTGGCCAGTCCGGCATCCAGGGTTTGGTTCCTGCGCCCGGAAACTCCCAGGGTAACCCGCTGCGTCTGCTCGCCGAAAACGCATCTTGGATCAGTCCTGACATCGCGGACTACCTTCCCTCGCAGACTGGAAACGCCGGAAAGTTTCTCAGGACTGACGGCACCAATCTGAGCTGGGCCGGAAGCCTCGGCACCGTCAGCAGCGTGGCCCTCTCTGGCGACGCCAACATCAGCGTGTCCGGTTCGCCCATCACGACAGCCGGCACGATCAGCCTCTCGCTTTCCAACACCGGCGCCACCGCCGGCACGTTCGGATCCGCGACCGCGGTGCCCGTGCTCACGGTCGACGCGAAGGGCCGCATCACCTCGAGCAGCTCCACGCCGATCACCTTCCCGGTCAACTCTGTCGCAGGCCGCACCGGCAACGTGACGCTCTCGGTCAACGACATCTCCGGCCTCGGCACTCTGGCGCAGCAGAACACGAACGCATTGGCCCTCACCGGCACCGTCTCGTCCTCGAGCGCGACCACGACGCACAAGTACCCGATCACGATCAACGGGACGACCTACTACATTCTTCTCTCCAACGTCTAACTTCCCATGAACAACCAAGCTCCCACTCCCGAACAGGCGTTCAACATTATCACGCAGGCCTGCCACGAATTTGTCGGCAAGCGGCGCGATCACGAAGTGCTCGAGCAGGCACTCCAGGTCATCCGCGGCATCCTGCCGAAGGCTGAGTAACACCACACCGTCATGGCGCAGATCCAAAAAGGCTTCACGTACACGACGACCTCGCCGAACAACGAGGTCACCGCGGCCAATTTGAACCAGCTGGCCGACAGCGCCACGCTGCTGCCTGGCGCCATTACGGATCAGACCCTCAAGTCGAACCCGGTCGCCGCCGACCAGGTGCTGATCTGGGACTCCGCGTACAGCGTGCTCAAGAAGGCCACGGTTGGCTCCCTGCCTGACAGCGTGACGTACCCGCTCACCGTCGCGAACGGTGGCACCGGCGCCAGCTCGCTGACGAGCGGCTACCTCAAGGGCAACGGCGCGTCCGCGGTGAGCAGTGTGGCGTCAATCCCTGGTGCTGACGTAAACGGCAACATAACCGGCAACGCGGCCGGTCTCACCGCCACCCTCGGCACAAACCGCGGCGGCACCGGGCTGACCACCACGCCGGCCAACGGCGAGCTGCTGATCGGCAACGGCACCGGGTTCACGATGGCCACGCTGACAGCGGGCGCCAACGTCACCATCACCAACTCGTCGGGCGCGATCACCATCGCGGCGGCGGGCGGCGGCGGTGGCGGCGGATCGGGTACCGTCACCAGCGTGAACGTCTCCGGCGGCACGACCGGCCTGTCCTTCACCGGCGGCCCGATCACGACCACCGGCACCATCACTGCGTCCGGCACGCTCGCACTGACCAACGGTGGCACCGGGGCGACGACGGCATCCACCGCCCGCTCCGCGCTGGGCCTCGGAAATCTTGCGGTGCTGAACACCGTCAACGACGGATACTGGTCAGGCACCGCGCTCTCCATCGCGAACGGCGGCACGGGATCCACGACGGCATCAGGCGCCCGCTCTGCGCTCGGCCTCGGAAATCTCGCGACGCTGTCGCTGGTGTCTGATGCTCAGTTCACTGGCTCGCTCTCCATCTCCAAAGGTGGCACCGGAGCCGGAGACGCGGGGACTGCGCGCACAAATCTAGGACTGGGCAACCTCGCCACGCTGTCGACCATCAACAACGGCAACTGGTCCGGCACCGCGCTATCCGTGGCCAACGGTGGAACCGGAGCGACTTCGGCCGGCAGCGCCCGCACGAACTTAGGCCTCGGCACCATCGCCACGCAGGATGCCTCGAGCGTCTCAGCCGGCGCCATCGCGGTGACCGGCGCAATCACCGGCAACAACAGCACCGCGGAGCTGAACATCTTTGGCGGCAACGGCAGTTCGATCAAGGTCGTGTGCGGCGAAGATCCTTCGGCTGGCAGCCTTCTCGGCTACCTCGTCCTGAACATTAACGGAAACAGCCGCAAGGTTCCGTTCTACGACCTCTGATGACCTCGCACGGTAAAGATCTCGCAGGAGTGGCCGGCGCGGTAACGTCGAGCGTCGGCACCATCGTCGGCTGGCAGTCTCAGCTCGAGTTTTGGCTGCGCATCCTGTCGCTCGTCGTCGGCATCGTTGCCGGGTTGTACACAATCTACCACTACGCCCGCAAAAATGCCGCTCGCCAGTGAATACATCGTTGAAGGTGAGAACGGCTTCACCGGGATGATGAGCCGGATGAACCCCCTCGAGCTGAAGCCGGGGTTCGTCAGCTACGCCCAGAACATGCGGTTCGACCAGGGAACCGCCTCGGTGCGCAAAGGCGCGAAGCGGCTCACCGCAAACATTGTCGGTAACCAAGAGATTTACGACTCCGGCATCTACTCCGACCCGACGAGCGGCGTGGAGAAGGTCATCATGGTCGGTGCGAGCGCGATCTTCATCTACAACACCGCCCTGGCCTCGACGTCCTCGGTGAGCTACCCGACCGGCCGCACGATCAGCGCGACGGACAAGGTCAGCTGCTTCCAGGCTGACAACAAGTTCTTCATGCTGCGCGGAGGTCCGGCCGGAGCGCGTGTCTCGGTCACGATCACCAACTCCGGCGCGACGGCCACGGTCACGCAGACGGCGCACGGCTACTCGACCGGAGACGAGGTGACGATCACCGGGATGACCGATCCGCTGTTCAACGGTTCGTGGGTCATCAGCAACGTCACGACGAACACCTACGACTACACGATGACCGGCACGCCGGCCTCCACCGCCGGCACTCCCTTCGCGCAGAAGGCCAAACCCGCGCTGGTCTGGGACGGCGTCGGCTCCATCACCGTCGTCACGCAGACAGTCACGACCGGAACCACCGCCAATTTCCCGCCGGCCGACTTTGGAATCTACTTCCAGAATCGCATCATCGTGAAGCGCGAGCGCGACAAGATCGCCGCCTCCGACTACTTCGACTACAACGCGTGGGATCTCACGTTCAATCAGTTCACGATCAATCTCGGCGCGAACGACTACATCGTGGGCTTCCAGCCGTGGCAGGAGGATAAGTTCCTCATCTTTGAGCGGAACTCGATTTACTACGCCTACATCGACCCGAACAGCTACACGTCCGGCGCTCCTCCCGGTGGCGGCTCCTATATCAAGTCGCTCACTTCGGAGTTCGGTTGCTCGGCGCGCCGCAGCGTCGTCAACGCCGGCGAGTTCATTTTCTTTCTGTCCGACAACGGCGTGTATCTGCTCAACCCGTCGCTTGATCTTAAGCTGCTCGGCAACACGACGCCACTGTCGGACCCTATCTCGGACATCATCGCCAGAATCAACGCGAATGCTGTCCAGAACGCGGTCGGCCGGGTCTTCAACAACCGATACTACCTGGCCGTCCCGCTCGACTCCTCGACGCGCAACAACGCCGTCCTCGTCTACTCCATGCTGAACAAAGCGTGGGAGTCGGTGGACACGTTCCCGAGCGGCATGTACATCGACAACCTGCTGGTGGCCATCTACGGCAGCGCCCGCCGGCTGTACGCCACCAACAAGGAGGGCGGCATATTCGTGATGGAGGAACTCAACTACGATGAGTACCTGCCGACAGGCTCCGGCGTGCCGCTCCCGTTCGTGCTGCCGGCCACGCTGACGACCAGCTTCAACTCCAACGACATTCTCGGCCAGATCATCACCCGCCGGTACTTCTACCAGACGTTCGCCGGAAAGCGGTTTTCCTACGCCGAGATGGACATGTCGATGGTCGGTTCCGACTCGCTCAACGTCGTGGCGAAGGCGGTCAACCCCGACAACTCGAGCCAGGTCTTCGCGTTCACCTCCTCGACGGCCGAGGACTACACGAAGCGGTTCCGCATCGCGAAGCGAGGCTTCGGTCTCGACATGGAGATCAACACGACGTCGGGCCGGCCGACCATCGGCGGTCTGCGCGTCTACGCCGTCGTGCCCGGCAAGCAGGTCATCTCGGAGGACTGATGAACGACTCGCGCATAGAACCGTTTAAGCACACCGACGCCGACGCGCTGCTGCAGGCCGCGCAAAGCGACGGGCACCGCGTGCTCTATCCGACCAACATCATCAAGCAGGGCGAGGACATCGTCGGATACGTCTCGGTCTGCGCTACGCCTATTGTCACGGTATGGGCGCACTCGAAAAAGATTAAGGTCATTCAAAGCGTTCGCCTGCTTCAGCAGCTTGAAGACGGAATGCGCGCCAAGGGCATGAATCACTACATCATGCCGTGCGAGAAGACGTCCCCGTACTTTCCATACATGCAAAAGCTGGGGTTCGTACCATTCAGCGAAAACGTGTGGCACTTCCGTAACCTAAGAAAGAGCTGACCATGTGCTTTAACACCTCAGTCCAAGCCGCCCCGCCCCGCGATTACGCGCAGGAGACTCGCGACACGCTCGCCAACCAGATTCAGCTGGCGCCCCAGCTCTACGCCTCCGAGGCGCAGTACCAGCCGCTCTACACGCAGCTGGCCCTCCAGAACGCGCAGACGTCACTGCTCGGCGGCAACGGCCAGATGGGGCTGATCGACCTCTACAGCCGCATCAACCCGCAGCTGTCTCAGATCAGCGCCGACAGTAACACCGCGCAGCGCACCGCGGACATTCGAGACGTCGAGAACCTCGGCGCCCGCGCCAGCCAGGCGTTCCTGGACGCGAACCCCGAGCTGAAAGCGCAGCTCGACCGGGCGACCGCGATGCAGAACCAGGGGCCGGGATCTGGCCAATCCATGCTCGAGCAGCAGCTCAAGTCTGGTGTCAACTTCGCCAACCTGCAGCCCGACCGTCTTAGCGCGCAGCAGCTGTCCACGCCATCCGCGTTGCAGGCCAACCAAGTCAGCGCGCAGCCGGTTACTCCATACGACTCAATCCGCGTCGACGGCGGCCCGGCGATTAACGCGATGACGGTCAACAGCCCGTCCATCCGCGCCGGAGAGATCCAGGGCGGTGCGCTGCAGGACCGGCTCACGCAGCAGGCGATGGACGCCGGACCCTCGGCTATCTCGCAGCGCCTGCAGCAGGCTGCGCTCGATGCCATGCAGCAGGGCGGTCAGCTCTCCGAACAGGAGATGCGCGATGCCACGCAGGCCACCCGCGCAGCCTACGCCGCCCGCGGAATGGGCCTCGGCGACCAGGCCGCGCTTGGTGAGGTGCAGAACCGCCTCATCAATCAGCGCCAGCGCCAGCTCGAGAACCTCGGCTTGGCCGGCCAAATCAACCAGCAGCTGCTCGGCGAGCAGGCCGCCAACCGCGGATTCGCGCAGGGCGTGCTCGGCCAGAACGTGGCCATCCAAGGCCAGAACATCGGCAACGCGCTAGACGCCGCCCGTGCGAATCAGGCGACGTCCATGCAGGCCCAGCTGGCCAATCAGGGCGCCAACCTGCAGGCGCAGTCGCTCACTCGCGACCTTTCACTTCGCGCCCAGCTCGCCAACCAGGCGGCGCAGAATCAGGCATTCTCTCAGGCCCAGCAGATCAACTCGCTGCAGAACATGCAGGCGCAGATGGCCAACCAGTCCGCGAACCTGCAGGCGGGTCAGTTCAACGTAGAGGCTCTGATGCGCGCCCAGCAGGCGAACCAGGCCGCCAACATGCAGGCCGATTCGACCAACATCGCGAACTACCTCGCCGCAAATCAGTTCAACACCCAGTTCAACCAGGGCGCGCAGCAGCAGTACCTGCAGAATCTCGGACAGCTGGCGCAACTTCAGAACCAGGGCACCGCGGCCGACCGAGCCTACGCCGCGCAGCTTGTCGGTCTTCGTCAGGCCACCGCATCGGATCCGTTCCAAGCGGTGCTTGGCCGTCCGTCTGCGGCGTTTGCGCAGGCGCAGGGCATGCAGAACCAGGGCGTCGGCTTGCAGCAGCTGGCCGGCCCGGCGATCTTCAATCCCGAGTCGAGCTACGCCAACAACATCTACGGCGGTAACCAGCAGGCGCAGAACGCGGCAAACATCGCGTCAGCCAGCAACCGCGCCGCGCTGTTCAGCTCTATCATTGGAGGAGCCGGCAAAGTCGGCGCAGCCTACGCCGGCTGCTGGGTCGCCCGCGAAGTCTACGGCGAGAGCAACCCGAAGTGGCGCCGGTTCCGCACCTGGCTGTTGACGCGGTCGCCAAAGTGGTTCGCGAAGCTGTACAACAAATTCGGTCCGAGCTTCGCGCTCTGGATCGCGGACAAGCCCCGCGTCAAGGGCGTCATCCGCCGCTGGATGGACGCCCGCATCTCCACCCTCAGTCACGCCTGACCCATGAGAAGTCCCTATTACGGCAACGTCGCTGCGATTTCCCCGCTTCCTTCGGGCTACATGGAGACCGCGACCAACATCGGTCGCGCTTACGGCAACGCGATTTCTGGCATCGGTGACAGCATCGCCGGCGCCATTGAAAAATACCGGCAGAACGAGGACGAGCGCGGCATTCTTTCGGGCCAAGTGATGGGGTCGATTCAAGACGAGACGCTGCTCAAGTATCTCAAGCCGGATCACGTCGATGCCATTTCCAAGAAGATCAAGGACGGCACCGTGACGAACAAGGATCTCAAGTCGTTTCTGCCTGAGATCATGATCGCGAAGGAACGATACGGACGCGATGTGCAGCAGCAGCAGTTGAACAGCGCATTGAAGACTCAGGAACTGCAGCAGCAGTTGGCTCAACTTAACATCAATGCCGCCAAGCAGGACGCCGCCAATGAGCGCGCCTTCACCGATGCGTACATGGGAACTCCTAGGACGCGCCAGGAAACGGTGCAGACGCCGGTCAGCGGACTGATGGACGCCAGCCGTTATATCAACGGCGAGAACATGGCCCCGCCTGCCCTGCAGGCGCTCCAAGGTGCCGCTCCGTTCTCAACTACGATCTCCGAAAAGCCGCCGGCGAAGCCGATTGTTTTTCCGCAGGATAACACTGCTAGGCCGGATCTCGACATCGCTCGTTTCGCAGCCGCCGCCGGGGCGACCACTCGCGCCGCTCAAATGCCAGCTCCGCCGGCAAGGCCGATTGTTGAGACCGCACCTGCGGCGATTCGTCAGCGAGACCTGGCAGCGCCGCAGCAGTTCAACGCCGCGATGCCGAAGGTTGGACAGACCTCGCAAGCGCAGCAGGACGTCGCGGTGAACATCCCGGCGAAGGAGCGTTTCACGCAGTTCGCGGCCAATTACATTGCCGGCGGCGGAAAACTGAACCCGAAGTTCCTTGAGCAGGCCAAGGATGCGTTCGGCGTCGAACCGGACATCTCCATGAAGCCGATCAAGGACGAGAACGGTAAGCCGGTCGCGTTCGCGGTCATGGCAGACGGCAAGGTCGCTCATATCGTCAACCCGCCCAAGGCCGAGGGTCTGACGCCTAACGAGGCACTGACTTGGCAGAACAAAGTTCGAGAGTTGACGGTGAACTTTGGCGGCCAGCAGTTCCTTGCTCCGTCGTTGCAGGAAGCGAAAGAGTTTCGCGACGCTACCAGCAACGCGGCTGATGTCGCCGAGGATGTGAAGCAACTCATCGCGTTGACCGATCAGCCTGGCGTTCGCACTCCAGGCACCGAAGCGCACAAATTGGCGAACGGCATCGCAACGCGACTCCAGGGTAAACTCCGAGTGGCCATCACCGGACCGGGCGCCGTTAACGAGTCGGAGTATCAAATGCTCCGCGAGATAATCGCGAACCCGACCAAGTGGTTCAGCATGGACAGCAACACCAAGGCGGCGCTGCAGAGCCTCGGAGCCTTCACGCAGCGCAACTTACTCAACAAGGCGCGCACTCTTGGGTTTGAGGACGCTGGATCGGCCAAGCTGACAACCGGCGAGGTCACCCAGCCAGGCGCGGTAATTCGGTACAGCACTGATGGTAAGCGGATGAAATAATGAGCGCACCAATTCGCGTTGAGCTTCCCTCTCGCGGTGCGGTGCTCGAGTTCGAGGCCGGCACTCCCGAGTCAGTAATCAGCTCCGTCATCCGCCGCGACTTTCAGCGGAACGGATCCGACGTGGCGTTTGACCTCGGCCAGGACGAGAACTTCGACCGCAACATGACGGTCGACGACTTCAAGCTGTACGAGCAGTACATGCAGGAAAAAAAGTCGAACTTCCTGAGCACTGCCGCGGCAGCCGCCGGTTCGGTGGCCAACGTGATTGGCAAGGGAATCCTGGGTCTGGTTGACGCTCAAAACCTAAACCCTGCCGTCGCCGTTGGAACTGTTGCGGAGGCCGGCGCTCAGGGAACCCGTCAGCTGTACGGCATGCTGGCTCAGTCCGAAGATCCGAACTCGGTGTTCTTCCGGTTCAAGGACTGGATCAACGGAACTGGAAAGCCGGAGGATCGACTGCAGCAATGGAAAGAAGCCCGCGAATTTGCGCGCAAGACCGAGGCGCTTGACCGCGGAGAACAGACGGTCACCGGGATCCCGTCCGAGTACGTCAACAACGACGTCAAGAATGCGTTGTCGCTGGTAGCCGATCCCACGTTGTTGATTCCTGGAGTGGGTGAAATCATGGGCGCCGGACGACTTGCCAGCAGGGCGTTTGGTGCCGGCCTGGAGGCAAGTGCCAAGACAGCTCGACTGGTGACGGCTCCGGTTGCCGGAGCGGTTGACGCTGCTGCCGAGGCCGCCCTGCGTGCCACTGGACCGAACGCCGCGGCGCTTCGCGGTGCTGCAGCTGCGACTGGACTCACGGGCGTCATCATGGGCGTGCCCGGCGTCCGCGAGGCCACCGGAATAATCGGCGGCGTCAAGCTGGCCGACAAGGTGGCAGAGATTGCCGCCAGGGCGGGTCAAAACCTCGCCGAAGGCGGAAGCCGCATTGGCCCGATGGAGGCCGTTGGAATGGCTCCAAACGCCGGGAAAATAGACCGAGCGGTTGGTGCAATCGGCAAGTACGGTGGAGATCGCGCTCTCGACCTGGGGCTGGCCGGCGGCGCTGGCGCACTTGAGGGTTCTGTCATCGGTGCCGGGCTTGGGTATCTGTCCGGCGGAGAAGAGGGAGCAGCTGCAGGATTTGGCAGTGGCGCTGTCCTCGGTGGTGTCGCCGGCACCGGGGTGCGGGCGTTTGACACTGTCACCGGAAAAGTGGCGGCGGAAAACCGAGCGGCCGATTTTGAGCGGTTCCTCAAGAACTCGGACGAGACGACCCGCTCAAACTTTGAGGCGATTGCCGAACGCGACGGCCTGGATGCCGCGGTCAACACGATGGACATCCGCAACCTGCTGCAGGGTTCGCTCAAAGACGCGACCTTCACGGTGCTCGATGACGCAGCATTCCAGGAGCGGTTCGGAAACAACGCTCGAGGCGTGCAGGTCATCACCGCCGGTCAGCCCGAGGTGGTCATCAACTCGAGCAAGATGGCCAGCAACTACACTGCTGGTCACGAACTGTTCCACGCGCTGGACGCGGTCGAGCAGCTGCGCCCGCAAGCCGAGCGCATCAAGCAGGAGATCGTCGGCACGTTCGTCACGCAGCCGGACGGCAAGGTGGTGCAGGCAAGCGAAGGTTTACTGTCCCCGGCCGAAGTGGAGGCGCGATTCAACGAGTACAAATCCAAGGCGCCCGCGAACACCGAGTGGGACAAGGCCAGCACGTTTGCCGAGAAAGCGCGCCTGGTGGCCAACGAGCTTGGCGCCGAGTACATGGGGCGCCTGATTTCCGGCAGCAACCCCGACGAGATGCTGCGCGGTTTCTCCGGCGTGACTCGCACGCTGATGGACATGGCCCTCACCCGCGACGCAAGTAGTCGCATACGTCAGCTGGCGGAAGGCTTGGGCCTGGGGTCCAAACCGATAGAGTCCATCGTCTTCAAGGATCTCCAGGCAGCCAGCCCGGCGCTGAACGGAATGCTGCGCGACCTGGTGCGCGCCAGACGGAATTTGTCCGAGCGCATGGAGTTGGCTGACGGCCGCGGTGAAGTCATCACCCGTAACAACATCAACTCGCCGGCGGTTGCGCAGAAAGCCGTTGAGATGGGCGTCGCCGCCAGAAACGCGGACGGTTCGGTATCAATGAAGCCGGACGACGTGCTGGCTAGGGAAGACGCCGCCGCCACCTCGGCGTTGCGCGATGTCGTTACCACCACCCCGGTGGCCGACGTTACAAAGCCTCACCTGCGCGTCGTCGACGGTAAGGTAACTGGGGCCGGAATTTCACCCGAGCAGCTTGCCGCAATCCAGTCGGCGCCTGGCATGAGCAACAAGGTCAAGGAGGCGCTCACGCGATTCTCCGACTCTATCTCTGCCCAGGCTAAACCCGGCGAAGGCAACGTGCTGTTTATCGAGTACGGCGCCGCGACCAAGCGGGCCAAGAGTCGCATCACCGGATCCTGGAAGAGCGTTTACTCCTCCGGCATTCGCGTCTCTCAACGCGAGATCGCTCCGTATCAGGTTTACGTGAGCGAGGCCGGAAACGTCGTCGCCAAAGTTGTCGACATCTCAAAGCTGCGCGCCGACGCGAGCGACCTTGCCTCCAAAGGACGACTTGGACCCTACGGAGCAGATCTCGACGGTTTTCTCGCCGACTCGGTTCGCTACTTCGACAACATCTCCGACCCGAACGGAGTGCGCACTCGCGAGCTGCCGGGCATGACGCCGGAGCGGGCCGCGTTCCTCAACCAGCACTTTGGTCAGGACGAAAAGGGGGGAGCCAAATTCATCCGCGACATTCGCCTCGACCGCGTGATTCAGATCCGCCCGACCGGGGAGCGCATTGCCGCGTCCGAGCTGGCGTGGCAGCGCCGGAAAGTGAATTGGATGCCGGAGGAAAAGCTGCCGGAAGGTGCGGTCTGGAACAGTCCAGAAGGGTTCCGCATTATCAAAACTCCAGGCGGCAAATTCCATTTGTACGGACCCGACCAGGAGCGTGTCGGCGTTTTTGACACTCAGGCCAAGGCCGAGCGTCGTGCAGAGAAAGATGCCAACCTGGAGATTCCGCTTTCCAAATTCAAAAGCAGAGTCGCACCAGAAGACCGCCAGGCATTGGTCGACGCGGAAAAGCTCATTTCAAAAGTTGCGCGAGAGTATCCTGAGGCCATGCGTCTTGAAGTGCAGCGGGACGATAGGGGCATGCCGAAGATCGACATGCTTGAGGACGCAGATGGAAATCCGGTGCTGGATGAAAACGGGAAACAGAAACGCGGCGTCATCTTCACCAAGCTAGGTTACGAGCTGCGCAAGGCGCCCGGTCTTAGCGCAAACGACGAGAAAGCCGTACTACAGGCGTCTGCGCTGCTAGAAAACTCCGCACGCGAGGCGCTGAAGAGTTCTGCAATTCGCAAGGGACTTGGTTGGTACAGTCGCATGCGCGACTTTTTCCAACGCGAATTTGGCGCCAACCTTGAGGTATTTGGCCAGCTGCTTGGAGCGACGTCTGCGCGAACTCCGGTCGACATCAATTTCCGCCAGGCTCTTGAGGCGTTGCGGCTATTTAGCTCAGGAGCCTACGACGACCTGGTTCAGCGTTACCATGAGCACGTGACTCGAGTGAAGGAAGACGCTGCCTCGGGTAAGTTGTTTGACGAGTGGAAGGCGAAAAACCAAGGCAAGTCTCAATCTGCGTTTAGTCTCACCGATGAAGTGAGAAAGCGCATCAACGATTTCGACGAGGTTCCGCTCCGCTCAAACGGCGCCAAGTACAACGCCAATTCGATGAAGGTTCTCCAGGTGTTGTACGGAAACTGGGTCGAGCAGACCAAGGGTCCGAAGACACCGAACTTTGCTGGAAACCTTACTGGTCGAACCCTTGCGGCAACAATTGACGTCTGGGCTGCCCGCAATCTGCGCCGCCTGCTTTACGAGGGCAAACGATCGAGGTGGCGTTTGCTTCCAGAACAAGAAACCGGAGTCGACTACACCCTGAGCAAGAACGGCGTTTACGGTGGCGACTTTGTTTTCGCCCAAAACGTGTACGCCGAAGTCGGTCGACGACTGAACATGAGTCCCGACGACTTGCAGGCCTTGATCTGGTTTGCGGAAAAAGACGTTTGGGACCGCAACGGATGGACGAACAAGGTGGGAGGAGAGAAGTCCTCGTTCGACAAGGAGGCCGGCAGGCTCGACCTGCGTCGGTATCAGGCCGGAATCACAACCTTCAAAGACGAGCAGTCGTTCTCTGTCGACAGGCAGCGGGCGGCGGCAAATGAGATCCGAGACTCAATCAACCGTCTTGAGGTCGACCGCTACGGCAAGGGAGTTGTCGAGCCTGGTTCAGTTGTGGCCAGGGTAACCTTCACGGAAGGACTTTACGGCAACACCGTGGAACCGTCGCTTGACGTCGAGTTTTCGCTTCAGCGGAAAACCGATCCTCTTCCGGTTCTCAAGAAGCTGGTCGACATCGCATCGCGCCCAGAGAGCCTGCAAACGGACGTGTTTCTTTCTAAGATCGTCGAGCGCGATCACCAGAATGCACGACCCGGCATGGAGATCGGCTTCAAGAAACCGGCCAGCCAGGATGACATCAAAGCGGTCATGGCCGTCTTCCGCGATAACGGCATCGACGGATTTACGGTAGCCAAAGATGCGAATGGCAAAATCATCGGCATCCGTACACAATATGTTCCAGAAATCTCTGGACGCTACGATTCAACCCACCTAGACCCGCAAAACTTCGTTTCCCTCGCCAACAGGTGGATGCTTGACGCGAGGAAGGCCAAGGAAGCTCTCAACAACCAGAACATCAGCTATGCAACCGAAACGTACTTCTCAACCAACGTCATCGGGCGAGAAGAATACGCCCAACCCATCTCGCGAAACCTTTTCGGAAATGGCATCGCGGATGAACTGGGGAGGCGCCAGCGCGCCATCTCGTCAGGGGAAGGATCAGTACCTGGCGGGGACAGTGCCGGACAAGCGACCGAGCGACCGGGATCTGGAGATGCTGTCCGAGATGATGCGGGGACGTCAGCGCCTTCCGTAGGCGTTCAGTTCATGCCCGAGGCCATGCCCAACGGCACGGTCTACCGGAGCAACGTGGGGTTTAGCGTCGTGAACAAGACCGGCGGCAAGTTCCGCGTGTACTCGCCGGTCGGCGTTTTGTTGGGCGTGGCCAACTCGCTAGAGGAGGCGCAGCGCATGATTAAAAGGAAAGCCGCATGAGCATCACCGACATCCTGTTCAACGCCGCCGGCGGCGGCATCTTCGGCAGCCTGCTTCACCTCGGCACGTCGATCTTTGAGACCTGGAAGCGTAAGAAGGACGCCGAGGTGGAGATCATGCTGCTCAACGCCAAGGTCGCCGCGGCCGAGAAGGAGGCCGCGTGGAACGCCTTTGCGAAAAGCCAGGAGGGATCCGGCGCCATCGACATACCGGCGAGCGCGTCGCCGCTGGTCGCGAACATCTACCTCGGCGTGGATGCCTTCAGAAACTTCACGCGGCCCGGCCTGACCTGGGCGCTGCTGCTGGTCCTCGTGTACGTGTTCACGGTGTCGCCCGAGGCCGCCCGCCAGGAGATGCTCGGCGAGATCACGTTCGGCGCGTTCACGGCGCTGTTCTGGTGGTTCGGCAGCCGGTACTCGAAGAAGTGAGCCTGCGTCCAAAGCTGCGCCGGCTATTCTGGGACATAGAGACGTCGCCGAACGTCGTGCTGTCGTGGCGCACCGGGTACAAGATCAACATAGACCACGACAACATCCTCCACGAACGGGCGATCATCTGCATCGGCTACAAGTGGGAGGGTGAGAGCAAGGTTCACGCTTTAACTTGGGACGACGACCAGAGCGACCGCGAGATGCTGGCCACGTTCCTCGAGGTCGCCGCCGAGGCCGACGAAATGGTCGCGCACAACGGCGACCGCTTCGACCTGCCCTGGGTGAAGGCTCGCTGCGTGCATCATGGCCTGCCCACGTTCCCGACGTACAAGACGGTGGACACGCTGCAGTGGGCCAAGCGCAGGTTCCTCTTCAACTCCAACCGGCTCGACTACCTGGGCGCGTTCCTCGGCCTTGGCCGCAAGCACTCCACCGAGTTCGGACTCTGGAAGGCCATCGTGCTGCAGCGTGACGCCAAGGCGCTCCGGCGCATGGTGGCCTACTGCAAGCGCGACGTGCAGTTGCTTGAGGAGGTGTACGCCAAGCTGGCGCCGCACGTGCCGCACAAGACCCACGCCGGCGTCCTCGCCGGGCGCGACAAGTGGACGTGCCCGCACTGCACGACGACCGACGTCTTCGTGGCTCGAGGCGTCCGCGTCAGCGCCGCCGGTGCGAAGACCTACCAGATGAAGTGCCGAAAATGTCACCGCAGCTACCCCATCTCGGAGACCGCGCACACCGCGTACAGGGAGGCAAAATACGGAAACGAGCAGAAGGCGGCTGCGTAAACCGTTAATATGACGAACTGCGAATGCTGACTCGAAATCAGGCGTGCCCGAAAGGGTACCGTGGGTTCGAATCCCACCCTCTCCGCCAATGACTTAGGTAAAAAAAGCCCGCAGAAATGCGGGTTTTTTTGTGCCACTTACAAAAGTCGCGTCCTCTTTTGGCTATCATTTTCTCCCTCTGAAGCCATTGTCGTTTTTGAAGCACCTCGGACTTTGAGTCAGGTGTGCATGAGGCACACCTGATTGATAGTCAGGTAAGATTTTATGACGCGCTCCAATTACGCCCTCACTCCCTCGCAGCGCAACGACGCCCGCAAGGCGCTCGCCCTCCTCGCGCCGCTCAACCTCACCCTGGAGCAGGCCGCGCTCCTCGCGCTCAACCGCCGCTCCGCGATCAAGACGGCCGACGTCTCCACCGTGGCCGACGAGTTCCTGCGCAGCCGCCTGACCGGCGGCGCCCGTAGCGCCACGTACAGCTGGTACGAGGAGCGCATCAACACCATCGTGGCGAAGTTCGGCGACCGCCCGATGGCCGGCATCACCCGCGGCGAGTTCAAGGAGTGGCTCGCCCAGGTGACCGAGAGCGCCTCCTCTCGCGCCGCCACCGCCCGCGCCGCCCGAGCGTTTTGGCGCTACGCCCTGCAGAAGGATCCGCCGCTCGTCCATGAGGTCGTGACGCAAGGCCTCGAGTTCCAGGCGCCCGCCGCCGGCGGCAAAGGCTCGACCAAGTTCCTGACGGTGCCGCAGTGCCGCACACTACTCCTCAAGTGCCAGGAACGACTGCGCTCCGCGCTGGCCCTCATGCTCTTCGCCGGGATCCGGCCCGAGGAGATGGCCGGCGACAACAAGCCCAAGCTACGCTGGGAGCATGTGAACTGCGACGAGCAGATCATCCGCGTGCCGGCGGAAATCTCCAAGACGGGCGAGGCGCGCATCATGGAGGGACTGCCCGAGACCGTGTGGGCGTGGCTCACGCCCCAGGGCAACGACCAGGACGTTCTGCCGACCACCCGGCGCACGTTCGTTTACTGCAGCCGCGAGCTGATCGGGATGGCCACTTGGCCGCAGGACTGCCTGCGCCACTCGTTCGCCACCTACGCGGTCGCCAGCACCAACAACCCCGGCCAGGTCGCCATGTGGCTCGGCCACAACGGCAACCCCACGATGCTGTACCGGCACTACCGGGGACTGACGACCAAGGCCGAGGCCGAGAAGTTTTTCGCGCTGCGACCATAGGGTGGGACTACCCATGTCCCAGGGTCTCCGGTAGAGTTTTGCCAAGTCTAAGCGTTTCCACCACGTTGCTCGATTTGAGCGACGTCCTCCGTTTGGACGTTCCCATGAACGACCCCTTGAGCAACTACCGGGCCGCGCTGCGACTGGCCCTCACTTACCTTTCCGCCGTCGAACTCGCGGACTTCCGCCGGCGGATGAAGACGCTGCCTCGTCGGCGTCCAAAAGCGCGGCGTGCCGGGTGATTTCCACCTGCAGTAATTCAGACACCCATTCGCTGAGAGAGCGGTAACCCAGCTCCTGCGCCAAGGCAATCGCCTGCTCCTTGATCTGAGGATCAAGCGTCAGGTTTGTGGGCCGATTGCGGCGCTCCGGCTTAATTCTGAACGATTTCACTGCGGCGTTTATGCGCATACGAATGCGCGAGGTCAATTTTTTCTTGAGTGTGCGCACACTCATGCGCATTCGGTTGCGCATTCCCTAATGGATTCCCCGATGCGCCGTACCGGAAAACCCACCAACCTGTATCTGAATCCCCGCCTGAAGGCCGAAGCCCTGGAGGCCGCCCGCGAGCGGTACAACTGCTCGCTCTCGGAGTTGGTCGAGCGGCTTCTGACCAGGGAGGTCTCGTTGAAGCGGGGGATGCTCTCTCTTCGTGCCCGCTAACTAATAATTATGAAACCGCTCGTCTCCACCCTCGCCGGCGTTGCCGCCGTTTTCACGTTCACGGTCTTCATGCTGCTCGCCGCCGTTGAGGTGGTGTTCCGCGGCAAGAGCGCGCTGTCCGACATCGAGTGATGCTTTCGCCGGAGGACATTGAGGCCATCGCCCGTCGCGTCGTCGAGCTGCAGCGCGAGCAGCAGCCGGTGCAACGCGACGTGCTGAACCTCAAGGAGGCCATCGCGTTCGTCGGCAAGGCTCACCTGGCCGACCCAGAGCAGGCCTTCCTGCGCTGGCGCAAGCGGCACCAGGTACGTCCCTGCGCCAAGGGGCGCTACTCCCTGCGGTCACTGAAGGCCGCCCTCGAGCGCGAGCAGCGCAAAACCTTTTACCCGCACGCGGCATGAACGCCGACACCAAACTTTTTCTCGCACTGATGACCGTCTTCTTCGGCGGCATCGCGCTGGTGGCCGTTGGCCTCGGCATCACAACGAAGACCGCGCTGGTCGCCACCGGCGTCCTGCTCTGCATCTGCACCGCCAAGGCGATGGCCGTCATCTGGAGGAGCCGCTGATGAAGCTCACCATCGCAGTCGACCCCGGCGCCTCCGGCGGCATCGCGTGGGACCGTGACGGCCAGCTCGGCGCGGTCGGCATGCCCGAGGCCATCACCGACGTGATCGACCTCATCCGCTCGCTCGTCGTCGGCACGCATCACCCCGAGATCTGGATCGAGGACGTGCCGAAGTTCGTCGGCAAGGCGATCCCCTCCTCCACGACCGCCGTCCTGTTCAAGAATTTTGGATACATCGAGGGCGCCGCCACGGCGCTCGGCCTGCGCGTCATCCTCACCAAACCGCACGACTGGCAAAAGCACTTCCGCCTCGGAACCAAGCGCGAGTGCGCCTCCACGACCGAGTGGAAGAACAAGCTCAAAGCCGAGGCGGCCCGCCGGTTCCCGACTTTGGACGTCACGCTGAAGGTCGCGGACGCGCTGCTGATCCTCGACTTCGCCCGAACGCAAAACGGGGCCAGCCCCCGCTACGCAGTGACCAGCCCCGCGGGCAACTCCCCAGTGCCCGCACACTTTTAACCCACGCTCAGTTTTCAGTCTCTCCCCATGAATACACAAACCACCACGACGGCTCTGACCGTCCACGCTCCCGTCCAGTCGGACGGGGATGTCTACAACAGGATGCACGACCCGCTGCAGGCGGTCGAGCGCCTCGGCGAGATGATCGCCACCTCCGGCATGTTCGGATGCCAAAAGGTCGAGCAAGGCCAGGTGCTGGCCCTCCAGTGCATGACCGAGCGCAAGGCTCCGCTCGAGCTGGCGAAGACCTACCACGTGATTGAGGGCAAGCTCTCGATGCGCGCCGACGCAATGCTGGCCAAGTTCCAGATGTCCGGCGGCACCGTCAAGTGGACGCGGCGTGACGACAAGGTCGTCGAGGCCACGTTCACCCTGGGCGGCAACTCCCTGCCCTTCCGCGCCACGCTCGAGGAGTTCATGAGCAACGGCGTCGCCACTGGCCGCGACGGCAAGCTGAAGGACAACTGGCGCAAATTTCCGCGCCAGATGCTGACCGCCCGCGTCGTGTCCGAGGCGGTGCGACTGCTGGCGCCGCAGGTGGTGTTCGGCGTCTACACGCCAGAGGAGATCACCGACTCAACCGGATCCTCCACGCCGGCAGCGCCCGAGATCAAGACCGTGACGCCCGTCGTCGACGCCACGCCGAACGCCAACCTGGTCAAGCTCGAGTCGATCCTCGAGTCGCACGCGGACAAGGCGAACGCCTACCTGCTCGCGAAGGGCCACATCACCGCGGAGCAGAACTTCCGCGACATGCCCGAGGCGCTCGCGGCCAAGGTCATCGCGAACCCCAAGGCCTTTCTTGAGGCGATCAACAAGTGACCCCGATGAAACCTGGAATCTACAACGACCTGCCGGCGGACCAGTATCACGCCGACCAGGCATACTCGTTCAGCGCGATCAAGCAGGCCATGCGCTCGCCGGCGCACCTGAAGGCCTGGCTCACCGCCCCGCCCGAGCAGACGCCCGCCATGCGGCTGGGCACGCTCACGCACCTGGCCGTCCTGCAGCCCGACCTGTTCGGCTCCACCACCGCCGTCGCGCCCATCGTCGACCGGCGCACCAAGGAAGGGAAAAGCATCTGGGAGCAGTTCCAGGTACAGAACACCGGCAAGGAAATCATCACGAACGACGAGCGCGAGCAGCTCACTGCCATGCGCGACTCGGTGCGTATTCACCCCGCGGCCTCTGCGCTGCTGGGCGAAGGCACCGCCGAGGTGTCGGTGTTCAACCAGTGCGTTGAGACCGGCCTGCCGCTGAAGGCCCGCATGGACTGGGTGCGCGAGAACGCCATTGTCGACCTGAAGACAACCGAGGACGCCTCGCCGGCCGGGTTTGCGAAGTCGGTCTCCAACTACAGGTACGACCTGCAGGCGGCCCACTACCGGCGGATGCTGAAGCTCCAGGGCCGCGGCGACCTGCCGTTCTACCTGATCGCCGTCGAGAAAGAGGCGCCGTTCGCCGTGGCCGTCTACCGGCTCGACGAGGGCGACCTCACGCTCGCTGACATGCAGATGCAGCAGCAGCTGCGGGCCATCGCCTCCTGCTGCGAGTTCAACTCCTGGCCCGCGTACAGCCGCGAGGTCGAAACCCTAACCCTGCCCAAGTGGCACAACCAGAAAGCCGCCTGATTTATGCCCGCCATGTTCACCGTCGACCGCGCCTCCGCGTCGGTCAAATCGTTCGACAAGCCCGGTGTCTACACCGTCCAAGTTGTGAAGGCCGAGCCGGCCATCACGCCGAAGGGTGATGCCATCGTCAAACTGGTGATGCGCTCCGACGACGCCTGCGTCGTCAGCGACACCTTCTACAACAAGGAAGCCGCCTGGTGGCGCCTGAATCAGATCTTGGCGGCGTGCCCGAAGGTTCAGATCGACGACGGCACGCAGCTGGATCTGTCGAAGCGCGAATCCTTCAACGGATTCCTGGAGCAGTTTGTCGGCCAGCGCCTGCAGGTGCGGCTTGAGGCGGAAACATACGTGAAGGACGGCGAGCAGAAGTCGGTCCTGCGCGTGAAGCGTTACTCGGCCGCGGCGGGTGCCGCAGACGAGGAGTTCTGAAGCTACCCCAGGGGCGCGACTGGTCAACGCGCACACTTTCATGCAGCTGAGACCCTATCAGCAGGACGCCGTTCAGTTCCTGCAGGACAAGCAGCGGGGCTTCATCGTCTCGCCGGCCGGCAGCGGCAAGACCATCATGGCAGCAGCCGCAGCCGCGAAGCGGTTCCCGTTCGGCGCACGCATCACCTGGCTGGCCAACACCCGCGAGCAGGTGCAGCAGGCCGAGACGGCCGCAGCGATCTTTGACCTGCACATCGCGGCGCACTGCGTCGCGGCGCAGCCCGACTGCTCAACCGCGGATCTCGTCATTGTCGACGAGGCTCACCACATGCCGGCGGCGACATGGTCGGCCACGGTCGGCCGCGCCCGCGGCATCATCTGGGGTTTCAGCGCGACTCCCTGGGCCGGCGACCAGGAGCGCGACGACAAGCTACGTGGGTTCTTCAAGGAGTTCCACGTCGTGCCCCGCGAGGAAGTGCAGGCCGGCGGCTCGATCACCGAGGGCCGCGTCATCGTCCACGACCTGGACGTCACCGGGATGTTCAACGACTGGATCGACCGGCAGACCGCGGAGGAAACCCTGCGCCGGTGCCGCCGCTACCCGTTCGTGGATCCGGCCGAGCATGAGCGCCGCGCACGCTGGCAGTTCACCGCGGAGGCCATCCGCGCCAACGCCGGCCGCAACGACCGCATCGTCGAGCTGGCCACGCGCTCCGAGGGCTCGGTGCTGGTGCTGGTGTCGACCGTTGAGCACGGCGAGCAGCTGCAGGAACGGATCCCTGGCTCACAGCTCGTCCACGCCAGGCTCGGCAAGGCGAAGCGCAAGGCCGCCATCGACGCCTTCCGCGACGGCACGCTGCGCTGCATGATCGCGACCAGCCTGGCCGACGAGGGCCTCGACGTGCCGCGGGCCTCGGTGCTCGTCCTCGCCTCCGGCGGGCGCTCCGCCGGCAAGATCGAGCAGCGCGCCGGCCGCGTGATGCGCCCGCACGCCGGCAAGGAGTTTGGCACCGTTCACGACTTCAACGACCGCGGCGCCGGGCTGGCCCACAGCCAGTGGTTCGCCCGCTGGAAGACATACAAGAAACTTGGATACAGCGTCACCTTCAACCGAGAGACCGCCGCCGCCGCCTGACGGATACTGCCCGCGCTGCTGGGACCGAATGGTCGTGCAGCTCATCAACTCCGCCTTCCCATGTCCCCACGCCATCCCCTCGACAGAAGTCCAACTCGACCTCTTCGCGAGCACCCGGCCTCCGAGGTGATGCGGGCGGTGGAGTACCTGTTCGAGAAATACGCCAAGCAGAGCGAGACCGTCCATGAACCAGGCTCCGTGCGTCCTCCGCGCACGTTCAAGATGCAGCAGCGCCGCCTCATGACGCAGGAGGAGCACGACAAGATTCTGGCCCTCTGGCGCAGCGGATCCGTTACACGCCCCCAGCTCGAGGAACGCTTTAACCGCAGCCACGCGACGATCTGGAACATCACCGCCGGCAAGCACCCGTTTTCTTCCCATGAACACGATCAACAAACTCCTAAGTCGGCTTGACCTCATGCTGGTCCGGCCCTCGCGGCTCAACACCGCCATCAAGCAGCAGGCCGCCGAGCACCTGCAGCAGGTCGAAGACCTGCAGCAGAGGCTGGTCGACCTTTCGCACGAAAACGAGAAGCCGAGGTGCGACGCGCCCTGGCAGTCGGAGATCCACGCGCTGACCGAGAAGCTGCAGAAGCAGAAGGTCATGATTCAGCGCCTTCGCGTTCGCGTCAGTTACTACAAGCGGAGGGCAGTCGCATGAAGAAGCTACACGACGCTGCCGCGAAGATGCACCAGGGCGCCACCGGCTTGTTCGCGATGCTCGACAAGGTGGAGACCAACGAGGAAGGCCTGATGCGCCGGCCCAATTACATCGGCACCTGCCACGCACCGGACGGCGAAAAGATCTGGGCGTCCATCGAACTGCTGAAGGAAGGCATGAAGGCCTTTGAGAAAGTCGAGGCGAAGAAAGGAGGAGGAACGTGACGCACGCCGACACCGCAATTCAACTGGTGCTCGGCGACCGCAACGCCAGCTACGGCAACCCGGCGGACGACTACGCCAAGGTGGCCAAGATCTGGAGCGGTCTCCTGCACCCGATCCTCAAGCGCGACATCACGGCGCAAGAGGCAATCCTGATGATGGTCGGCCTTAAGCTCGCCCGCGAAGTTCACGCCCACAAGGCGGACAACATCGTGGACGCGCACGGCTACCTCATCTGCTATGAGTGGGCGCAGTCGGGCGTGAGACCGGAGGCCGCCGCATGAAGAGGCAGAGCAACACGTACAAGTGGGAGCGGGCCACGCTCGCGAAGCGTGAGCGCCGGCCGGTCGCGAAGACCGTATCCACCATGCAGCTCTACCGAGAGATCTCGGACGGCTACGATCAGTTCATGGCCAAGCGCATCCGCGCCGCGACGCTGCGCCGCAAGGAGGGCAACGCATGAGCGACATCAACAAGTGCCTGGCCGCCTGCGTGGAGTACCGAGTCAAGCTCGACAAGCTCGAGGCCGAGAACGCGGAGCTGCGCAATGAGCTGGCCAGAGTGAACAACCAGACCAACTGGGAATGCACGTGCGGTGGCACCGACTGCGCGGGGCAGAATGAGAACGCCGAGCTGCGGGAGGCGCTAGCATCTGCGGAAGTCGGGTTGAAGCACGCGCTGATGATGGAACCGGGCGACCCGTTCAAGCGCATCAAGGCCATCACCGCCGCGCTAGATGCAGTTCGCGCCGCAAAGAAGGAGGCGCAGCCGTGAAGGCCACGCTCGAGTTCACTCTGCCCGAGGAACGCACCGAGCACCTGCAGGCGGTGCACGCCGGCGCGGCCTGGGCGCTCCTCGAGGACATCGACCAGCACCTTCGCTCGGTCATCAAGCACGGGCACGACTACAAGACCGTCGAGGCTCTCGCCGAGCACATTCGCCGCGAAATCGGCGACGTCCGCTCCTGCATCGACCCATGAACGGCAAGGGCGACTCACCCAGAAACTGCTTCAGCGAGCAGTACCGCAGCAACTACGACCGCATCTTCAAGCGGAAGCCGCCGCTCCCCAGCGACGACGAGATCCGCCGCAAGGTCACCCTCCCCGATGGTAAAAGACGCACTCGCAGAACGTGATCGCATCATCGCGGACCAGCGCCAGCTGCTGATCCGCAGCGTCGTGGCCATCGAGTCCGTCCTCAACGACGACGAGTTTGAGGAGGGCCACCTGGCGTTCCTGGTCACCACTCTGCAGTCCATCGTCATCCACCTGCACAAGCTCGAGAAACAACTCCCCACATGACCGTGCAACTTAACCCATACGAAATGTTGGCCGCAAAAAACTTTGCCAACCTGCGCATGATTGCGAACCGGGCGAACGCGGTGGCCAATGCTAAGATGGGACCGCAATCAGACGACGAAACGGATCTGATCGGAATCATCGCGGAAATCGCCTGGGCAAAGTGGAAGAATGTTTACTTCGACGTTTCGATTTCACCTAGAGCTGGATCGTACGATAACGTGACGCAAAACGAGCGCGTCGACATCAAGGCCACGACCAGGCCAAACGGAAGGCTGCTAGCCACGGCGAAAAAGAAGCACGAAGACGTCGACGTATTTGTTTTGGGCATCGTGCAGGACACCTCAACTCGCTTCGTCGGCTGGGCATATAGAAGCGAACTCATCTGCGACAAGAACCTCACCAATTTGGGGTACGGGCCGACCTACGCCTTGGATCAAAACAGCCTGCACTCGTTTACAACGACAACAACAGCATGACCGTCACCGACCGAGCCAGGCGATACCTGGCGACCTGCCCTCCGGCCATCTCAGGCGCGGGAGGACACTCCCAGACCTACACCGTAGCCGTGGCGCTCTGCCACGGCTTTTCTCTCCCCCGCGAACAGGCGCTGTCACTCTTGCGCGAATACAACGCCGGCTGCCGGCCGCCCTGGTCCGAGCGCGAGCTGGCCCACAAGATCGACGAGGCGATCCGCAAGCCGCACGACAAGCCCGCCGGGTTCCTGCTCACGAACGACGGCCCGCGCCGGCCCAGCTGCGTCAGCCCCTCCGGCAAGTTCATCGTGCAGCGCACCGCCGCCCCGGCACCCGTGCACGACATGCCGGCCGGCTATGAAGCCACTCGGAAGTTCCTAACTTCCCTCTTCCTGCCGACCGACTGGGTCTGCATCGCCACCGAGGCTCGCCACGACGAGGAGCGCGACAAGTGGTTCCCCGCCAACTCCGGCACCTTCATGCCCGTCAGCCGCTGGCTCGAGGAACACTTCGCCGGAGACACCAACGACATCTTCGACGACCGACCCGCGGGCGCCTGGATCCGCATCAACCCGACCTCGCCCGAACGCTACGACGGCAGCGACTCCAACGTCGCGCAGTACCGGCACGTGCTGATCGAGTTCGACGACAAGCCCAAGGACGAGCAGCTGGCCATCATCACGCAGTGCAACCTGCCCATCGCCGCGGTCATCGACTCCGGTGGGCGCAGCCTGCACGCCTGGGTGCGCGTCGACGCCGGCGACAAGCGCGAGTGGGAGCAGCGCCGCGACTCGGTCTACGAGTTCCTCTCCGATCACGCTCCCTGCGAGTCCAACAAGAACCCGTCCCGCTTCTCGCGCCTGCCCGGCATCCGCCGCGACGGCACCGAGCAGCGCCTGGTCGCGCTCAACATCGGCGCCCAGGACTGGGCCGAGTGGGTCGACTGGCGCGATCAGTCCGAGCTGGCCGAACCAGTCACGCCGGCCGAGCTGCTCGAGTACCCGACCGACACCGACCCCAACAATGTCCTCGGCCAACGCTGGCTCTGCCGCGGAGGCTCGCTTGTCATCGTGGGCCAGTCCGGCGTCGGCAAGTCCAGCTTCGCCATGCAGCTCGGCCTCACCTTCGCGCTCGGCCGCCCGTTCTTCGGCATCCGCCCGACCCGCCCGCTGCGCGTCGCATTCGTGCAGGCCGAGAACGACAAGGGCGACATGGCCGAAGCTCTCCGCGGCGTCATCCAGGGCATGGCCATCCCGCGCACCGACCTCGCCACGCTCGACCAGAACGTACGCTTTTACGACGAGACCGTTCGCACCGGCTCCGAGTTCGTCCGCCTCGCCCGCTCGATCATCGTGAAGCACAAGGCCGACCTCCTGATCGCCGACCCGCTGCTGTCCTACGCCGGCGACGACATCAGTGACCAGGCGTTCATGTCGCACTGGCTCCGCAACCAGCTAAACCCGGTGCTGCAGGAGACCGGCGTCGTTTGGGTCTGGCTCCACCACATGCCCAAGCCGCCCAAGGGCGAGCAGGCCAAGGGCACCGTGAGCGACCTGGCCTACGCAGGCGCCGGATCCGCCGACCTCACCAACTGGGCACGCGAGGTTGCCGTCCTGCAGCGCCAGGGCGACGAGCCGGTGTTCAAGTTCACGCTCACCAAGCGCGGCAAACGCTCCGGCATGCTCGACCTGGATGGCCAGCCCACCAGCGCCATCAGGCTGCAGCATTCTTCTGCCGGCATCTGCTGGGAGTACGCGGCGAAGACCACGTTCAAGGTCAACCGGGCCAACCCCAAGGACGCAGTCTCGCTGCTGGTATGACCCGCGACCAGTTCCGCACCATGCCGCCGATGCGGCACGACCGCGACCCAACCAGGTCGGCCGTCCTGGCCCATATCATGGCGCAGGCGGCATGCGACCTGGAGCAGGCCAAGCGCACGTTCCACTACCTGCGCAACAAGGGGCACCTGCGCTTTCAGAAGGCCGGGCGGACCTGGATGGGTGCCGAGCATACCCCCGAGGAGTCGGAGGCCGCCTATCGCAGCAGGATGGCCGCGGAAGTGGCCTCACTGCGCCACCAGATGGGCCAGCTGCAGCACCTGGTCGACAGATTGAGGGCCAGCCACAACGAGCTGGTGCAGCAGATCAGCAGCTGAACTTTTTTACACTTTGGGCTTGTAACCCAAAGCGGTTTGGGTTTTCTCTGGGGACGTTCAGCAACAACCAACCCAAAAACAACGACCATGACCTCCACCGCAGTCCTCCAGCACGCCGAAACAATGGCGCAGCTCGCGTGGAGCCGCAAAACGCGGAAATCAAATCCGTGGTCAACGGCGGACGTGCAGGGTTTTGTAAGCAGCATGGACCGCGCTGGCTATGTGTTCGAGGAGCACGAATACCCCGTCGACGGCTACTTCATCGCAAGCCGGTGGGAGCAGCTCGCTCAGTGGGCCGAGTCCATCGCGCAAAACGAGCGCGACACGGCGCGAGGGATTTAACCGGGCAAACTGAAGGCCAAGTTTGCCGCCTAACTTTATGACCGAACAACCCAAGAACCCCGCCGCCGTCGCCCTGGGTCGTCTCGGCGGCCTGGCCGGCGGCAAGGTCAAGTCCGACGCTAAAGCCGAGGCCGCACGCCGCAACGGTGCCAAGGGCGGCCGACCTCCAAAACCAAAACCGCAAGCACCCTCCACCCCGGCATGACCAGCCGGGGTTTTTTGCGTCCGCAGGCCAGAGGATGACGATAGGATGACGATAGGATGATTTTGGGGGGCTAAGGAAGGGGGCTGGTATTCTAAAGAATACTGAGGGCGCAGAAGACTGCCGCCCCTTCGGGCGGCATCTGCGCCCAGGTGATGGTCTACGTGAGAAACAACGAAAACACCCGTGGATGACGTCAAAAGCGCCGTTGGGATCGATTTAAGGCGCGTTACCGCTCCCGTACGGCAAAACGTACGCTGGCCCGCTCAACGCCCGCCAAATCGAACGCAGCGGCGGGAAATCGGCCGCGTGTTACGATACCCCGGCACTTCCGCACAAGTGCCGCGGTTCCGTCACCTGGCCCACTAGACTCAAAACTTTTCGCTCGGTACAAAAGCCACATGGGTGGACCGAGCCAGACCGAGGTGGACCGCGCAGAAGTTGACGGCGTGCAGCTGCAAACCGTCGACCAGCGCCTGGCCTCCGGCTCGGACATGAAGGCCCGCACCGCCGCCAACATCTCGCCGGAGAAGCGCAAGGCCATTGAGGATCTCCTCCGCAAGGGCCAGGGCATCGTCCGCACCGCCGTCGACACCGGCTCAAGCGCCGGCACCGTGGCCATCATCCGCGACCAGCTCCTCGAGCGCGAACCGGAGCTGTTCAAGCGCCACATGCTCGGCACGCTCCAGCACCTGGCCAACAAGACCGCCGCCACCATCGAGCGCGGGCTTTCTCAGCTCGAGCAGCAGGAAGTGAAGCCGAGCCAGATACCGGGGTTATCCGTGGCGCTGGGGATCATCATCGACAAATCGCAGGTTTTGGCCGGCGAACCGGCCGTTTCCGTCGTCGAGCACCGGGTCAAGGTCGACCCCGACGCGGTCAAGGAGGCCTTATTGAGACTGACGCAGCGCCCCGAAGCGGACGTCATTAACGTAACCGCCACCGCATCAGCAGGTTCCGACAGTTGATGTGCACAATCGCTATTATGTTAAGTAGATCCCGAAGTCGCTGGTGGTCAGAGAGTTATCTCGCTTTTCGGGGGTTTTTTGACGCTCGAGCCGCCGCGGCGCCATGGGGGCGGGGGGGGTGGCCCGGCGCCCGGCCGGCGGGGGGCGCGACGGGTTCCCTCACCGCAAAATTTTCTCCAAAATGCCCATGATTCGCGAGCTTGAATTGGCCCCGAGATTTGGCCTGAGCCGTGCCGACCTGGCGGTGAAGCGCCGGCAGCTGGTGGAGGGTGAGCACTGGCTGAAGGAGGGCCGCCCGAAGGCGATCTGGTGGACGCAGAAGGGGCTGGATGCGCTGGGGCTGGTGGTTGGCCTGCCCGAGACGCCGAAAGCGGCGGATGCGCCGGCGGTGGCGGTTGGCCATCGGATCCCTGACGACCAGATCCCGCGGGGTCCGCAGAACGGGCTGATCCTGGAGCATGGCCGGCCGGGCTGGTGGACGGCGGACGAGGCCTTGGTGGTGAGCAACGTGTTCGCGAACCGGAAGGCCATCCTGGTGGAGTTCGAGGGCAAGCAGGTGATCTGCCGGGTGAAGGACGCGACGAACTTCCACCCGCGGATGCTGATCCCGGTGCGGAAGTACGGGAACATCGTGCTGGCGGCGCGGCAGCCGCGGTTCCCTGGGAAGTGGTGACCGCCATGAACGACGACGAGGGCAAGGCTCGGGTGATCGTGGCGGCGGTGGGCGTGAGCCTGATCGTGAGCGGGGGCGTGGCCTGGGACCTGTGGGCGATGCGGTTCACGGCGGTGGCGCTGGTGGTGACGGGCGCACTGTTGTTCATGGCGGCCTCGAGTGCGCCGGAGGGCGACGACGAGTGAGCGCGGTGCTGCAGGCGGAGCCGGCGCAGGCCGCGGCCGGGTTCAAGCCGACGCCTCATCCGGTGATGACGGCGCCGAGCGAGGATGACCTGCGTGCGCTGATCGCGGAGAAGGGGATCGACTACGTGACGCACTGGATGCGGCTGCGCGAAGAGGCGATCATCCGCGAGCAGCGCGACCCGTACCGCAACGGCTACGAGCCGAAGCACTGGAAGGAGGCGGACAAGCTGCTGCTGAAGCACCGGGAGCTGCTCATCAACGGCGGCAATCGCGCCGGCAAGACGGAGTACGCGGCGAAGAGGGTGGTGAACCTGCTGGTGGCCAACAAGGCGGCGCGGGTCTGGTGCCTGCACACGACGAACATGTCGTCGATTCAGATGCAGCAGAACGTGATCTTCAAGTACCTGCCGCCCGAGTGGCAGCGGCTGCGGAAGACGAAGATCACGAACATCAGCTACACGCAGAAGAACGGATTCTCGGAGAACACGTTCGTGCTGCCGAACGGCAGCCAGTGTTTCTTTCTGAACTACAGCCAGGACCGGAAGGTGATCGAGGGTGGCGAGCTGGACATGATCTGGTGCGACGAGCTGGTGCCGCTGGACTGGATCGAGACGCTGCGCTACCGCCTGGTGACGAGGAACGGGCTGTTCCTGCTGACGTTCACGCCGGTGACCGGGTTCACGCCCGCGGTGAAGGAGTTCATCGCCGGCTGCAGGTTCCAGCTGGCGCTGAAGAGCGAGCTATTGGCCGACACGGTGAACGTGCCTGGCCTGCCGAAGGGCACGATGCCGTACACGGCGCTCTGCCACGGTCAGAAGCGCGGCGCGATCATCTGGTTTCACTCGGCGCTGAACCCGTACAGCGACTGGAACAACATGAAGACGGCGCTGGCCGGCCGCGGAGCGTACGAGGTGAAGATCCGCGCTTACGGCTGGGCGGATGCGCTGCAGGGCAGCCAGTTCCCGCTGTTCTCGGATGCGAACGTCGTCGCGCCGGAGCGGATACCGAAGGACGGCACGAACTACATGGTGGTGGACCCGGCCGGCTCGAGGAACTGGTTCATGCTTTGGCTGCGGGTGGATGAGAACGGCCGGCGCTGGATCTACCGCGAGTGGCCTGACATGGCGGTTGGGGAGTGGGCGCTGCCGGGCGACAAGCCGGACGGCAAGATGGGCATCGGGCAGCGGAACGGCGCGGGTCGCGGCATCTCCGGCTACCGCGAGCTGATCCGCGAGATGGAGGGCAAGGAGGTGATGTTCGCCAGGTACATCGACCCGAGGGCCGGAGGCACGAAGGCCGCAACGCAGGACGGCGGGACCTCGCTGGTGGAACTGCTGGCGACCGACAACGACTCGGAGGCGGGCGACCCCGGCATGCACTTCGAGCCTGCGGCGGGCCGCGGCATCGACGAGGGCGTGGGCATCATCAACGACTGGCTTGCCTGGAACCCGAACGAGCCGAGGAGCGCGGAGAACGAGCCGAAGCTGTTCGTGTCCCGCGACTGCCAGAACCTGATTTACTCGCTGAAGGAGTGGACGGGCGCGGACGGCGACAAGGGCGCGACCAAAGACCCCATCGACTGCCTGCGCTACCTGGCCGTCATGGACCCGCAGCACCACAACTCGCGCAGTTTCGCCGCGGTCGGCGGCGGTTCCTACTGATGAAAGCCTCGGACTACCCTCTCCTCATCACGCGCAAGCAGGCCAGCGAGCTGACCGGGCTGGACGAAAAGTACTTTGACCGGCTGCGGCATGAGAGCCGGCTGCGCACCTACCGCACGCTCGGTGGCCTGCACCGTTTCTACCGCGACGAGGTGCTCGAGCACATCGGCGTCACCTTCAACACCACCAAACCACAATGAGCTACAGCTACAAATCCATCCCCGGCAACCCGACGAACGACCAGCTGGTCGAGGCGGGCGACAAGCCGGACGTCAACTACTTGAACTTCGAGTTCAAGCGGAGCCTCTACACGGGCAACAACGTCACCCGCGTCGACAACAACGACGCCGTGCGCTACTGCAAGTGGAGCGGGCAGACCGACGACGGCAAGAAGTGGTCGAGCACCCGGCCGGACGGCGAGCAGGTGTTTCCGTTCGAGGGCGCCAGCGACGTGCGGGTTCGTTTGGTTGATTCAACCATCAACGAGATCGTGGCCACGCTGACGACCGCGTTCGAGCGCGGTTCGCTGACGGTGTCGGGCGTGGACGTGGGCGACGCAGCGGCGGCCTCGACGGCCACCGAGCTGATGACCTGGATCCGCGAAAACAAGCTGAAGGCGGACCTGCAGCGCGAGGCCGAGCTGCTGGCGCAGTACGGTCAGCAGTACGGCTGGGGAGTGGCCCACGTGTGCTGGGACCAGAAGGTGGCGACCCGCACCCAGTCCATCAGCGCGCAGGAGGTGATCTCGCTGGCGCAGCAGGCGGCGGCGCAGAACCCAGGCTCGGTGCTGGCCGAGCTGCCTTCGCTGATCGCGAATCCCGAAAGCGAGCAGCAGGCGGCGGACATCGTGACGACGCTGCTCCCCGACATGACGATCCGCGACGCCCGCGCCTTTGTGAAGGGTCTGCGCGAGGAGGGCCGCGGTGAGTACGAGGAGGAGTACGTGCAGCGGAACCTGCCGATCATCACCGCGCTGAAGCCGTTCGACGAGGTCTCGTTCCCGCCGGAGACCATCGACCTGCAGCGTGCCCGCGTCATCTTCCGCCGCGAGTACTTCACTGAAGTGGAGCTGCGGGCGATGGTGAACAACGCCGGCTGGGATCCCGAGTTCGTGGAGAAGGCCGCGGTGACGCAGGGCCGGCAGAGCTGGTACAACAACCCGAACCTGGTCACGACCTCGCTCAACGTCACCGGCACGGTGCGCAACGATCACCTGATCGAGATCGTCCACTGCTACTCAAGGTCGCTTTCGCCCAAGGGCGCGCCGGCGATCTACTACACGGTGCTCTGCCCGCAGCTGGATGACTCTCTGTACGGCAAGTACGAACTGCTGGACTACGCGCACGGCGAGTACCCGTTCGTCGAGTACCGCCGCGAGCGGGTCCGCCGGGCGATCTGCGAGTCCCGCGGCATCCCCGAGCTGGCCATGACCGACCAGGAGGAGATCAAGGCGCAGCACGACAGCATCCGCGACCGCACGGCGTTCTCCACGCTGCCGCCGATCAAGGTGAAGAAGCGGATCGGCATGGTGAACAAGATCGGCCCGGCGGTGCAGCTGCCGGTCACGCAGTCCGACGACTACCAGTTCATGGACCCGCCGCGGAGCAACATCCAGGAGGCGATGGTCGTGATCCAGCAGGTTGAGTCACGGCACGCCAACTACTTTGGCCTGCAGCACTCCGCGGTGCCGCCGGCGAAGGCCGCCTCAATCATGCAGAAGGAGGTCAACAACTGGTTCGGCACCTGGTCGCGGATTTTCAGCCAGACCTTCCAGCTCTGCCTGCAGTACCTGCCCGAGGAGCAGATCCTGCGCATCACCGGAGGCTCCCTCCCCCGCAACATCTCCGAGATCGCCGGCCAGTTCGACTTTGTCCTCAAGTTCGACGTCCGCGAGATGAACGACGACTACGTGATGAAGAAGCTGCAGGCCATCTCGCAGTTCGTCATCCCGCTCGACGCCGGCGGCGTCATCGACCGCAACAAGTTGATCCAGGCCATCACCGCGGCCATCTCGCCCGATGCCGCCCGCGACATGGTCGTCGACCAGGCCGGCGCCTCGCAGCAGATGTTCAAGCAGGTGCAGTCCGACGTCGGCATGATGATGCTCGGCAACGAGGCGTTGTACGTGGAGAACGATCCGGCCGCGCAGACCAAGCTCGGCTACGTGCAGCAGGTCATGCAGTCCAACCCCAAGGCGCAGGCCGCGGCGCAGCAGGATCAGAACTTCCAGCAGCTGCTGCAGAAGTACGTCCAGAACCTGCAGTTCTCGGTGCAGCAGCAGCAGAACAAGCAGGTTGGCCGGATCGGGGTTGAGCCGATGCAGCAGCAGCCCGCCGCATGATAAAGCCCGACCTGCTCGAGGCGTTCGGCTTTGAAGGCCAGAACAAGCTCTGGGACGCACTCCTGGCCCACTGTCAGGAGTGCATCCAGGACGAGGTCGAGACGGCCATCAGCCGAGAGACGCTCGGCGAGCACCGCGTCCACGCATCGGGGCGAGCGGAGGCCATGAACGACTTCCTGATCTCGCTGCACCAGCTGCGGGAGGAAGCCCTGCGCCGGCGGGGATCTGCGGGATGATCGCAGCAAAAGGTGGGTAGACCTTACCCGACCTGACTGGGCCTCTAGTTTCGCGACTGCCCGTGCCGCACTCTGCGCGCACGGGCTTTCTGCGCTGCGCCTTCGAGCAACGCTGCCACGACCTCTTGGCGGTCGCAAAACACCATGCCGACAGAAGCGACAGTTGAGGCCGCGCCGGCCAACGGAACGGACGCGGAAAAACCTCTGACCACATCCGTGGGAGAAAAGCTCGGTGCCCTCGATGAAGCGAAGCTCAGTGCTCTGCTTCGGAAGAGTTTCCTGAACGAGCCAGGAGAGGAACCCGTCAAGCCTGCCGAGGCGCAAGCCGAGGAAAAGCCGGCGGAAGAAACGTCCGAGGAAGCTCCGGCACAAGCCGAGGCCAACGAAGACACCAACGATCTTTCTCAGGAACTGACTCAGCAGCCATCCGATGAGGATGCAGCCGAGGCCGAGGCTACGGAGCCGAAAGCCGAGGAACCCGCCGCCGAGGAAGGTCTGCCCAAGGGGGCGCAGAAGCGCATCGACAAGCTCACCGCTGCACGCAAGGCCGCCGAGGCCAAAGCCGCGCAGCTGGAGGCCGAGATCGCCGCGCTGAAGCAGAAGGTCGACGCCAAACCGGCGGTCGACGACGCCCCCATTCGCCCACTGCCCGAGAATCCGTACCTGCACCTCCAGACGCAGGCGGATGTTGACTCAGCGATTTCCGAAGCCCGCAAGGTTCGGCGCTGGGCCGAGGAGAACGCGGACGGCACCACCGTTCGCGACGCCAACGGCAAGGAGACCGAGTACAGCGCCGAGGACATTCGCCGCATCAAGCTGAATGCCATCGACGCGCTCGAGGAACACCTGCCCAAGCAGCTCCAGTACGTGCAGGCGAGGGCGCAGATCGACCCGCAAGCCGAGGCCACCTACAACTGGTGGAAGGACAAAACCTCGCGGGAGTACCAGGCCGCGCAGAACATGCTCAAGGCCTTCCCCGAGCTGCGGAAATTCCCCGACTACAAAATGGTCGTGGGCGATTACCTCCGCGGCGCGCAGGCCCGCGAGTCCGAGTACGCCAGGCAGAAGTCCGGTCAGCCCGCGGCCAAACCCGCGGTCAAGAAGGCTCCCGCCCAGCCCACTCGGCCGGCTATCGCGCCTCCCACGGTCACTCCGCAGGAGCGCAACGCGAAGGAGGCGGTCAACCGCTTCCGCAAGGCGCCCAACTCGGACTCTCTCAAGGATGTCGTGCTGAGTCAGTTTCTGTAACCAGGAAAACACTACAATGGCTCAACTCTACGAGCGTTCTCAGGTCGGTAAACGCGAAGATCTCGCTGACTATATCTCGCTGGTCGACGCGAAGGACACCCCCTTCGTCTCGATGGCTCCCAAAGGCTCCAAGCCGGGCAACACGTACCTGCAGTGGCAGGCCGACAACTTCCCGGCGACCGCCACCACCGGCACGGTCGACGGCACCGACGTCACCTCCGGCGACTACCAGAATCTCAACTCGGGCCGCGCCCTCCTGGCCAACTACATCCAGGTGTTCCGCCGCCCGGTGCGCGTTTCGCCGCTGTCGGTCGACGTCTCCATCGTCGCCGGCCTCAAGGACGAACTCGCCGGCATGGTCGCGAAGGGCATCACGCTGATGAAGCGCGACATGGAGGCCACCTTCCTCTCGGCCAACGACGGCCAGGCGGACAATGGCACGGTCCCGTACCTCACCAAGGCGCTCGGAACCTGGGTCAGCACCTCCGGCGGCACGACTCCGGCGGTTCCCGCTGCGTTCCGCACTCCGTCCGGCTCCATCATCGGCGGCGGCGCTGCTGCCTCCACGCTGACCGAGACCAACGTGCAGGATCTCCTGACCTCGATCTGGGGCCAGACCGGCACCTTCCGCGACTACGACTGCATCGTCGGCAGCACGCTGAAGCGTTCCTTCACCAACCTGCTGTTCACGACCTCGCAGAACGCGAACACGAACACCAGCGCGTCCATCCGCACGTTCAACCGTGAGGCCGACGCCTCGACGTTCCTCTCGAGCGTCGACGTGTTCGAGGGTGACTTCGGCCGCCTGCGGCTGCACCCCGACGCCTTCATGCCGGCGGCGTACAAGGGTTACGTTGTTCCGATGGATCTCTGCGAGATTCGTTACTCGAGCCTCCCGACCGTCAGCGATCTGCCCAACTACGGCGGCGGTCCTGCCCGCCTCATCGAGGCGGTCGCGGGCCTCGTCGTGAAGAACCCGCTCGCGTTCGGTAAGTTCGATTTCTCGAGCTGATCGACATGATCGAGGCCATCCCCGCTGATCTCTACAAGCCGTTGCTCGATGAGTTTCGGCGGGGGTGGCATCGTGAACAAGTCCTGGGCCGGATCGAGGCCAAGAAAGCATCAGGACTGGCGAAGAACTATCACCGGGGCGTGGACGGGCTTGGCCGTCTGCGCGCCCGCATTCCCGCTTCCTCTTTTCACTATTGGGGCCAGCGACTGGGGTATCAGTGCTGGCAGGACGAAAGTTTCCTCCGCGAATTTTTGAAGGACAACGACCTCGAGGTAAAAGGCGGCAAGACGAAGATGTCAGTCGGATACGGCAAGAGCACGACGAACGGCTCGATGGCCATCCTTGACCAGTTCGGACGCCCCGCACTCGCAGCCTGATGCGCACCGTCGACTACAGCACCCTCATGTACCGCTGGATGCAGCTGGCGGGACTGGATCGTTCGGCGATCACGTCGATCAATTTCAACACGTTTCGCGACTTCGCCAGCAACCGGATCGAGCACATCTGGAAGAACGATTACTGGCCGGATCTGATCCGCGTGTCGTCGCCGCAGACCGTGTCGGTCGACGGCAATGGAGTCCGCACCGTGGCCCTCCCGTCCGACGCGGGCGAGCTGCTTGACATCTACGACCAGGATCCGCGCCTCACGACCCGCGCCAGGTCGCTCAAGTATTTTCTCTATTCAAGCGCCACGACCGACTACGCGAACCTGATGCAGGACACCACGCCGGTGTACCTGGAGTACAAGGTGAAGGCGCCGGCGCTCTTTGGCGACTCGTACAGCGCGTCGGCCAGCTACTCAATCGGAGCGCAGGTTTATTTCGACACCTCAACCGACAGCGGTTCGTATCTGCCAAGCAGCACGAAGGCGCCTGCCGGCAACTTCTATAACTGCACGGTCGCTACTTCGCCGGGGCAGTCCCCGACCACGACGTCGGCCAGCTGGTCGAAGGTCGAGATCCCGTACTTCACCGGAGACTTCCTGGTCCGCGCCTGCCTGGCCGACTACCTCCGCTCCGAAAGCCAGTTCGACCAGGCTCTGGTCGTGGAGAATGACGCGACCGCGGCGCTGGAGCGCGAGGTCGACAAGGTCATCCGCGAGCAGGGCCAGGTCCGCCGCGCCGCTGTGTTTACCTACTGATCCGCCATGCACCTCACCAAAGCAGTCAACTTTTACCCGAAGCCGAACGGCACCAAGGCCGACGAGCGGCTGACCGTTTCCTCGGCCATTGTACAGTTCGCCACGACCTGGGACATCACCACGCAGTATATAGTCATCGACGTGCAGAACGCCGACGTGATGGTGACCTTCGACGGCTCTTCTCCGAGCGCGACCAACGGTCACCGTCTGTACGCCGGCTCGAACGTCATCTGGTCCCGCCAGGCCGCCGCCGCGGCCAAGTTCATCCGCCAGGGCGGCACCGACGCCGCGGTTCACGCCTCACAGTTCACCGACTAAGCCACCATGAGCAACGTACTCGGCAACATGCCGCCGGTCTTCGGATCCGGCTATCGTGGCGTCGTCCCGGCGCCGTCCGCAGCCGACGTCTCCGCGCAGAACATCCTGCGCGCCGACGGCACCTGGGGCGCTGGCCCAAGCGGCACGCTGCCGTCGCAGACTGGAAACTCTGGCGAGCTGCTCACGACCGACGGCACGAATGCGTCGTGGACTGATTCGCTCAACAACTTCTCTGTCTCCAACCTGACGTTCGGAGTCGGTGGACCGAATGCTCGCTCGTCCATCGCGGCGCGGGCGGCGCGGCAGGGGTTGGTGTTTGATGGGACGGGAACAGCCACACTGACCTTTGCTACTGGAGCGGGAGACTTCTCATTTGCTTGGCGGCAAACTTTGTCGGCCCTTCCTGCATCCTACGGCTACATCGTTAAGGGGGCCAGCAACGGCTTCAGCATATTCATCAATGCTGGTACTGG
>Ga0208644_1000311_pt1 | contig 38605 bp, 41 predicted proteins | sample VirMetDEL_Nov_18_FD_184517 | JGI IMG/M metagenome (GOLD analysis project Ga0208644, IMG submission 184517) | Aqueous microbial communities from the Delaware River and Bay under freshwater to marine salinity gradient to study organic matter... | ecosystem: Environmental > Aquatic > Marine >...
CAGTTTGTCCGAAGGCAGATCAAACTCAACGTCATAGTTGGAGACATTGATGCTCTTGTCCGGCGGCGAAAGAATCAGGTTAGATGGCGAATAACGCTGACGAACTTTACCCTGCGGATGGCTGATCGTCACATACTCTCCGCCAAGCTCAATCTGATTGTCTTTCGACATGGAAAGAAGCCCGAGGAACTTGTGAAGATCGTAGATGCCGAACTCGCGGTCGAATGATTCTGAGATGGTCGCTTCCGCCATCAACGCCTTGCTCGGGCTAATGGTACGAAGTTGACTTCCCTCTTTGATAACAAGACCTTGGTTGATCGAAGCATAGTTCTTCAGAATCTCAACCGTTTCTTTTGATAATTGCATAATCAAGTCTCCATTCAAAGTAAGTTAACAAATTATAAATCATTCACAGTCGAAAGTAAATGATTCAATCCTGGGCGCGACAAGAATCCATCGCATCAAGAATGCCGCTGGAAATCACGAAAAATCCGATAAATGAACTGTATATTGTTAAAAACATAAATCCCTCAGTTGAATAAATCTTCTAGTGAAGAAGGCGCGGAATACGCCTCGGGATGATATTTAGCAACAATATCGCGTCCCAAACGTGATTCTAGGTAATTATACCATTCTTTATCCTCCCACATGCCAGCCGAAACACCATTCCAAAGCGGACGATGAAGCGGGTGGTTCGAATTCAGCCTTCGACTCTCAACAAACTCATATCGGCAATCTTCATATTCCTTACTGCCAAGCTCGAGCATCTTTTCCCTAAGATAGCAGACAAGAGAAATGCGTTCCGAGTTTGGATGCTTGAGTTTAATCGGAGTGTTTCCGTGCATCACTTCGTGGTTGTTGATGAGGAGAAGATCTCCCGGTCGAACGTCGATCGCAATACGATATTCTGGTGCAACAAGGTACGCTCCCTCATACTCTCCATCGTTAGAAAGAACCAGAAGATTAGACAGACCATCAGAAAAGTCTCCAGCATCAAGGTGAGCCGCTGTTCTGAAGTTCTTGTTTACTGTTATCGTTGTGAATACAGTTTCGGGAACCAGAAAGCGAGGGTCTAGTTTATTTGCAGCGTTGCGTTGATTCTGCCAGCGCCAAGGAAGAAGTTCACTGAATCCCTGATCCAGACGCTGAAGGAAAGGGAATGCCTTCGAGAACAGATCATAGTGATCTCTGGTGTAAGAAGTTGCTCGACCATAAGGGATTCGAGGATAACGATCAAACCAACCTGCGATTCCAGAATTGACTGGGTTCGCATACGTTGTGGCTGAGATCATTTCTTTAGCAACAATTGCTGCTTCAGCCTCAGCCTGATGTTTGTTTTTGCGTACGACGTTGACCCACTTGTTGAAATCAAATCCATCTTCACAACCAGAGAGAGTACTGCCGATGGTCTTGACTTTGCTAGCAAGCCAAACCATTCCTCGCGTAGAAGGAGCAGAATTGTTTGCATATCTTGCACGAATTTCGTCGATTGGATCAACGTCGAAAAGATTACTTCCTGGTCGCATAAATGCTTCAAGAATTTCTATGTGCTCATCAGTTACCCAATCGCGGTTCTGAAGTTTGTCGCCCTTCGGTCCTGCTGCCAGACCACGGTTCTGACTTTCTGTTGCGGCTGCACGAAGTCCATGATATGCATCATCTTGTTGCTGCTTGGTGAAGAAGTTCTTTCTGAACTTGAAAATGATTTTGCGTTCATCGGAACCAACTTCACAATCAGAACAAGTTTTCTCGCAAGCAACCTGAGTGGATACATCACAACCAGCGGGCATGTAAGCATCACAGTCTTCTGTGATCAAAGTGTCATAGTGACTTTCATCAAGAAATTTACCAAGAAGATGCGAACAATCTAATTTTTTATCGGCGACAATAACGCGAACCATTTACAAACTCCTGAGAATAATACCATTACTTATGCAAGTATAAATGAAACCCATACGAAAGTAAATGGTATTATTTCTCCAGACTCTTCATGAACGATTCAACAGAAGACCTCAAATCGTCGATGGTACTATCGTTGACGAAAGTTGCATCAGTCTTAGTTCCAACCCATGCCCATTCGCTGTAGTGTACAAAGGGATACTTGGATTCCATGGAATCAGTCCACTTCCTTATTTCCTTTAGGTTGTCTTTAACAGCAAGATCATACCACTCAGGCTCTGGTCCTCGAAGAACGCGAACAAGAGCACCGCCAGCCTCTCGAATCATTTTGATTTCATTGGGAAACCGAACGTCAGTTATGACATACTTCTTGTTCGGATCCATATTACTCAACATGGAATAGACCCAGATGTTGTCGCCGATTATCTTTCGGCAAGCATCAGTTCCCAACCATTGAAGCATCTTTCGCGGAGTTACTTCATAGCCAAGATGTTTCGTCCAGAATGGATCAGCCTTGTCTCTGAATTGTCTAGATTCATCTGTGTCGCCTTCAAGAAGCTCTCGCTTCCATCCGAAGATAGAAGAGGTCGCATCTTTCAGTGTTGCCGCGAAGCTGGCTTTTTCGTAACCAGCTTCGCGGAACATCGCACCGACAGTATCCTTTCCGCTTCCGGCGAAACCCAGAATACCAACGATATTCATAATATATCCTCCAACGACTTAGAGAGATCCTACCCATTGGGCTACAGCCCCCATGTCACCGTGGAACGCATACGTTCCGATATGATGCGTTTTCATCCACGGGCAAAGCCAGATCTTGCCACCCATATTTCGCCACCACTGACAGAACATGTAATCTTCCGACAGATAACGATCAGACTTGCCGTGATCGATAGCAGTATCGAAGAAGGCATGAATGTAACGCGAACCATCGAAGTTGGCTTGACCAACGTGATCGGGCTTATAACGAAGCTCAGGGTATTGCTTCTCAAATTGCTCGAACACTTCACGCTTCACAAGCATGAAGCCAGTTCCGATTTCAAGAACTTCCAGAGGCTCACCTACGCTGAACTGACCAGTACCAGCAACAGCATTGAAGACATAATCGCCAGTTACTTTTTCAACTTCGCCAGGCTGAATATCAGGGTTTCTCTTAATTGCTTCAACCACTGAACCCCACTTGATAGATTTCTTAGGATACGGACCGCCATTAATATCTTTATCCATCGCAAGAAGAGCGATAACGTCTCTAGGATCAAAGTGGATATCAGAGTCAATGAAAAGAAGATGAGTAAAGCCAGAACGAAGGAACTCGTCAACAAGATAGTTTCTAGCTCGTGTAATAAGGCTTTCGTTGAAGATGAAAGAGAATCTGATTTCAATTCCATATTGTGCACACACCGATTGAAGATCGAGGCAGGATTTGATGTACATTCCGTGAGCCATACCGCCATACATTGGCGTTGCTACGAAAAGACGTTTCTTCTGCAGCTCTTCTACTTTGATTTCTAATTGCATTTGTTTTCTCCATGCTAATTGAATAAGAGAATGGGTGGGTCATTGCGACCCACCCTCACCTCAAGAACGCATCCTGTTGCTTTTATTTTACAGGAGGCATATTCTATATAGTCATCTCTTATTACGCAGAGAGAGCCTGCGCATAGAGGCTCGCACGAGCGCGGGCAACATGACGCGAAGCGCGATTGCGAGCAAAAGAGTAGCTCGGCTTGCCCAGACGATAAGCGAAGGTCTCTTCGCCACGGCTGGTCGTCACGCGGTTGGTGTAAATGCAGAAGCCTTCGTTGCGAAGACGATACACCAGATCGGCGATGTTACTCACCTTGAACATGGTACGAGCCTGTTTGGTCGTGACCTGTTCACCGCGAGACAGGTAGGAAAGGAAAGACATACGTGCAGACATAGAGTTCACCTCAATCAAGTGCCCGCATTAAACAGAAAGAGAAGAGTTCGCCATGCGGGCGCAACGAACTCTCTCAAGTTAATTACAGCTCAGTGATTTCCGGAGTTGCCTCGGGAGCGCCAACCGAAACGTCAGCATTCACATCCAGCTTCTCGTACAGGTCGAAGAAAGCAGCTTTGGTATCCGAATCGAAACGATTCAGCGCCAGCTCGATTGCCTTCTTCTTGTTACGGAACATTGAGTATGCCTGAGCGATTCGAACCAGACGGCGAGTCGAAACAACTTCGTCGACGGCACCTTCTTCGAAGGACTTGCGAATTACCTCAGCCCAAGAAACCAGCTTCTTGGCGAAGTCTTCGTCTTCGATACCGAGTTGCTTGAAGTTCAGAAGAACGATGCTCTCCTCAACTTTGCTCTTGGGATATTCCTGTTCGAACGTAACAGCGAAACGGTCAAGGAACGCTTCGTTCAGAACGTTCGCGCCAATGAATCGACCATCGTCGCAGCCTTTGCCTTTGGTGTTAGCAGTAGCAACGATGTTGAACCCAGGTGCCGGACGAATCACTTCGCCAGTCTTCTTGTCGAAGTATGGCTTGCCTTCGAGGATAGGCTGAAGGCAGAGAAGGCGCTCAGAACCATAATCCGTTTCGTCCATCAGAAGCACAGCGCCACGACGCATCGCGATAAGAACCGGACCTTCGCGACGAACTGTATTGCCGTCGATCAGTTCATAAGAACCGATCAGATCGGTCTCGTCGGTTTCTTTGGTAATGTTTACACGAACCAGCTCGCGATTGAGGTTGGAACAAACCTGCTCGATCATCAGCGTCTTGCCGTTGCCGGAGAGACCAGTGATATAGATCGGATAGAACATCTTAGAAGAGATGATCTTCTTGATGTCAGTGTAAGAGCCGAACGGAACATAAGTCGGATTCTTATCCGGAACGAATGAATCGCTGACAGGCGCAGCCACACGACGCTGAGTCATTTGGATTACGGGAGCCATCATTGCGACTTGAGCAACAGGCTCTTCGACTTCAGCAGCCTGCGGAACGAACGTCGGCGTGGAGAGGAACGAATACATTCCGCGCGCGGCACGGTTCTCCGGCTTGAAAATAAAGCCAGGATTGGCAAATCCATTTTTGGTCGCGAGTCGAGCGATCTCGCTGCCACGCGCCATACCGCTGGGGAACGTTTCGGTCAGAATTTGAAGAAATTCATTCTTGGCGACTTGAGAGGCAAAGGTCTTCATCATGTAGCTCCGTAGAGGTTGGGGTTCAATCAATCAACACAATCATTATACGCTGGTTCAACTTGAAAGTAAAGTCATTTTTCAAGTTGCTACCTGTTTAGCGAAGTTGGAAAGTACAGCGCGGGAAGCATGCTTATCGCCCTGAGATTTCATAAACTTCTTAGCCATCTTGCGGCTGTCTTTCTTATCTGAATCATCAAGATACAGGTTGGTTTCTTTTCCTGCTGGATTGATGAAGTAATAAGAGTCATATCCCATAGAAGGCAGCTCAACGAAACCGTTCTCGCGATAGAGCCTGCTGACTCCAGAGTATTTCTCTTCGCCAATCTTGTATTTGCAGTGGCGGAAGGAACTGCCCACAAGATAGAAGCCAATATGCTGCACTCCGGTGACTTTTTTCACGAGCGCCGTGATCGAAGCCTGAACGTCAGTGCCGCCGTGTGAGTTCTTGATGCAAACAACTTTCTCGTTGCTGTTCTTTTCTCGCAGAACTACTTTGTTTTTGCCATAGGCAGAAACTCTTTTCTTAATGTTATAGACACCAGAGTGATACACATCACCATTGCCATCGCCATCGCTGACATAGACCACGTTGACGATATCGTTCTTGTACTTCTTGCGGAAGTTCTCGATGATTTTGATAGAGGCAACCGAAGTCTGCTCGAAAGGAGTCGAGTACATACCGAAACCTGCTGCCTCGGCATTCAGCTCCAGATTGCAATATTTGATCTTTTGATCTTTAGTCAAATTTCCGCGATTGTAGGTGTTAGTCAGATTACCCACCATCAGAAGCATATTGAATGCCTTGCGGTATTCGTTAAGAGACATATTGGAACTGATCAATTCTTTCAGGTGAAAAGAATGATCTTCTTCAAAAAAGAAAGAGTTTGGAGTGGTGATGAATTTATCATCACGCCGCTTGAAATATCTATTCGAAGCTCTGGAATGCATATTGCAGAAACCGTAGACCTCGAAAGGCAGGTTGATCATTTTACAGAACGCGGCGAGTACGAGGATCTGTTCCATGCTCTCGCCGAACTGCGATTTCATCGAACCCGACAGGTCGAGGAACAGAACCATTCCGTGCGACTTGCCTTTATCTACCGTCGTTACTTTACGGAAGATGTCGTTGGTCATTTTGTATTTGTGCAGTTTGCGCATGTCGAGGTCGCCAGTCTTGGATACTCGCTCGCGGGCATACTGATTGGCGTTCTTGTGCATTTCGAAATTCTTGATCATCAGGCTGATGTATCTCTTGTTCTTCCGATTAAAAGAAGAAAGCAGATCAGCGCCGACTGACTCCAGCGATATCGGAGTGTATTCGCGACCATCGCTCTTGTACCAGTTTTGCATCGAGCGATTGAAATCTTGCAAGCATTGATGCATTGCTTGATTGAAGTCGTCATACGTTTCGCGGAATGGAAGAATAATCTTGGAAAGATCAGCCTCGGGCAGGTCCAGATAAAGCGTCGGATGTTTCTCGTCCTCGATCAGCTCTTTCTCCTTCTCGCGGAACACTTGATCCGTCACCGAGCTGACTTGATCTTCCTGATTTTCCTCCTTGGGGGCTTGTTTGATTTTCTGAACAATTTCATTCAGTTTTTCTTCGATCTCCTCGGCGGAAGGTTCTTCCGTTTCTGTTTCCTCTCCTTCGCCACCAGTATCCGAATCAGAATCAACATCGTCATCAGAATCTTCTTCGCCGCCCTCGCTGTCGCCTTTTTCTTTTTCTTCTTCGTCAGGAGATTCCATGGAAAGCGAATCGACGTCCGGAATCAGATCTTCGTTTTCTTCGTCATTCAAGAAATCCTGCATCTGCTCAATTACATCTTTGAGCTCTTGCATATTGTTAATCTTGTCGCCTTCGTTTTCTTTGCTGTAAGCATACAGCTCTTTGCTGATGGCAACAACATCGTCCCACTCTTCGACGTTCTCGATGCGCGAAACGAATTCTTGCTCTTGTTCGGTGAACGGGACATTGAGCATCGAACCAACTTTGAAATGCAGGTTGATTCGGTCGACGACGTTGAGGTGATCCATTACACCGGGGACTTTGTTGATACCAAAGAAGTCGCGGCGCATCAGCTCGGAATATGCCTGATAGAAAGAGCGGCGTAGACCGGGATACTTTTGTTTCTGTTTTTTCTCAATGCGCGCATCTTCGACGACGTTGAGAATTGGCTTGAACTTGTTCATATCATTTTCGGTCACGGCATCATGCCACCCTTCCATAGGGGTGTAAAGAGCATGACCAGTTTCGTGACCCATCATCAGGTCGTACAGGCTACCATCCATGTCCTGCCAGATGGGGCAGATCAACGTCCGGTCTTTGAGGTCGAACGATGCTGTTTTGGCTTCCGCTGAGTGAATGACAGTGACGTTCTCTTGAGAGAGCAGGCGAGCGAGGATCGACTTAGATTGTTTCAGGTCAAGCATCGAATGGTTCTCCAGTTGATGCAGTCATTATATAGGTTCAGAAGTTGAAAGTAAAGGGTTCAACTTGAAAATTAGAACATCGCCCTATCCCAGACGTCCATTAGGTTCTTCAGGAATAACGAAGCTTGACTTTTGGAGAGGCTGATGCATTTGAATTTAATGTAATTGTCGATGTAGATGTCTCTTATTTTAGAGAGAATCTTAAATGCCTCTGGAGTGAACCCCTGCTTGTTCGTATCAGCCTGATAGGTTAGAAGATCCCTAAAGAAGTTCAGGCTGTCTTTCTCCGGACCCCACATTGCACGAATCCCTCCTGCTGCGCGAGGATAATCTGCTTGAAGTTGGTAGAGCAACTCTTCAACTTCTTGTGGAACTTTCATGACGAACATAGCGGTCTACCAGACAAACCTTATAAAACAAACACCAAACCCGAGGAGAAACCCAAATCCAAAGGATCCGATGTTATCGTAGAAGAATTCATTGAATCGATCAAGAAAGTCCATTATACAGTCTCCTTGTGCCTTTCGGAAAAAGACGCCATCCAAGCAGAAACAATGTCGCGGGCTTCATACTTCTTCAGACCAAAGACCTCTTGCATATAAGGTGGTGCGCCGAACATGTTAATCTGACCACTGCGGCGCAGTGCGTCGAGGAAGTCGAAATACTCTTCATATTTATGATCCATCACGCAGCCCTCTCATAAGGATAGTATTTGCCAGTGCCGCAGCAGGCATAGCATGTGTATAGACGCCCCGTTTCTTCTTCGAAACCATGATCCCCCCAGCCACCGCAGCGCATACAGGTGTCTGTGGCTTCGGCTTGAGTCAACATGACCCACTCTTGCCAAGAATTTTGAGTTTCAAGCCTGACCATTTTGTTACCTCAAGAAACCCGAGTTACCGTAAGAACGTTGCCGTTCCGCCTGCACTTCAAGACGACCCCATGTTGCTTTTTAGCATAACTAGCAACAGCCACGATGCGCTTGAGTTTGACGTCTGAACCTCGAAACAGTTTGTAGCTGCGAGGCGGAATCGCAATCAACCTCGAAGTCATGGTTTTCTTGTGCGACCGACCCAAGCCGCTCTTGGTTGGAGAAGCATGAGTTTGCACTTTCGGTGCAACAACTTCGACTTCTTCATCAAGAAGCTCTTCATCGACTTGCGGGGAAAGTCCAAAAGACTCGCGGACAGCAGCACGAATTTCGCGAGCGTAGATGGCAAGGATTTCAGGGTTCATAGCAACGTTTCCTTTGTTAAGAAGATCAGACACAGTTTTCATCACGCAAATTCCCTCGGCAGGATGCCGTCAAACATACCAGCGCACTTGTAGCTCAGCCCCAGGTTGTAGCAGGCATACTCTGCATCAGCATATCCGCCCATGTCCAGCCCGTCTACAATCCAGCGAATCGCCGTCTCGCGATCGCCGGCACCCATATCGATGACGCCAGCGATCTCTTTCTCGAAAACTCGGAGGGCTTCCTCCTCTTCGAGGCGCTGGCGCTGAATAGCGTCGCACACCGCATCGGTCATGCGATCAGCAATTGCCTCCAGCTCCTCGATGCTCTTCGAGCTGAGGTCCCAATAGGTGGGGCGGAAACCATACGCATCCTTGTGCGCGTCCGAGATGTAGGACATCAGGTCGTCGCGGCGATCTTCGATCATCTTTGCCTCCTCGGCAACTTTGAAATCTTCGTAGACGTTGAACGGCGAGTAGGCAGCGTCCATACGCGACGCCCAGTCGTTAAACATTGCGGCTTCTTGGCTCATTTTTCGCTCCAGTTCATCAAGTCAACGAGGGTATTATGACCGAGTAGAACCAGAAAGTAAAGAAAAACAACTCTAGGAAAATCAATGACTTAGCATCGGGGTCGGCTAAGTCATTGATTTATAAGGGGATGTGAGAAACGGTAATTTTACGCTTTTTGAGCCATTCGCTCCAGCTTTTCGGCGTCACGCGCTCTTCTCTTCTGTATGCGGATCTTATCCTTGGCTTGCTGGAGTTTGACCGGCGAAACCTTCTTGGTGAAGCACGTGCCGTCCAGATGATCCATCTCGTGCTGAATGACTCGAGCAGTGAACCCGTCGAACGTTTCTTCTCGCTGCTGCCTGTTCTCGTCAGTCCAACGCAGCTTAACTTTTGTTGCTCTCTTGACTTTAAGAAAGAGACCGGGATAGCTCAGACACCCTTCACTGTACTTGTCAGACTCGCCAATGCTCTCGATGATCTCAGGATTGAAGCAACAAAAGAAAGTGTTACCATGACCCATGACGAACACACGATAGGGCAAGCCAACTTGATTAGCAGACAAACCTACACCACCATATTTCGCCATCGTGTGAAGAAGGGAAGTGGCAAGCTGCCCTGGATGAATCGGAGGTCGAGTGAAGTCGAAAGGTTCCGTCTTAGTCCAAAGAATTTTATCATACGGATCAACAAGTTCATAGATAGTGTAGTCGACCATGTTGCCGTCGACATACTTAACAATTCGTTGACCTTTAACTGCCATTATGCTATCTCCATTTGTGAGAAGTTCTTCACCTTGTCGAACTTCATGACTGTACCAAATTTATCTATAAGAGCATCAGTCTTATGACTGATCACGAAGATGTTTGAGTCTTCGCTAAGTTGATCTATGAGTTTCATCAGCTCGTCTGTTCCGGAAGAATCGATTGCTCCGTCGAAGATTTCATCCATGATCAACAGGTTCGTATTGATCGAGTTCTTCATGCGCGCGATTGCTCTGAACGTGAAGAGAAGGCTCAAATCAATCCTCATACGTTCGCCTTCAGAGAAGTTGTCGTACGAGAAGTCATCGCGGTGCCTAGACTTGATCGTTTCCTTGAACTCTTCGTCTATCTCGAAGTTGACAAAAAAGTCCAACGCGGCAAGATACTTATTCACCAGCTTGTTGATGATAGGCAGGTATTGCTTGACGATTCTTGCTTTGATGCCTGAGTCCTTGAGAAGAATAGCTGCTGCTTCTGAGTATGCTTTTTCGTTAGAGATACGCTCGCGTTCAGCAACCAGATCCTGGTACTTTGCATACAGCTCTCTCGCCATCTTCTCAAGGTTGCCATCCATAGGCTTCTTGTTTCTCAGCTCTTCGATTTCTTTTTCCTGTTTCTCTACGTTCTTTGTCAGCTGTTTGATCGTAGCTCCATATCTAGCGACTTCTGCTCGATGTTCGTTTACCTGCGCAACTATTTTCTGAATGTCATCGTGCCTCCAGACAACCTTCTGTAGCTGATCGTTGAGTTCAATCAACCCTTTGTCTATCTCATCGACTTTCTTTTTTCTTCCAGCTGTAATTTTCTGCTTGAACGCCTGCGATATTTCTTGCGTACAAGTGGGGCACTCATCATTCTGTTCGTAGAAGTCAAGCTCCTTCTGCACTTTCTTGCGAGTCTCGTTTATCTTGACTGACATTTTGCCAAGTGAACTGATCTTATCAACGACAGCGTCTTTGTCGTGAATGCTATTGAGCAACTGAGTTGTGTGACGCTCAACTAGCTCGCACTTCTCTTCATGTTCTTTTATGTGTTGAAGGTTTTCGTCGCGGTCTTGAATCTTCTTTTCTATTTCTTCTTCAGCATTTTTCTTTGCGTCTTCGATGAACTTCTTTTGCATTTGAAGCTGCTGACTGATTCCTTCAAGCGCAGTTTTGTTTTCTACAGTCTCAAGTTTAATTTGAGCCAGAGTATCTTTCACCACAGAATTCATCGACGAGAATATCTGTATGTCCAATAGGTCTTCGATGATTGCTCTACGATCGGCGGCAGACAACTTCATGAATGGAACGAACGAAGAACTACCGAGGATAACAATCTGAGTGAATGCCTTGTAGTTGAACTTTAGAATGGAGTTCTCAAGGAAACTCTGGTAGTCTTTAGTTGCCGCATCCTGATCGATCAGATCTCCGTTGAGGAAAATCTCAAACACGTTCGGTTTAATACCGCGTCGAATCTTGTACTTGTTGGTTTGAATAGAGAACTCAAGTTCAACAAGGCAGTCTTTGCCGTTGATCGAGTTGATGAGAAGAGGCTTGTTAATGTTTCGAAATGATTTACCAAACAGAGAGAACGTCAGCGCATCAAGAACAGTGGACTTGCCTGATCCGTTCTTTCCAACAATCAACGCACTCTTATGTTTGTTTAGATAAATCTGATTCCAGCTGTTGCCGGTGGACAGAAAATTCTTCCACCTAACAACCTCAAACATTATTTGAGCCATATTACCTCATACCCTAGATTGCGCCTCAACATACACTTCGCGCATGTATGTTTTGAGCTTTTCTTTATCAAGATCAATTTGAAGACCGTCAACATATTTAGAAAGCGTGGTCATAGTATCGTCAGCCTGATCAATCACATCTTCGTCAGAGATCTGAGTGTAATCAGTGAAGTCTTCTACGACTGAGATTTCATGGGGTTGGCTTTTATACAGCTTATCCATGAACACATCAAACAGATACGGATCGATCTTCTTAGCAACAATCACTTTCAGAATCGAGTTGAAGTATCGCGAGAAGTCTTTGCTCTTGACCGTATCTAAGGTTTCATGCTCATCGTTATATATGACCTTATGGAACATTTTATACGGATTCTCGATGAAAGTCAACTCGCGAGTTTCGGTATCAAATATGTGATAACCTCTCTTGTCGTTATAGTCCGACCAAGTCATTTCTCCTGGGGTTCCAACGTAGTGTATGTTTCCGGAGCTGGACTTGTGATGAAAGTGACCAGATAACACGATATCGTATTTCGCAAGAACGCTTCGATCCATTCCTTCGTGACAGATGTTGCCGCGATCCATCTCGAAACCAGCCAACTCAAAGTGCCCCATGCATATTTGCGATGTACTGTTGTTGATAAAATCCATTACTTCTTGTTCGTTGTCGTCACAGATCCAAGGAATCAGGTCAATCTTGACTCCACCGAACTCCATCGTCTTCGGTGAAGAGACGATGCGGATGTTGTCAAATTCTCTCAACACAAGTTCAGTCGAGTTGACTTCAAGAGTGTTCTTGAAGAAGATATCGTGATTTCCAAGAAGAGTGATAAAATCAAGTCCGAGTTCTTTCATCGGATTGAAGAAATATTGCTTCGACAGATGCAACGTGTTGAAGTTTATGTACTTGCGTCGATCGAACAAATCGCCAAGCTGAATTATTGTCGAGACGCCCATCTCTCTGAGATTAGGAAATAGAACGTTCTCGTAGAATTTTCTGTAGTGGTTGTGGAAATGGAGACTGTCTCCTCTCATTCCAACATGGGTATCCCCAACAATTGCAATTTTCATTTACGCCTCATTCGTCGTCGGCAAAGCATTTCCATGTAAATCTACAGTAGAAGCCATAAGCTGTTCTTCAAAACGAAACCCACCGATCTCTGAATTTTTCACAAGGTATTTTACCTTATCGCCATGAGAAACATATTCAATTACCACAGCACTGTTGGTTATTTTATCCCAAGCATAATCGCCAACTTTAAACGTCATTTTCTTCACCAATATCAAATGCAACAGGATCTTCTTCGTCGAACAGCAATTCCAGTTTGGTTTTCTTTTTGCTATTCTTGAGTTTGTTTTTTCTATTACTCTCTTCATAGTTGTCTATGAATTCTGAAATGTTTTCATACATTTCAAACTGAGTTGAAACTATACCGTTCTCTTCTAGATCGCTCTTCTCGTTATCGTCGAGAACTCCAAACTGTTCGTATGATTTATACTTAACATAAAGCTGTTTCTTTTCCTTTTGAATTCGACGAAGAAATGCATAGTAGATAATCTGAGTGAAATAAGCAAAAGGATTGCTCGACTTGTCGGGGTCGAAGTTGTGAAAGTACATGATGCAGTTTTCAATAGCATCACCAATCATTTCATCTTTAAATGTATATGCATAGAAGTTTGGTTTGTTCGCTAAGTTCTTGGCGATTAACATAAGACAGGTTGCCATGTAATCTGGAATCTTTGGTATAGGTTTGTTCTCGGCTCGACATGTTGCGCAAACAGCTCTGTATTGTTTGATTGCTGCCAGAAATTCGGCATTGTCGACGTAATGATTTTTAGCAGCAGTCATTTGGATTCCTCCGGATCAGTTTTCTTAGGTTCTTTCTTCTTGATACCGAGAGAGAATACGTTCTCACCTATTTTCTCTGGCTTCCTTTCCTCTTCTTCATCTTTATTATAGTCCGACATATCATCTTTCATTTCTTCGAGGGCAGTAAAATAATGCGGAACGAACGAAGGAGAGACTTCAGTATACATGATCATGTCTTCAATGTAAACCTCTGTAGAATGACTTTTTACTACGCCAACTGGAAGCCAGGGTTGCATGTACAAAACTTTTTTGGGAGGATCAACTTCAGTATCAAGAAACCCAAGAATAGCCATTGGTTTGATTAGAAAGAAATCTCCGACCTGTTCGCCATCGTCCTCGAGAATAGTTGCCTCTGAGATAACTTCTTCTCCATTTCTAAATTTCATATACAATACATAAGGTTTCTGATCACCCATAACTCAACTCCACTTTGCTGTTTGATATTTTGAACTTCTCTTCGTTATAAATTTTTACTCGTTCAACGTAATGTCGCATGCTATAATTGATTTCGTTGTTGTATCTTAAATCATCAACCAAATCATAAATTACTGCGTTGGTCTTGTTTTCGCTAAGACGCAGACCTCTTCCTATTGACTGTAGGATTTTTATCTTCGACTTGCCTATGTGGGCGAAGATGACGTTGTGTAAATTCTTGATATTAACGCCAGTAGAAAAGGTTCCAAGACTTGCAACAATTATAGCGTCATTCTCTTGCTCAGTCAAGTGCCTTATTGTTTCTCTGTCTTCTGCATCAACGCCGCCATGAACAAAGAACACTTTCCTGCTGTTGCCTCTTTCCTGAATGAGATCGTGAATGATCTGACCATGCTTCTCGACGTAGTTAAACAACACCAACGTGTTCTTGTCCATCGAAAGAGCAAGATCTCGCACATATTCATTGCGCGCAGTATTGCTCACAATAAAGTCAACTTCCTCTTGATAATCCATTTTCTTTCTTGCTTCTTGTGGATGGCTGAGAACAATACAGCGTATTTGTAACTGCGCGATCTGACCTCGATCCATGAGTTCTTTCGTTGATATTGCCTTGTACGTTGGACCAAAGTGCCCTTCGATTGAAAGAAGATTGACCTGAGTATCTTTCACCGTTCCAGTCATACCAACTCGGAACCTTGCGTTGTTCATGTTATTCATAATGTATGAAAGCGACTTAGCCTTGAACGTGTGAGCCTCATCTCCTATAACAAAATCAAACGGTGAGAAATACTTTGGAGGAAAGTCTTGTAAACTTTGCCATGTAGAAATAACCAGCGGTTTCCCAATGCGTTTGTCGAATCCAGCATAAAATTTTTGACAGTTGGCTTCTACATTCCACTTATTGTTTTTAGAATACTCTTCGAAGTCGCCATACATCTGCTCGACAAGAGATATAGTTGGAACTATAAGAACTCCTTGCTTACACTCGAACTGAAGAAGAAACCGAACAAGCAAATAAGCAACCAGTGATTTCCCTGATGCTGTAGGAGAAAGTATCAGCCTTCTGTTGCATCGAATCGCAGTAGCAAATGCTGCCAGCTGATAGTCTCTCGGCTCCATTGGTAGCTTGAGACTGTTGGCAAAGAACTCAGCGTCTTTTAGTGTGAAGTTCGTTTCTTGATTGGTTTGGTTTAAACAAGTATATCCTTTGTCTCTGGCAATCTTACAAACGTAGAAAGCAAGACCATGAGGCAGCTGCATTGTCTTTTTGTTGAGCAGACGTATTTTCCCGTCCCAGATTTTTCGTTTGTACATGGGAGAGAATTTGTAATCGTCGGCGTAGAAGGTGAAGAACTCAGCCAGTTCCTCGAAGATAGCAGGTTCGCAATTTATTCTGACAAACGATTCGTTGTGTTTTGTTATTGTTATGTCATGCGCCATCAATGTTGTCCTTGTATGAACTTCTCCCAGGACATATACTCCTTCAACTGCCAAGTGCGATTATTCAATTCTTTCAGAACAGCATTACAAAACTGAACTGCTTCGTCGTGCACTGCTTTCTTGGTTTGAAGTTTCAACAAGTCTTCGTCTGCATCAATGTATACGGATATGTCTGATTTGAGTAGGAACTTGAACGGTTCCCAACCATATTTCTTGAGGTCGTCCGAGTCGAGCCTGCCGTTATAATATTCCCATTTGATTTTTCGCAGCTTGCTGATCTCCATACCCCACTTCTTCGAAGAAAGAGAATGTGCAGATAGCTGCCTAACATATTTGGCATGAATAACTGGAATACGAATTAGTTCTGCGCCGGGATCCGTCATGTTGACGTTGGCGTCGCCGTCCCACATATCAATCAATGTTTCAAGAGATGCTGGTTGCATAACAAAATCCAATTTACAGGAGCTTCAATTATAATTCGATTTTCTGCAGAAGTAAAGTGTGCAAGCGTAAATTACGAGGTAGAAAAACAACTTTACTATTTCATGGTCTATCGGTATAATCATACTGTCGGTTTAAGTATAAGAATATTCAAAGAAAGTCATAGTATATAAAAGCAAATCTAGCAGTTCCCGTAATTACATCTTCTGCTGTCATTTTAGATCCAAACGCTATTGGTGAAATTTGGACTGGGTACAAGTCTTTGAAAGATATTGTTATGATTGGATTGTTTTTGTTCGTGTAAACTGTAAGTCTTCCATCTGAATATTGCGGTTTCTCGCTACCAGAGATCGCCAACCCTCCGTACATCTTTGCAGCTTGTAATGCTGATAATCCTTTATATTCCTCAAAATTGGTAGGGAAGCCCAGCCCGCGCATCCAATCATGAACTTCTTTCCAAGGCGAAAGATTTTCGTTCAAAAGGAAAGTAATTTCAAGCGGAGTGTATGATATTTTATCTCCGGCAACTGTAAAATCAATAAATGGAGTTGCTCTCATATTCTCAGTAAGAGAAAGCCCTGGAATACTTACTTCCGTACAAAAGAAAGAAACATCAGGCAAACGATCAAAAATTAATTTAAACTTTGACCCTTGCAGTAAATTCTTGTTTAGATCTTCGTTGCAGCTCATTTGATAATCTCGGTTACCCTTCAGTATTTATAATGCAAAAAAATGGGGAGCCATTGCGGCTCCCCAATACAACAACGTTTATAGTTATTGTTATTTGACTATCATCACTTCAGGCTTGTAACCATGAACTTGCGATAGTAGATGTTGCTGTTGTTGTTGAGAGCACCAGCATCGACGCTTGCACCACCAGCGAACGGGTTAGCAACCATTCCGTAACGAGTCTTGAAGCCGATCTTCGGCTGGAAGGTGTTAGGATCGATTGCACGAACCATTTGCAGCGGGACATACGGGCAGTAGAACAGACCGGAGTCATACGCGATCGAACCCTTATAACCAACGACTACGAAGTCGTTAGAAATAGCCGAAGTGGCTGAGGTGAGCGAGTAAGGATCGGCGTATACTTTGATGCGACCGAACAGCGTACCGCAGTAGGTGCTGCCAGTGTCATCAACCGTAAGAGGAGTGCTTCCTACCAGACCGCCAGCGTAGTCAAGAAGACCTGACATAGCCAGTGCCGAAGCAACGTCAGTGGAGCAGATAATGATATTGCCCTTGCCACGACGCGTATCTTTAGCGATCTTGTTAGCTTCGCGCTCGATCTGATAGATCAGACCCTTGTACTTCTCAACCTGCCAACGACCGTCAGTGTCACCGCTGGTTGTTGCAAGGTTAAACACGCCAACAGTATTGGCAGTCTTCGCACCGATTACAGCAGTGGCGTAGATGGTACGGATAACTTCGCGGTTGATTTCAGCAAGGATTTCCGTGGAGAGGATATTCGACAGTTCCGTCTCAGCGTCAAGACCGTGAACAGCCTTGAGGTCCTGAGCCAGTTCCATCGTGTACTCGGCTTTCAGAGCACGCGTCTTGGCAGTTACAGTTACTTTCTCGATCGAGAAACCCATAGCGCCCATAACAGGTGAGCCAGTTCCGCCAAGATCTTCACCAGTCGCCGTAGCAAAACCAACGCCAATGTCCGCCAGACCGAAGGCAGCAGAGATTGAAGTGTTTGCAGGGTTTACGGTGTTAGCTTGCGTCTCGTTTTGGCCAGCCTTCAGACCGAACGGAGTGTGCGTACCAGTACCAGCAAAGGCAGTGTTGGCTTCGTTATAGAGAGCCTCGCCGAGCTGCGCACTTGCGTTAGCATACTTCGAACGCATTGCGAAGATCAGACCTGTGGGACCGGTCATCGGCTGAACGCCGCAGACATCGTATGCCATCAGGTTGGGCATTGAACGACGAACCAGCGAGATCAGAATCGGATCAAAACCGGCTTGGTTTTGACCAGAAGCACTGGTATAACCAGTGATGTTAGCTGGTGAAGTTTCGTTAAGGATTGAGCCTTCCTTGATCAGGGCTTGCTCTTGGTTCTCAAGAATAACCGCTGTTACGGAACGCTTGTATTGATCGGTGATAGCGCCGAGTTCCCCATGGTCGAGGACTGGTGCCCACTTCTTTTGTAAGTCTTCGGAAAGATACATATAGACTCCTATTTAATTACTTGAGAGTTCTAGAAATTGCAGAGACGTACTTTTCCATCAGAGGCGACGTTGTTGTTTCCGTGTAGTCTGATGATTGTTCCGCCAGCACTTCTTTTACTGCTACTGAGGATTGAACATTTGGTTGTTTCACCTTTTGGTTAAAGTATGACTCTTTGATGAGTTCTACTTTCTCTTGATATTCACCCTCTGTGGTGAACTCTACTCCCTCTGCGAGAGCTTTTACTTTCTCGGCTTGCGTGGCGGTGAGACCTTCGCAAACTGAAGATATGATTGACTCTTTGGTGGCTTCGTTGATGGCTTCCATCAGCTCAACATTAACGTTCAGAGCAGCATTAAGTTGCTCTTTAAGCTCAGCGACTTCCTCAGCCATGGCTTCTACAACGTCAACTTGCTCGTCGGGGATATTAATGTTATGCTCGACGAACAGACCGCGAAGACCGTCAATAAACTCTTCCATGATCTCAGCCTTGAGACCAGCTTGTACAGCTACTTGGTTCTCGGCGAGCCACTCTTTGGCAACGTATGAGGCATATGCGCTCATTTGCTCTTCAAGGTCAGCTTTGATTTCTTCTACTGATTGAGAAGCCGACTCAAGGATTTGCTTCTCGAGCTCTTCAACAACGGCAACGGCGCGAGCAATAACAGCCGCTTCGAAGATCGTCGTTACGCGCTGCTTGAACTCTTCGGAAAGCTCCTGACCGGCAAACATCGCATCAACGTCTTCTTTGCAAGACATATCCTTCATCTTGTTGCGAATCATTTGACGCTTTTCGTGCAAATCTTTATGTTCGTATATAGCATCAGGCTCCTGTTCATTGTATACATGGTGCGAATACTTTTTACCACCATGCTCAACATGAACTGTTGATGATTCTTCTCCCTCGGAATGAACAATAGCCTTCACTTCGTGAGGCTCGAGGTGTGGATTTTCTTTCGCAATTTTACTATGGAGTTTTTCTGCAGAATAATCGCCGAGATCTTTGTGAGCTGGAACGTGAATCGTATACTCCTTATCGTTTACAGATCCGCTATAACGAAGTTGCGAGCTCTCGGCAAGCTCCTCTTCGTCGACTTCTTCAGCAACAGCGCCAGCGACTTTCGTCATGGGCATTGCGCCGAGCTTCGGTGCCGGACCAGGCTTGGCAGCTTGCGAGATTTTCGCAGCAGCCTGACGACCAACGTCGTTACCTTCCGGCTTCTCGATTGTTGCACCACCAAGATCTTGAACCTCGGTACCAGCCAATGTATGCATTGGCTCCTTGTCTGCGCTTGACTGAGATCTTGCAAGAACGTCAGCGGCAGCTTCTGAAAGAGAACGTACTGTCATTGGAATACTCCTATGGTGTATACTGTTATTTATAAAAAATGTTTTTTCTCAAAGTTTTCTCAGAAACTTCTCGAACAGGCGTAATTGAACTGCTTCAAGATCCTTTTTAGATGCTTTCAGCAATTCTTTTTTCATGCTTGCAATTTCTGCTTCACGAATTATGCCGTTATCCCAGATCCATTCTTTGTTCTCATATACTGCTTGAACCCAAGCGTCATGAGCAGAAGGATCCGCCACTATATCTGCCGCTGTAGCAAGATGATAGTCATCCTGGACAATATTTCTCCCTTCCTTGGTAGGAACAAGAGATCCCAGACCTCTAGACGAAACGCCGAGTGACGCACCTTCGTCCATAAAATTCTTTACTATTTTTCCGTATGGCGTATCCATTACTTTGGCTTTGCCTACGAAATCAGTTCCTTCTCTATGCAGATCTACGATCATGTGCGAAACGCGATCCAGATTAATTGAAGGAGTATCAGGGTGACCAAGTTCGCCGAATGCTCTTTTGGTATCAATATATTCTTTCTGGTACCTTGCGACTTCTCTCTCCATGACAGGCATCGGATACAGCCTTTGATTCCGATTATACTTTTCCGTCTGAAGGAAAATGCCGCTGAGGAAGTAATTCTTCCCGCCGTCTTCTTTGGCTTCTACAATGTACTTGACAGATTCAGTTACTTCTGATATGAGTTTCATCTCATTTTCCCCTTGTTTTCCTTCCGCCTTTTTTCGGCATTTTACAACCCCATTGAGTGGCGGCGCATCATCGTTCTTTTTCTTTTCATAATGGCACGTGCCATTTTGGCTCTTCTCTTCACTTTGGCTTTCCTTGCCGCCATTTTTCTATGCATGCGCTCTTGTGTGCTCATGCGAACCAATTTAGTTCCTTTCAGCTTGTATCCTTTTACATTGGATACTTTCTTTCTTCTTTGAATTTTTCCGCCGCGAATTCGAACCTTTACGATTTTTATTCTGGGTCCGGCTTCAGTTAAAAATTCATCAAACGTCAACATGATTAAGGATATCCGTCGCCGAACCAAGATGATGCATTGCCGAATCCTGCAGCTTTCAATAAAGTCAACGTTGCCGAGAAAGAGTCGTTTGCTGCAGCATTCACAACCATTGCTTTGATATTTCCAGTTGGAGCCACTGCGGAATTTTGTGCACCAATTGGCATAGTCCCAGCACCAAGTCCAAGAATAAAGAAAGATGAATTAGTCGTTCCTTCCCATTCGAGAGAAATGAAACCAGTCATGCTGGAATGATACTGAATCGTATCAACAGAAACTGAGCAGTACTGTTGAGTATTTGCAAATTTTAAAGATTTCGGATCCACTACAATTGTGTTAGCGGCAGTACATGCTGCTGTGTAGTATCCGATAATTTGAATGACTGTTTTCTCACCGCTGTCATGTAATACTCTAGTGTTCACTATATTTGCTTGGGTACTCATTTTAGCTTCCTATCGTTGGTGCCGTTTGTTGAGCGAACTTTGCTAACTTGGCGAAATCTTTCGGTGATCCGTTTAACATGCTTCTGACTGCTTTCTGATTTTCTGGAGTCAGCACTGAATGTAACGTCAGAATATATTTAGCTATGACTGGGTTCACTTTAGCACTCGCTCCATTCGCCATAGGAACATCTGCTTCTTCACTTCCATTTGCTATTGACTCCAATCTTCTAATCATCGAATAAGATTCATCAAGCTCTTCTTCGTATTCTTCTCCAAGAGCCTTTGTTAATTTGCCGTATCCTTTCATTGCGTTGTGTAGATGCTGTCCATATGGAATAGAAACGTCAACACCTAATTTTGAGTTCGTATAAAGTGCAACCTTGTCTCCTGTAGGAAAGATGCGAATTCCCTTTCGAACAAGAAGAATCGTCATTGGAAGATCGTGAACCGATTCCTCCAACACTTCTTCTTGTTCGTTAGAGAGCCGCCCTCTAATCTCAGAAAACTTTTTCACAGTTTACTTCTTTTTGCTCTTGTTATACGAAGCCCAGGCAACCGCCCAAGGATTTCTTACGCCAGTCTTCTTCAGTGCCTTTACTTGCTTCTCTCTGCCAGGAGGGCTGACCTCATCGATCTGATCGACTTCTTCTTTTGCCATAACTTTAGCGCCGCCAGAAAGTTTGTCGACTGCCTTTTCGACGCCATGTCTTCTCTTTACAGCTTTATTGAGGTGTTTAGCTGCCATATCTAATCTATTGGGATCGCCGCCTTTCTTAAGTAACTGCATTGCTGTAGCTTTTTTTCTGTTAGATTGCGCCATAGCTTTACCAACATAAGAACTTAATGTTTCTTTTTTAATTTCATCAATCTGCTCGGATTCTTCTGCCAGAGCGTCAACCGGCTCTTCTTCCTCTTCTTCAGCGGCATCTTCCTCAACATTAGACCCGAACATTGACTGAGCAATGGCAAGTTTCTGCTGTTCCAGCTCGTCGGCAACAGCAGACTCAATGGCGTCTTGAAATGCTGTTCTGAACGATGCGGCATCTTTTTCTTGTGCAAATTGAGTGAACGACATTATTAATCTCCCGAAGCGAGTTGTTTAATTTGATTATTTATATCAGCGATCTTCTTTTGAGAATCTGCGCCGTTTCCTTGTTGCTGTTGTTGACCATCACCAGAACCGTCATCTAGACCATCGACTCCCTGTTGAGCATCCATCTGTTCTTGTTGTCTTTGCTGCATCTCTTCGGCTTCTTCGTCCATTTCTTCTTGCATAGTTTCGATCTCATCCTCATTCAACCGAAGAACGTTTTTCTTCACCCACCGTTCGGAGAAGAAACGACCGATGTATGGATCAAGAATCTGCAGAGTTTGCATTCTGTTCTGAAGAAGCTCAGCTTCTTTCAGTTCAGTGAAGTTGTTGTCTTTGATGAAATCGTAGTGAATATATTGCTTGAATTCGTGCCACTCTTCCGGAGTGCAAATTCCTTTCAGAGCAAGTTGACGCTCCAACAGTTCATCGAACAGAGTGCTGAACCTTGAACGAAGTTTGTCGATGAACTTGTCAAATTTCAATTCGTCTCTGGTAATCTCAGAAGAACGACCAAGAGAGAATCCCTGTTGCGCTTCCAGTCTGGAGACAGGAACGTTGAGTGCACGATAGAGTTTCTTCTCGAAATACAGAACGTCTTCCATCTCTCCAAGGTTTTGACCAGCCGGAAGCGTTGTGATTTCTGTTGACTTTCCTTCGCCTCTTCTTGGCATCCAGAAATCTTCGAGCATCGACAGATGCTTGCGGTCGTCGCGCACTTCACCAGTTGCTGCGTCATAGACCAACTTGTTTCTGAAGCGAGTCATTACATCTTTCAGATACTGTTCTGCTTTGTTGCGCGGCATGTTGCCAACGTCAACGTAGAATACTCGACGCTCTGGTGCACGAGAAACGCGATAGATTACCGTTGCGTCTTCAACAAACCGTAACTGGTTCATTGGTCGAATTGCTTTGTGCAAATACGAAAGAACAGTAGACTTGGCTGGGTCCATCATACCAGAGGTGATATACACAACTGAGTCTTTGGCTAGTTTGATTGATCCTGCGAAGTTGCCTGTAATCTGAGGATTCTGCGCGTTGTTATTGACCAGCTTTTCGTTGTAAATATAAAACTCTTCAGTGCCGACAACTACGTTGATACCTTGTTGATTCTTTTCTTTCTTCAGCGCACGAATCTTACGGATTCTTCTTGGGTCAATATAAATCAGGTTAATTATACCGGCTCTCGGATTTTCCTGATCGATTACGATGTTATATGGAAGTCGACCGTCAATATACCAGCGGCGAAAGATGTCAGAACCTTCGTTTCCGAAATCTAACATTTTCAGAATATTGTCAAATTCGTCGCGAATCAGTTTCTTGATTCTATCTGGTTGTTTGAGCTCTTCACAGACAATCTTAACGATTTGCCCTCTGTCGTCATGGACAATGGCTTCGTTAATAATATCTTCGATGGCAGAATCCATTTCTGGCTGCATCGACATCGTACGATATTTTGTTATTAGATCGACTTCACTTCTATAAGATCCGTCGAGATCAACATAAATTCCATAGTGCCCTCCTGTCTCTATATTAAGAGCACCGTCTTCCATCTGAGCTGGAATGGGAGTCTGCGGGGGTTGGTCGTCCTCCTCCCGAGAGATCTGAAATCCGAATAATTTAATCGCCATTAAATTCTCCAATCATAGAAAAGCGCGGGGAGAGAGAACCCCTCCCCGCTCATGTTCAATCGCGCATATATTACAGTATTTCGCCAAGGACTGTTGCTCCAAGAGCCAGAGCAGCCCCAAGATCGCTTCCGCCATCGACCCAGTACTGATAATCGAAAGTAACTGAGAATTCTTCGATTTGGTCGTTCGACTGCCAGTTCAGAGCAATATCTGAAATGTTAATCGGGAACAGACCGACGAACTTGTAAGTCTTAATGGGAATTCCAGTTTTGCTGTACTGCGTAACTCTGGCATCAACGCCATATCCACCGTCGAGTGTTGCAGCACGAATGTCGCGAATATTTCCTTCTGGAGAGTTGATTCCTGCGAACCAGCTTTCCATCGCATTGCGAATAAGGAAATCTTCGTCATTGATTACTGTAACGTTCCAAGGCTGATACTGCCTGTTTCCAGCCAGCTTTACTTCTCTACCGAAATAGAACAGAGGAGCCGTCCCAAGAATAGATTCCGGCAACGTTGCCGAACTTACCATGAACGTGCTCTTAAATCCAGCTGCACCTCCATTCGCCACATAATCAGGAAAGTCGAGTTCGACTTGGAACAGGTTTGGTCTAGCACCATCTCCAACCAACGCGGCTCTAAATTGTGTTACATCAAAAGCCATTTAATTTCTCCTAATAATTTCCGTTTGATATGGAAGTGAGAAGGGTCGCATTAGATGCGACCCACCACTGTACTGAACTCAACGCCAGTTCTAACAGCAACGAAGTTAAGTCTTATGAAGTTAATTGACTTCGCAGGCTTAATGTATATATCTCCGATAAACTGATTGGCATCAATAACGTCAGGAGTATTGTTCGTTGTATCGCAGACCACGAGATAGTCGTAAACTCCACGACGACCTTTGATAGTTCTCAAGAAAGGCTCGACGAGGTTGACGAACTTGGCTCTGGTGAATTCATCGTTGAATTCGAAGAGGCTCGCTCTTGCAGCGTTCGAGATAACTTTCTCGATCGTAATAAAGAGCCGGCGAACGTTGATCCTGTCGAAAGCTGATTGCTTCGTTACGAACGTCTTGTCGCCGAAGAGAATCGTACCTTCTGATGGGAACGTTACAACAGGGTTGATGCCGTTCTTGTAAAGACGATCTCTTTGACCTTGCGTAGGATTGAATGCAAGTTTAACAGCATTCTTAACTTTACCGCGAGTCGTTCCAGCAGGAGAGAACCAAGGATCGTTAGTTCTGTCGGTACGAGCGCACAGACCAGCAATATCTGCATTGAGCGGAACCCAACGGTACTTGTCCAGATACTTATCGTACTGATACTTCCAACCAGAATCAGCAACAGCATACGTGCTTCTTCTGACTCCAGGTTGACCGTCATCACCGAGTCTGGCGATATCATCCAGAATGCTATTTACTGGATCCGAACCTCTAACTGCCGCCAGTTTCGGAGAAATAAAGGCAACGCAGTCTTTTCTGGAGTTCGCAACCTCAACAGCCTTATCTCTTACATCAACTTCTGCGTCGTTGCCGTTGAGAGAATATGTGGTTTCGCCAACAATTTCCGGAGCGCCAGTAAACAGCAGCGATATATCAACAGCAACTTTATCCTTGAGGACATTCATCGCGCTGATTTGATCAAGAGTTCTGGTAAACCCTGAGCTTCCATTAGAGAGCTGAAGTGTATTTGTCGTATTAGCATACGAGCAATATGTTGCTGGGTTGTTTACTCCACCAATAACTTCAATACCCCAGTTTTGAGTATTATCGGTTGGCGCTTTGGTAGAGTAAATATACTCAGACTTTCTGAAGATGACGTCGACATAATAGTTCGACGCTCCAAGAGCATCCTTTGAGTTCTTGATCTTAGATACGCCTTGGAACGTTTCCAGAACAGTTCCGGGAGCTACTCCGAAGACGCCTTTCTCATCGATTACGGCTATGTGCATTTCGTCGTTAACGACGTTGGCTGTTTCCGCCCACTGAGAAGTCAGAGGATATGCGTCGAAATACTCAGAGTAGAGCCAGGTCGAATCCATTCCAGTAGGAATGCTAGCAATCAGCGCGGTGTTTGTAACATATCCGGATGCCGAGAACAGACCTGCCGGGAACGGAGTTCCGTCAGCCATCAGCTCATTGTTTGCCGTATTAGCATACCATGCCTTCAAGCCGTCGCAAACAGATATCTTAAGGCTGTTTCCTTTGGCGCCAGGATATCTTGCAACGAATCTTCCGTAGACTTCTGAATCAGAATCCAGATAATGAGTTTCGAAATACTCATCAGAATTTTTAATCAAAAGAGACGAATCTCCGAGAAGAGATCTCTGTGAAGAGAAAGTTACAGTCGGAGTTGTTATGATTGCAGCATTTGCTCCGCCAATTGTGATTGTCAGAGTTTGCGTGTCGGTGTAACCAGTTCCGGGATTCGTCAAATTTATTCCAGTAACTTCATAACCGCTGTCTGAAGTCGCGCCAAGCAGCGTTAATTGCGAAGGAAGAATATTGGCTGTCGCCTGAGTTCCGCCGCTCAGAGCAGGAGCAGAGATCGTTACTTCAAGGTTTGATGAATTGAACGTATTGCTCATTGCAACAAGAACGTTTCCGGCAGTTCCAATAGACAGTTTGCTGGCGATCAACGAGCCACCAACTTTTTGAGTTTCGCTGGCATTTCTTGCGCAAGAATCGTAATTGAATTGATTCGTGTTCGAGTTTACTGCGCGAACTATGACCAGTCTGTTGCCATAATAAAGATAGTTTGACGCAGACATAAACGAAAGAGCAGTATTCTCAGTAGGAACGCCAAATCTCTTAACCAAGGCGGATTCGTCTTGTACTAGAACTGTGGTATTAGCCGGACCCCACTCAAATGCTCCGCAATATGCTCCAGTCGTCGTTCCAAGACGCAACTGGTTGGTGCCTGTCTTGTCAATCTCTCTGACTTGTATGCCAGGCGATCTTAGATTAAATTCTGCCATGTTAATCTCCTGTTGAAATATAAACAGTTCGTCTTAAGGAACTACCTATATTTAGTAAAAATGGGTTTTCTCAAAAAATTCTCTCATAACGACTCCGTTCCCGTCCAGTTTCCCAAAGAACTCCATCGTCTAAAGAATATTTTTCGGCTCTATCGGCTTCCTCGTTATTGATTGGAAACGGTAACATATCCTCTTCCATCTGTTTTATCTTTTCGTCGAATAGCTTTTGTCGTATGTCAGTATTGGTTAAATCCCTAAAGAACGTCTGAGTTGTCATCCACGAAAAAAGAACCAAACACATAGCCAAGTCGTCATTACATCCATCGTCGGCTTGGTAGGTATCCCTTTTCAAAATAAAGGTAGCAAGTTCATTGATAATATCGTAGTCTTCAATGATCAGCTTATGGCTTTCGACCAAAGATTTTAGAGCATTGCAACCGAGTCTCTTGACTTTCTTGGTGGTTCTGACTCCATTGATGGCGCCCATCCTTTGGTTTAGATGGGTCGTGCCTCTAACCTCCTCGGTATAGAACATGTTATCATAATCAAGGTCGTTTAGAATGGTATCAGCAACTTGTCCGCCGGCATCGTTATTTTCGATGAGAAGAAATGCATTGTTATAGTATTTAGCGGCTTGTACAATAATGTTCGGAAAAAGCATCGGAGAGATAACATTATTGCGATATTTGGCAACGATTCGATAGGGAACTTCGTCAACGTCAACGACTACGAAAGCAGAATAATCCAGCCCCGTTCCCCGCGCCGTGTCGGCGACCAGAACGTAGTTCTTCTTCGGCTGAACTTCCGTATAGATCTGTAGACCGCCCAAGATGTTTTTTAGGCAATCGACAAACGAAAGTGATTTAAGTGCTGACGTTGAGATTAGTGTACCAGCTGATCCAAGGAATTCGCCTTCCATTTCCTGCAGGAACTTATCTTCGCCGAGAGTCGCTCGCTGGTCTGCAGCCCATCTTTCGTCTCGACCAGGAACCTTTCTCCAGTCGACTTCTATTAGCTTAAATCCGTTCCTACCTTGTTTCGCTTCAGTGCATATCTTGTAGAAATGGTTCATGCCGTTGGGGGTAGAGGATATGATAATCTTTGAAGTTGTACCAGAAGAAATGGTTGGGTATACAGCAGAGAAGAATTCGTCCGCGATGTTATTTGGAACGAACGCGAACTCGTCGAGATACAAAAGGTTAATAGTGGTACCACGAATAGCACTAGAAGAAGTGGATGCCGCCACAACCTTTGATCCGTTCTCTAGATCAATAGATCCTTTGTTCCATTCTACTACACCCTGCTGCATCCATATTGGCAGATTTTCATATGCTAGTTTTATTCTTGAAAGAATCTCTCGCGCCGTCCTTTCTTTGTTTGCGAGCAATGCGCAAGTCTTCATTTCATTAAACAGAACGTACCAAAGAATATATCCAACGGTGGTAGTGGTCTTACCTGACTGACGCGTCATTTTCATCACAACTTTACGTTCGTTATGACAAGCATCTACGATTTCTTTTTGGTAATCATACAGACTAATTTGCACAAGACCGCGATCCAATGTCACGACCTTCATATAGTTCTCGAGGAAATAAACCGGATCGTTGGCGCAGCGAATGTAGTCTTCGACTTGTTGTTGGGTTAATGCAACTTGTTGACCTTCTCGTTTTAGTCGAGGGTTCGATAGATACGATTTAATTTCCATCTTGCTTTATTTTCTTCAATAAATCAGCTGTGCTACCAACGAACACAGCCTGTTCAACGTTTATTCCAGAAGTTGGTTTGTGTTCTTCTGTTGCAGTCAATTCTTTCTTGGACTTATGAAGCTGAATTAGTTTATCGCTAACGTCGCCCATGTTCTTGATGAAATTAGAAAGCACTTCGTAGGTTCTTGGATGCTGAGATTCTTTTGCCAACTGCATCATTTGATTAATAGCTTCTGTTCCGTTGCCCATCAAATCGTATAAATTTGAACGAACGTATTCCAGATCAGCTTCAGCCTGATAGTCCTTCTGAACCTCTGGCGCTTGATTAATGAGAGCAGGAGTTCTTTTCTCTTCTTTCATTTCAAATATCTCAGCAATCGAATTATCTAGTTCGTTATTCATTTATTGATCCGGATAATTTTGTATAACAGTATCGAATCCATATGCATCTTCTGGTTCGGCGTCAATCGGATCTGGCGTAACTGTAATCATCATTCTGGATAAGTTATCAGCCACATCTGGAGCATCAAGTAAATCCGTTCCATAGGGAACAGAATAAACATTGGCGTTGACCTGACGAATAATACCTCTGGAGCCAGTAACTGGTCCATACATATATGTTTTCATTGTAAACGTCAAGCGCCAGTTTACATAACGAACTGTTTCTCTGTCGCCTTCGAATCCGTTGCTATGTGTAATTTCGTTTAAAATTATTGGAGTATTCTTGATTAGATTCATTTCATCAATATATGTCATTGCTAACGTATAATCTGGATTAAAGTACGGAAGAATCTGTTCTACGATTTGCGTTCCGTCTTCCATGTTTCTAACATATATGTTCAACTCAAACTCAATGTTATATGGAGTCGGGGTTTGTACAGTTGATTTGGTCCCATCAACGGTTGCACATTCTTCATTAAAAGATGATATTTTTCTTGAAGGATCATACTGTATTCCAGTAATCTCAAAAGACATTCTCGGAAGTTTTATTTGAACTGCAGTCGGAAGTTCTGGATTTCCCAACAGACGCTGAGCGTAGTTTTCGTTTCCGGAATAAGATATAGGAACTGTTATGCGTTCAACTTCATTGAACGTTCCTTTTTCATATTTTACAAGCGTTATTTGATTGAAGAGGTTTCCGAATGCAACAACGCAGCGTCGTATTGTTCTGTGATAGAAATGAACATTATTAAACATTACGGATCACCCCAAGGATTGTCTTCTGAGAAATCTAAGAACGAATCTGCTTCTTCTTGCAACAAAGTATTATCGTTCAGATTGGCGTTCATATCTTCTAGCGTACTATAGGATGCAATATTCCATGTCGCGCCGGAGGTAACTCCAATTACAAGAGAATTGGCGACAAACTTTCCTTTGATGTTTTTCAATTCTAGTTTTCTTGTCGGTCTGTCCCAACGACAAACATCAGCAGTTGCAGTAGCAGAAGAAACGTTGGCACCTTGATATACTGTCTCTGATATTGCGTATGTAGAAATTCCGTTTGCTTGCATCACGTATTCGTATGCCGTTATCACTTCGTCTATCTTATCTTCGATGGATTCCACACCAACTTCCATTTGCTCGTCACTGTAACGGAACTTTTCGCAAATCAATTCAAACCCATAGAGATGCTCTTGTCCGAATGCATAGAAAAAGTTTTCTTCGTTTACGAATTTAATTTCGAACAATGCTTTGAAATTGCTAAGCCAGAGAAGATCGCCTTCTCTCGGTCTCTTATATTCTGATGGAACTCGTTGCTTGAACGCTCTGTTCGGCATGATAAACCGAACTTGTTTTCTGACCTCGATACCAAACTTCGTGAACAGATCTCCGCCTTCAAATTCATCGACGTTCTTGATATAAACTTCAATGGGATATGCCGAATCGTATTTCTTGGTTGGATCGTCGCCGAAGAGCAGGTCGAAAGAAGATTCAGAAGTTCTTGGAAGATAGAATGAATCGATGCCGTAGATTTGTATGACTTCTCCAATCAGCTCTTCGTAAAGAGATTGTTCGTTCCTTGCATTAAAGTTGTTGAAGAAGACGTTTGTGGGACACATTTAAGTCGCCTTTCCTGCGAAAACCCAACCAAGATCTATATGCATTTGAAATTCCTGAGGTTTAACGTATTTTGATTCGCTTTTGTCCGAAGAATACATTTTCTTTCTTCCAATTTTTGATTGAGAGACCTTTTTTCTATTTTCTTCAGAACTCATTGAATTGTTTTTTCCAAGAGCCTTGCCTTTTCTAGAGTCAGATAGTTTTTTTCTAGTTTCGTCTGATCTAGAGTATCTTCCCATTTTTTCCGAATTATTACTGGGCTAACCTACGATGAATTGGCATGGCTCTTCGTACGTTTCTCTCAACTCTTGCTCTAATTTATCTTTCTCTTGAACTGCCTCATCGTATATTTGCTGACCGTTCAAAGCAATTCCGCCGGGAAGCTGAACACCTGCAAATTTCTTTAGGTTACTGCCCCACTGTTCCTTGATCAAACAAGTGGTATACTTCTTGAGCCAAACATCGCCCCAGAACTCATCAGAATCTTCCAATACTTGTCGACAGTGCACCAGCATCCAGTTGCCGACAGCTATTTTCTTAGTCCAGTTGACGTCAACGTATATTCTCTTGTGGTATCTGTTAAATCGAATCGGCTGTTCTCCAATGAACAACATCTCAAGAGTACGAAGATGCTGCTGAGCCAGAACAAAGTAAACGTAGTCTGCAGAGGTAAAGTCGTAGAGTTCGTTCAATCGAATTTGATACGTTATGTCGAACATGTTGAACGAAGCGGAAGTTGAAGTTGCTTGCGCCGGAACAGGATAGAGCTTGGTTACTCCGATAATATCTGGCGTTGTGTTTGCAAGGTCAATGTAACCATTAATCTGATCTTGTTCAGTCACTTGGTGTTTCAGAAGAATTTCTCGAGTTCCGTCGAAATGAAATTCCTGAAACACATGCAACGCTTCGTCGATTCGATCTTCAATCTGATCGTCATCGATGTTTAATTGAATAACAGGAAAGCCGAGCCTTCGAAGGCAATACAGTTTTAATTCTTCTCTTGAGCTGGGAGTCGACATTTATTTGTCCTTTACGTTTGATTTCCTTGAACCCAAGAAGCGCCGTTGTAGTATTTAATAGGTTTCTGCACCCAAGCCGCGCCAGTCCAATATTTAACAGGCTTTAATTCCCACGAAGAACCCAACCATACTTTTATGTAACCATTTGTTGAGGGCGGTGCACCTGCCAGAAGATCCGCCGAAGCTGGAAGGAGCGGCTGAAAATCAAACGACATATTATGCTACCTTTCTTATCGACCAGTTTACGGTGATTGTTCCTGCTAACGCTTCTAGAGTAACATCCCATCCATTGATGAGTATGAGGCTCGGGCTTACCCAAGTCTCCGTCATGCTTCCTGTAAGAATAGCCTCATAAATTACCCTCTGAGTATCACCAGATCTACATTTCTCGTATATTCGTATTTGAAGCTGATCGCCGGTAACCATATCCGATACATCAAGAAAAACTTGATATACTCCATCTGTCGTTATACCATTCGATGATGAATACGTCCCATCATTTGGGCAAGAATATTCTGTACTTGAAATTGCGGCTGTTCCGCTATATGCTTCTGATATTGCCATTCTTTATCCTCCAAGTCCATATACGGCGAACGCAGTACCGCCAGTTTCAGGAGATGTTCCAGACGTCCACGATCTTATATAGATACCCGAGCCAGCCGGAACAGGAAATTCACATCCAACAGTAACCGGCAATGACGAGTAAGATTCTGTACCCGAGCCTACTCTAATTGGAAAGTCTACAATAATAGAATCAAAATTGGTTCCATCTCCGACGGCTACATCAACGTGAATAGTTGCTGCGCTAAAGGAAGTATCTGAAGAAGTACCTTCTGCTGCCACTTGCCACCACCAAAGTTTGTTTGTAGTTGTTCCTATCTGAAGCCATGAGCTTTTTGTTGTGGTTCCTTGTGTTTGTGCAGTTGCTTCCGGAGCAGTCACTCCAAAAGTTTCAACGAAACTCCCCTTCCTGATGACAGAAGGGTTCGGCGGCTTTTGCATTACCCATGCCATAACCCTTTGTGCGGTGCCTGAGATAGACCAACCCTGCGCGGCGATTGTTGCTCCTGCAGGAATAAACAACGGAAAATAGTACCATTGACCACTAGACTCTGCGATATAAGTTGGAGATTGAGATAGAAGATCTGAAATGGCGATAGTATACGAAGTTCCACCAGCCAAATCGATTCCTATATTAAATACTCCTCTTCTGGATGTGTTGTTACTCGAACCGGAGTTGATGCATATGAAAATTCCATATGCGTCGAATGCGAGAGCGGAAAATATTTGAGTCCACAAGCCATATCCAGTTGTGCCCGGTGTGACAGAAACTCCCATTGCTGCTGTTGGACGAATAGAGCTATATGGAGTGAATGCTCCAAAAGAGTTTGCACCTATGGGAACGTGCAACATTAGGAAAGTACCTCGTCTATTCTTTCTTGAGTTAAATACCCTTGTGCCACAAAGTGTGCAGCCATAACCTGAGAGAAAGTCGAGTCTGGCTCGATGTAATCTAGCATTAGTATTCTTTCAAAGGTCGCCGCCACTACTGGGTCTGATGCCTTCAATGAAACCAACATTACCCATTCTTCTGGAGCGAACCTCTCTATGAACTCTTTTCTTGGAATTAATCTAACTGGTGGTGGAGGCGGGTCAAACGAGAGAGTTTCAATATTCCAAGTTCCCAAGTATTCCTCGACTTCTGAATACGAATAAACATTGGCGTCGAAATTCTTAGGAACCTCAAGAGCAATACTCACAAGTTCTTTCGTATCGTTTCGATAAATGGCATATCTCATTACAATCCCCTATTAATTAGTATCGACCCAAAGATCGCCAATAGCAGGGCTAGATGGCGCCGTTGTTCCGACAAAAATAATCTTACTGGTATTTACGGTAAATCCGACGTTAGCAGTTCCAGCAACACCAGCGCCTACTGAAACAATAACAGTAGATGTATTTATAAAGTTAATGCCGACAGCCGATTGCGTTGATGAACTATTAGCAGACACTCTAGTCGTATTGGCTGCAGAATTGGCTGCAGTATACGCGGCATTCGCTTGAGTGTATGCAAGGTTAGCCTGTCCATACGCAGAAACTGCCGTTGTGTTGGCAGTATTCGCTCTTCCATATGCGCTGGTCGCTTGATCATATGCAGTCTTAACCGCAGCTCCAGTTGCGGCATTAGCAGCATCAGTAGAAGTTACTGAATCAATTAGTTTCGTAATACCTTGAACTGTCGTAGAAGCTATGTTTGCAGAGATAGTTCCAGTAGAAGTTATCGGACCACCAGTAAGTCCGAGACCAGTGCCGACAGAAGTGACGCCAGAAGAACCGCTAGAAGTAAATGCAATATTGGCATTACCATCGCCAGCATCCGTAACTGAAACTGTAACTGTTGCAGTATTAACAAAGTTCAGATACTTGTTGGATAGAGTGGCGCCGCTATTTGCAGAGACTCGAACAGTGTTCTCGGCAATTGCCAATTGGTTAATTATGTCCACTCCAGAAACAATCAACTGATTCTGAATATTCACTGAGTTTGAGAATACCGCAGTGTTCGCGTTTATGTTTACGTTTGAAGAAACGCCAACAGGACCGATGGTTATGTTGGTTATAGATCCAGCAACGCCACCGGTGCCGACATTGATTTCCTTTATTCTTGCTGCAGCAGTTGAGGCATTTCCAAAACTATATGTTGTGTTTGTCGTGGCGTTGCCGAATGATGCTGTCGTTCCAGAGAAAGTGAAATTGGTACCAGAACCAGTAAACGTGGCGCTTCCTAGTACTGCTATTGTTGCGGCAACATCTAGTGTGCTGCCGATTTGCAAAGCTCCCGCTAGATTCATATCGCCTTCAACATAAAGGTTGTCGCCGACGGTTAATTGACCCGTAACACCCAATGAGTTGGCATCAATCGACAATCCATTATCTAAGTTGTATTCTAGAATCGTATCTGAAGCAGTTCCCAAAAGATACATTTTGTTATTTGGATATGCGATATACATTCCGCCGAAAGTATTCTCGTTTCCAATTTGTGTGGATTTATGTGCAATGTATGAACTTCTACCGCTATAGACGGCAGTAGTAATGTCATTGGCTGTTGTAAGATAATATTCATACACTCTATCGTTAGTATCTCCCAACAAGAACATGGTCGTTCCGCTGGGATCCAAAGAAACTGATTTTAATGTTGTATCTTGCGGATTAGTGAAAGACTTATTGTCATAACTTGCAGTCGTTAATGTCCAAGGAGTTGCAACGGTATATTGAAAGACTGTAGTTACGCTAGAAACCCAAAACTTCGTACCATCTCCAGAAAAATGCAATCCAGAAGGAGTTGTTGTTTGTGCGCTGAGTGAATACGTTCCATCAAGAGTAATCGTAGAACCAACGTTCCATGATTCGCTGAGGCTATAATATGTTATGTCGTTACCTTGGTCCCCGAGAAGATACAGAACAGACCCATCGCTCTTGAAGAATAAATCTACAGGTAAAGTTTCTTGCGCCGTAACGCTATGGATTTGAGACAACGTCGCAGTTGCAACATTCCATGCTGTACTTAAACTATATTGATATACGTTATCGAGAGTTTGACCAACAACATAAATGGTTGTTCCGTCGGGTTTCGCGAAAACTCCTTGCGGAGTGGCTTCAACAATATCAAAGAATTTTCCGTTCTGAAGATGACTCCACTCGGTAACTCTACCGTCCGAGAACATTGCAATGTTCGAAGATCTTGTTGCCCCTGAAACAATTTTAACGTTATCTGCTATATTCGTAGCAGTGAGAGTTATATTCGCATTTCCAGTCGTTCCAGAACCAACAGAAACAAGTATGCTAGAAGAGTTGACAAAGTTCAATCCATTGGCAGTAACCGTAGAACCGCTGTTGGCAGATACTGGGAAGTTGTTTATTCCTCCACCACCACCACCTACTGCGCCAATATAGCTAAATGCAATATTGGCGTTGCTTCCTGTTCCAGAACCAACAGAAACTTGTATTGTTGCTGTGTTTACGAAATTCAACGAAACCTTGTTAAACGTTGACCCTGAGTTGGCTGAAACTTGAACTGTATTTGCTGAAGTATTGGCGGTTGTAAACGCAGCATTCGCCTGATCTCTAGCGGTGTTGGCTTGAGCGATCGCAGCGTTTGCTTGTCCGTATGCTGTTGTTGCTTGGTCGTATGCCGTCTTAACTGCAGCGCCAGTAGCAGCGTTTCCAGAATCAGTGGAAGTAACGACGTCAATAAGTTTTGTTATGCCTTGTATTGTTGTATTGGCTATGTTCGCTGACAACGTTCCGCTAGAAGTAATCGGACCGCCAGTAAGACCGAGACCGCTATTGACTTGCGTTACAGTTCCAGTTCCGCCAGAAGTAGATATAAATGCAATATTGGCAACACCAGCTGCGCCGGATGTGACAGATACTTGAACTGTTGCGGTGTTAACAAAGTTCAACGAAACGTTCGAAACAGCTGGTCCAGAGTTAGCTGATACTCTTGTCGCATTGGCAGAGTTGTTGGCAGTCGAATATGCAACATTTGCTTGATCTCTGGCAGTATTCGCCTGAGCTATTGCAGCGTTCGCTTGACCGTAGCCGAGAGTTGCTTGATCGTATGACGTCTTCACGGATGCTGCAGTTGCAGCGTTGGCAGCATCCGTTGAAGTTACGGAATCAACGAGTTTGGTGACGCCTTGTATAGTCGTGTTTGCAATATTAGCTGAAATGGTTCCACTAGATGTTATTGGACCGCCAGTCAATCCTGTTCCAGTATCAACGCTTGTTACTGTTCCGGAACCAGTAGCTGTAGAAGTAAATCCAATATTTGCGACTCCAGACCCACCAGAAGTAACTGAAACTGTTACTGTCGCAGTATTTACGAAGTTTAATGCAACAGCCGATTGAGTTGATCCGCTATTAGCAGAAACCCTGGCAAGATTATCAGCCTGAAATATCTCGTTCAGGACGTTATATCCAGAAACAATGAGGTTCCCAGAAATCGTTGTATTCTGAGATACTATTAAGTTTCCGGAAACGTTACTAGAAAGTAGCTGAGCCATTTTGAATCTCTTGTTGATTTACCTTATATTTAGTCGGGAAGAACTTCGATGAATTCTGCAGCCTGCACTGCGCCGTTTGCAAATAACCTAAGAGAAGGGGTCAGAGCCAATTCGTTAAGTTCTCCGACGAATATGGTTCCGTTAGCAAATATGCGCATTACGGTATTAGCACCAGAAGTAATGCCAGTCTCTACAAATTGCTCGGCTTGATAGACGAATTCGTTAGCCATTATACTACCCTAATGTACATTCGAATCTTATTGGAAATGTATGGAGATGATGCTGCAGTTGTAGTGATAGTTCCCATTCCACCCCAAGCCTCATCAGTCGTGTCAAATATGTAATAATCGAAGGACGTCGTTCCGCTATCGAACGTGTAGAATCCTTGAGAATCAATCGTGACTCCGGTTGATGTATATAGTATCTGATCTCCAACCTGTACTTGCGGAACCTGTCCATAGTAAATGCAATTCTCATTGCTGATCTGAGAAAGATCGGTTACATCGTGAATTGAAAAGCCAGTGTTTGGAAGCAGATTGCTTCCGATGCTTCCAGAAGAACTAGCATCATTTGCAGTAAGAGTTACGCTTTGAAACTTGATGTTTGATGAAACGAGAGAGCTAATAGGAGGAACGGTGAAGTATACGTTTCCGGAATCAGCAGAAGTTACTGTGGTCTGTACGTTTCTGGATCCAGAGGTCAGTAGAACGTTGGTGACTCCAGAAAGGTTGGTTCCTTGTAACCTTACTCCACTTTCGTTGGCATATATGTTGGTGTTTGCGTTGCTTACTTGAATTCCAATTCCACGCACACCAATAGTAAGACCCATCGATGTTCCAGTAGAAGACGCGGTGTAAGTATCCGGATCTTCAGAGGAAGCGTTTAGATTGCGTTGCGTTGAGAATAAAGAAACTCGTGCAGTGGAACCACCAGTGGCATTTACTGCAACGTTGTCAGTATAATTTGTTGGCACACCAGTTATGGATCCAGACAATCTGGCGTGAGTCATGACAGCAAACCAGAGAGTATCTGTTGCTGGTGGTGCCCATGAGGGAGCAAGATTCGGCGGATTTACTGCAGCCGAGCTGGATTGCGAATTGGCAACAGCGACGTTCGGAGAAAGCGTCGAGTGTCCGCTTAATCTATAGACTATCCACGCAGAAGGTCTGTTGGAATCTAAATCGATTCGAAGTTGCTTGCCATCTTCTGTACCGTCGGCTATTCGTTGCCAAACTTCTGTTATGTAGTTAGTCGTATAAACGTTGGACGAAATTTGAGTCCAAGAACCAACCGCGCTAGAGTTCCATGTAATTGTTGTTCCGGTTCCGCCGTTGGCAGAGAAAATCGCCAACAGCATGTCACCAGAATCAATTGTAGAAGGCAGAGTAATGAGAGCGTTTGCTGTAAGACCAGCAGTGCTAGAGACAAATCCGCTTGTATTTTGTAAAACTGTTGGGAATGCCATTTACGTTCCCGCCTTGTTCGGAATGATTCCGCTAACAGCAACATATGTATTATTGGCAGCGCCGATATCTATCTCACCAGCCGGGAAATAATACGGACCTTTTCTGCTAGAAGGGTCTGGCTGATCGAGACCGACGAAAGCTCCGTGGAATCCAATGGTGCAGTTTGAACCTCCTGTTCTGTTATTTGGTCTGGCGCCAATTATTAAATCTCTTGCTATTACATTCACTCCAGTTGTTCCCAGCGCATATCCAGATCTATAAGGAGTTCCACTATCGCTTTCATATATGTTTCTTTCTACTATAATATCTTCCAACCATTCATTGGATTGGGCATTTTGTGGAGAAACCGACATTATATATGGAGTATTACTAATTGGAAAATAATTATCAGCAATCACTACTTGTTGAGATCTCATACCACCGCTAAAATAAAAAGGTAATGTTGATGGCGCGAAATTTGTAGTATATCTTGCCGCATCGCTAATAACAATCAAATCTTGCATATAGCCATTAAAGTATGAGTTTGCAGCCTGATCTGTCTGATAGCCAACTATAAACGCACCAACTCCATTAACCATCGTGCTTATGGCGTTCGTTTTCTCCAGAGTTCCATTTAGATACATGTACGCATTGCTACCGTTTCGAACAAGTGCTGCGTGGTTCCATTGATTTAATGTTATGGTGGTTGGTCCAG
>Ga0208644_1000312_pt1 | contig 38601 bp, 63 predicted proteins | sample VirMetDEL_Nov_18_FD_184517 | JGI IMG/M metagenome (GOLD analysis project Ga0208644, IMG submission 184517) | Aqueous microbial communities from the Delaware River and Bay under freshwater to marine salinity gradient to study organic matter... | ecosystem: Environmental > Aquatic > Marine >...
GGCCCAAGTCATGGCTTTCGATGAATTCTATATTGTGAAGAGTTACGCGACTTACCGTCGCACCGTCAAGTTCAACCGGGTCTACTATGCCCGTGGGATTAACAGTTCCAGTTCTACCAACAACCCAAATCACATCTTGTAGTGTTGTTGTAGCTGTAAGACTCTCTTTTTCTTTAAGAGCAACAGCGAACCGCGGATATTTAGAGGTATATCCTAGCCTTTCACACTCTCTCCAATCATCAATTCTATACACTAATCCGTCTTGAGGATACTTTGAACACAATTCCTCATCGAAAACTGTATGAAACAACGACGCAGATAGAACTTTCATTTTATTGGTGTAATTCATAGTCACGCCTAAAAGTTCATGTGCAATAAATCTAATATTACGAGAACGAAACTCTTCAAGATCAAGTAGACCAAGTGCTCCGCTAACGTAATTTCTAAAATTATCTACTTCATTGTCGGTTACACATTCGCCGTTTACAGCGACATCTCCTGCAATAAGTTCTGGAATACCTAATATTCCTGGAATTAGATGTGATACATCTTCTCCAAACTCACCATTTCCGCGAGTCAGAGCCATAGAAGGTTTTCCATTTTTATAGATAATTGTTAAGTTGGCTCCGTCCATTTTAGGAGTCTCAACTATAAATTTGTCTTCAATCTCTTCTTCATTATAAACTTTGCGAAGAGAATATAATTTATATGGATGACGTACTTTACCGGCTGTACCTCCTACACGAATTGTGGGGGAGTCGGAATCGTGCCATCCTTGATCTGTTTCTACTTTTACCAGTTTATCATATAGTTGATCAAATTCTGCATCACTTAACTCAGGACGATTTATATCGTAGTATAAGTGGCAGTGATGAGCAACCAGTTCTTTTAATTCTTCGTATGTCATAAAATAGTTATCCGTTTTATTGTATAAAAATTATACAATAAGTTTTAACCGATAGGCAATAATTAATTGAAATTTAGATGGCTGGAATATACCTAAATCGTAAGAAAGAAGCTTTTTTAGTAGTAATTTTTTGTGCTTCTTTATATAGTTTAAGACCTTTTGTTTTTCCAAAAGAGTCTATTCTTTCTATATTCCAACAAAAAGGAGGGGTATCAAACTCAACGAAATGATTTTGATTGTGAAGAACTCTTAAATAGAGCTGACCATCATCTCTTAAGAGATGATTCATTTTTGCTAAATAGGTATAGATAAATACCGATGCCCCCTCAGACAATAATTCCCAAGTCGAAATTATATGATACGCATTTTCTGGATAATGTTCAAGAAAATTTTTTTCTTCAATTACTGTTATACAGGGGTTATTTACAAATTTTTTTATTTGGTTATAATTTTTTGTAATAAGTAAAATACGTTTATATTTTTGCTTATTTAAATAGTTTAAGATTTTCCAATCTATCATATTTAACCTAATTTACTATTTAAAGCTTCTACTAGTTTTACGAGATTTTCTTTTTTATTAAGGTTAATACCTTCAATTTGAATCTCTAACAACTCTTCTATTTCTCTTAACATAGTTTTAACTGTTTTAGTTTTACTTTCTTCTAAGTCTTCTGGTTTTTGATATATTTTAAGTTGTACTAGCTTACTAATTACAGACCTATATCCTTTTCCAAAATGTTTTGCTAGTTCGTGTACATCTGTCCTATTTTGATTTGTATATAAATCTATTAAAGATGCTTCTTGTTCGTCTGACCATGCTTTAATACTCATTAGTCATTTTCTTCCCTAAAATTAAATTCCAGTTGTTCTGCTGTTTCTAAGTTTCTAGAATACTTAGCATAAAATTCGCTAGCTTCTCCTAGCGCTTGTATAATGGAGTCTGTTTCTTCTGCAATAAAGGCATACCCATTCTTGGTTGGAAACCAGTATCCAGTATCACCATCCATTTGATAATCTCGAATATGTACATAAACTTGTCCTCTAAATTCACTCATAGTAACTTTTACTACATTTTCATTTGGTTTTTTAAAAACGTCTATATCAATCATAAAAACACTACCTTGTTCCTAACTTCTAATAATTCTTTTATCCATTTATTAGGAATTCCACAGATATTTAAAGTATACCTATTTTTATTACTTAAATTAATAGCACCGTGTAAATAGTTTGGATTAAAGAATATTATTTCTCCTTTTTTTAAAACTATTTCTTCTTTTTCTTCTCCAAAAAAGAATTTAAATTTTTCATCTTCATTTAGAGCCATCCACATTCTTATAATAGTAGGATCGTCTTTATCAATATGCATAGGAGTAGAATGTTTTGGTTCTTGTTTAAAGACTCTTATTCTTGTAGTTTCAAATTTAAAGTAATCTACTAACTTATTAATAGTAGGAACTTCCATCAACCTAGTATATTTATAATTTTTTGGTATATCTTCTAGTTCAGATTTATATAAGTCATCTTCTTTTCCTGTAGCACTTTTTATAGCACAGGCAGTTATTGCATTTTTTAAATCATAATCATTACAAGCAAAATATGGAAGTTTTTCTATTTCTTTATCCCAACTAGCACTGATAGTAAAATTAGGTTTAAAGTAATTCACTAATTTTAACTCCTTCTATTTTATTATCCATGTGATCTGCACCAAATACTACTATACTATTATTGTTTTCGTATATATTTTTTACATAATTATTATATAAATTCTCTAAATCATTTAAAGGCATAGTATAGTGTGCTGTTACTGTGTGAAAACAGTTACTCCACCAAATATAAGAGTCTTCCGTACCATCTATTAATTTTATTAGTTTTTCTGAATTTTCTAACAAATTACAATGTATAAAAGTATGTTTTAATTTTTTATATTGTTGCCAGTGTTCGTAGAACGTCTCTTCTGACTCCCAATAAGTTAATTCTCTTTCCCACAGCTCTTCATAAGACTTACCCTCTGTTTGTGCTCCGAAAGTTTCATTTACTTTAAATTTTTTCTTTAACTCTCTTAAAAAATTGGGATAATCTCTTCCGTCCCAAAGGTCTATTAAGGCTTTTTTAAAACTAAGTGCTTGTTTACTATAATCAAAGTAAACGATTTCTGTAGTATCTGTAAAACCTATAGAATGTAACATATAGTTGGGTTTGAATCCGGCAGCTACAGAATATAGTTTTTTAATTGGTTTTTGTACTTTTTTCGTATATCTTTTAACATCAAACATACTTTCGGTATTCCAAAAAAATACACAGTCTGTAGCACCATTTAATATGTTTACTATCCAATTAAGCTGTTCTTTTAGGGTATCTAAATCTTTGTTAGGGTATGCATATCTTTTAGTAACTCTTATCTTAGGATGAAAATTATATACTTTTAAATTATTATTTAATGAGGTATTAATAAAGTTCCATCCATCTACATAAGGAGTACATACTTTTGTATCTTGTGTAGGGTCTAAGAATAAAGGTGTATAGTCGTCATGAATATTATCTGAAGAGCGCTTTGCTACAGCTACTTTTTCTGGCATACCAGAATCTCTAACATTTGCCCCCCAGTCAGGTTTTTTAAACTCTTCGTAATATTTTAAATTAACTAATAGACATTGTTTGTGTAATCCATAATAATGATTATCACTGTTTTCTTGTGAATTGCCCGAATCTTTATCAATTATATGCCCAGTTATGAAAAAGTCTATTTTATTTATCCATTCATCTATATATTTAAAAAAAGTAGGACTTTGAATAAAATGACCTATAGACATTATTAAACAATGAGTATTTTCTGTTTTTATTGCTTTATTTAAAACCTCATTGATAGAATTTCCATAAAGTAATTCTCTGGGAGTAGGAGAACTCATATGTCTAATAAAAAATTCAGTTAGTTCTTTATATCTATTTGCTAAATCTTTTTTATATATCTGATCTCTGTCATCATAAATACCGATTATATAGTTAGGCATATTTATTATAGCTCTCTTCTACTAACTTTCTATACCTATCATTTTCTACCCCATGAATAATAATATGATATCTATCTTCATCAGACTTATTAATATAGGCGTGAGTATTTCCTACGTCTAACAACATTACAGATCCTGGTTCCATAGGAACTACCCCATGAGTCTCCATCTTAAATATACAACCAGTGGGATGATTAAGTGCTATATTTACTGGTGATAACATATTTTTATCCATATCTCTATGAGGAGCAATAAAACCATTTGGTTCTAATAACATAAAACGAACTCTAAAATATTTTTCCATTGGAAACTTATTAATTAACCAGTTAGTTGTAATTGGGCATAAAAAAGCTGTTTTAGTCCATCTATAGGGGGTATCTTCGTGAGACTTATATCCATAAGAAGTAAAATGATTAGTCTTAGTCTCTTCTATTCCATGAATACATAAGCTCTTCCAACCTCGATGTCTATAGCCTCCAGGAGAGTCTCCGTCTCTATGTGAAACAAAACGTTCTTTAACTTTTTTAGCCTCCTCTAACATTTCTTCATATGGAATAGAAATATCTAAAGGAAGCCACGGTAGTCTACTTTCTGTTTTTATCCAGTTAAAATTCATAAGAAAAAGACTCTCCACAACCACAACTAGATTTTGCTCCTGGGTTGTCTACATAAACTCTTTGATTAAAAGGAGCTGTTTCATATCTTATGATAGCACCTTTCATATACTTAATACTTTCGCAATCTATAACTACTTTAGGAGACTCATTTATAATAATATCAGAATCTTCTATCTCTGGATCATTAATATAAAAAGCATATTGAAAACCAGAGCATCCGCCTCCCTCAATAGCTATTCTTATAAAATCATTCTTTTCTTTTATAAGAGTATTAAAATACTTTATACATTCGTCATCTACTGTAGGGTTTTCTATTTGATTTTCGTCTACTATAGGAGCATTACCATGAAAATCTCTTAAGATTTTTTCATCTAAAGTTTTTGGTTGTTCTATATAGCTCCATATACTAAGTGTATCTTCTTGGTCTTTGTTCATTATTATGTACTCCTGTAATTACATTAATGTAATTTTCAATAATAGCGTCCCAAGTATTAGGGTTATTATAGTTCTTTACAGTTTCTAAAATTCTTTTTCTTTCGTGATGCTGATAGATTAATTTCATTTGAAACTTTAAATTATTTGCATCAGGATCAAGAATCCAAGCATGTCCACCCATATTAGTAACACTATCCCCAGGTTTTAAGGCAAATAGCTCTGGGTCTGTAATATTAACATGTTTTCTGTTCGTTGTGATTCTAGCGCCAATTTCTTTAGGAATAAACTCTTCTGTAGGTCCTTGATCACTAATAATAGGATAGGCACCGCACGCTACAGATTCTTGTATATGCATACCAAACCCTTCGCCTCTATATGGATGAACTACTACTTTAGAATTTTTATAGATATTTGCCATATCTTGATCAGATAATAGGTCTGAATTATATATAATTTTACCACAGTCTACATGATATTGCAAACTTAGAATTTGGGATAATAAATTGTTCTGTCCATAAATTTGAGGAGTATCTTTAATAAATAGTTGTACGTTATCAGCTCTAACAAAAGACTCTTTCCAAACATTTAATAAGGTATCTAGACCTTTTCTAGCTTGATGATTACCTACAAATAAATATGTGAATTTTTTAGCGTCAAAAAACCTTGACTCTTCAGGTTTAGTATTAAATATAGCTGGGTCATAACCATTTGGAACTACAAAAAGTCTATTTGGATCTAACCCTCCTTCTAAAAATTTATCTCCTGTCCACATACTAGGAGTAATTACTCCGTCAGCAAAATTTTCCCATTTGTATTGCCATTCAAATGGTACTTTTGAATATTCCCAAGGTTGAATAAATAAAATTTTAGTTTTTTCAGAAACAGGCCATCTCCAAATAGGAGGATAGGTGTGCCTAATTTGAATATCAGGTTCTACATTTTCGGATTTTTGTAAAATACCCTTTAAAACTTTAATTTCTGATTTATTTACTTTGTGGGAACTATCATAAGAATCTAACGGAGTAATAATAGTATTTATGTTTTTATTTTTACTTAATCCAACAGCTAGCTTCCTATTAATTATAGCTAGTGAGTGATTGTCAAAAAATTTCCCTAATATTTCAACTGTTATCATTAGTATACCCTCTGTGCTTCCATTTTACATATATCATTTAATTCGGCTCTTTTAATTTTAGTTAATCTAGCCCACTGCTTTGGATCTCCTAGCCCAGAAGTCTTAAAATTTCTTAATTGTTCATAATTTTGTAAAGTAGTCTGTTTCCAAATACCGAAAAAAGGATCTTCTTTTACTCTATCAGAGTGACCAATATTATTAATTTTTTGATTTAAGTCTTTTTCGTTTCGGCAAAGACTCCAATGTAAGATACACAGAGGAGTTTCTATTCTAAATTGATTATTAGTCCATCTAGCATAGGTAAATTGATTATTTTTATATGTAGCGAATCCTTGTCTTTCTGATTTAATAAAACTTGTATCTTCCTCTGCAATCATAAGAATATCTTCTTCAAACTCTTTCCAAGGCAAAAACCAAGTAAAAGTTAAATCGTACTTTTTATAATAAGGCTCAAACAAAGGACACCAAGAGTAAAAGAACTCTTTTGGATTAATCAATTCTTCGTCTGCATCAAAAGACATAATCCAGTCATTAGTGCAATGAGATTTTAGAACATTTCTTTCATAGTTATCATTTTCAATAGCAAGCCCACTTGGATGAAAATGCTCTTCAATTACTGAAATTTTGCCTTTTGTGTCGATCTTTTTTAATTCTGCCCAAAGTTTATTTTCGTCAAACTTAAAAGATTGGTGACTCCAAGTAACTCTATCTTTATCTAATCCTAGTACAATCTCATCTACGTAATCATAGTAAGATTTTATACTATTAGGGAGTAAATGTGCATCATAACTAATTAAAGAAATTACCGATTTCTTAATCATTTTTTACCTCTTTTTCAACTTCTTTTGTGTTTAGAGTAAATAAGAAAACAGCAAAACCATTGTACCAATTCATATTATCTCCTGCGTTATTACTAAGCTTTTCAAAAAGAGGCTCAATCTCAATCCCAGGAGTTTTAGTAAACTGAGCAAATGCTTTTCTGACTCCATTAGAATTCCAGTTTGAGAACATTAACACAGTATGCTTATCAAACACTGATAAGTATTTTCTTAAAATTTGTTCTACATTAGCGTGATGTTCATCTAAATCATAGTGTATAATATCCACTTTTTTTGCTATTTTTTTAACATCTACTTTAAAAGCCTCTTCTTCAATGATATTGACATTTGAAAATTTATACCTATTTAATAGGTCTACAGTAGCTTGTCTAGCATTATTCCAACCACTCTCTTTGTATTGTTTTGGTTCTTTAATATCCATAGTAAAATCATCTACAGCATATGTAGTCAACTTATTATTATAATTAGCAGCTACTAAAGTAGATCCCCTATAAACTCCTAATTCTAAGTACGTAAGTCCTTCTTTTATTCCACAAATATTATTAATTGCGTGTCTAGTTTTTCTTCCACTAGCTCCATATAAATCTCTTTCAAACTCTCTAAGCCCTGATTTGTCAGACTCAGCAGCATGAAAAGCTTCAATAATTTTATTCTTCGTCAATTGCGTAATTGTTTTCATTGACTTTATCTCCTCTATTAAATATTTTTCTAATAATGTACTCTAGTAAAAAGAAAGGACCAGTTATTATTAGTAATATAGCAGTACTTAAACATGTAATTCCTATAACTGCTACAATTAATAACCATGCTGTAAGATATATTACATTGTTCTTTACTTTATTTCCTGAAAAGTAGCTTTTAGTTTTTTCTGATAAAATTTCAATCGCATGTTCTTTTGATATCACAAAAATATTTTCCTCATCCATTAAGCTACCTCTGTATCTACGGTTTTAAACCATTCGGTTCCTTGCCATTTTTCTTTAAGTCTTTCTTTATTTCTTGCTTGAGCGTCATAAAGATTTTGTGTCATAACTCTTTTATTATCTTTACTTTCCCAGTGAATCAAAGTTGAAGGAGTCATATATATTTTCCAACCAGCTTTACGAGTTTCCATACAATAATCTACATCTCTCTCGTATGTATACTCAAAAGACACATCAAAATCTCCTATTTCATCAAGTACTTTTCTTCTAATATATAACCCTCCAAAAGTGCACCAAGCGACTTCTCTAATTTTATCATACTGTCCGTTATCCACTTCTGGAGCTTTCCAAAACTTCTTGTCTTCCATCCTAAAACCGCTTCCAAAATGATCGGCAGTTCCGTCTTCATTAATTTTTCCTCCTGCGTGTTGAATAATAAACTTACCTTCTTCATTCTTAGCAGGATAAAGAAGCTTACATCCTAACATACCTGCTTCTGGATATTTTTCTGCGTAATTAACTAATTCTTTATACCACATATGGGTTGTATCTTCTGGTAAAGGGTGCATATCCGCATGAAGAATGATAATGTCATCATCGGTTTGTTTCCAAAGTTTTTGATACATCATATCTGATCCTATTTTTGACGTATCTTGTTCAAATATAGTATCTAACTCCCAAAGTGAGTCTTTTAATCCTGCTATCTCTTCTGGAAACACATATGGACAAATAATAGTAGCCATTTAAATTAACCTTTCTACCCAAGTTGCGGGAGTATTTTCTGTAATAAATTCTAAGGAAAGAGAGTCATAAACAAAAGGCTCAGGTCCTCTTTCTGAAATCCAGTTTATCATTTCTACTATTGTATCATCTAGACTTTTAGTAGTATTATAATTAAATTGCGTTTTAATTTTCTCTGAAGAACACCAAGCATTTTTAACTTCTGCTGGTCTATCTGGGTAGTAATCAATTCTTGGATAAATACCACAATGATGCCCGATTCGATGTGCTAGATCTTTAATAGTCGTTTCATTGTCATCAGGTCCTATATTAAACACTTGTCCTGTTAAATCTTTTTCGGACTCATACAAATGCCAAATAGCTCTTCCACAATCTTGAATGTTAGAAAAACTTCTTTTTTGTTGTCCGTCTCCGTATATAATAATTGTTTTTTTCTGTAATACTCGATTAATCATGATCGCTACTACATTTCTATAAGGGTCCATATATCTTTGTCCTACTCCAATAACATTGTGTGGTACAATAGTAGTAAAACTTAATCCATGTAATTTACTTAGTAGCTCTAGGTGTTCTTCTGCTTGTGCTTTAGCTAGTCCATAAGGGTCTTCTGGTTTTCTAGGCATATCTTCTGTAAAAGGAGGTTCTTGTGCTCCATATCTAGCCATTGAAGAAAAGTTAAATAGTTTCTTAACATTGTTAGCAATACAAGCAGAAGCTACACTAACAGTACCTCCTACAATATTTTCTGCTACAACTTTAGGGGAAAATACTGATAACCCTTCATATGGTAAAGCAGCACAATGAAATACTGTGTCTACCCCTTCCATATGCTCTTTTAAAGACTTAAAATCTAAAATATCAATTGGTTTATAATCAATATTGTCCTTAAATCTAGTTAAATTAGAGTCAAGACCTCCAATTAATGTGTCACAACATTTGACTTTTGCCCCTACAGAAACAAACAATCTAACAAGCTCAGATCCTATAAGACCGGCAGCTCCTGTAATATATACTTTTTTCATAATTTAATTCCGTCCCATACATAATCCCAGTTTACTAAAGGAGTCATATCTTCTTGTTTACAATGAGTGGCGACTCCTGGTAATGGATTTATACATTTAGTTTTATTTAAAATATTATTTAATTCTTTTATATCAGTACCAGAAGTTATAATATCGTCTATAAAAGTAGAAAATATTTCTTGTGTGCCTATTAAATTCCAAGAAATATAGTTAGTAGTTCTCCAATGTCTATCTTGTCCTAATAATATATGCGCTTGTGTAAAATCTTTATAATTAGCAGGAGTATCATTAGGGGCTATAAAACCTTTCCAATGTTTAGTAGCGTCTTTTATAGTTCTTAACGCATTTCCATTCCAAAGATAATCATCTTCTAATAACGCGTATAATTTGTTTTTATCCTTTTCTGCTTTTAGATTAGCCTTCATATCTTCTAAAGGCACTAAAAAACTTTCTTCTAATGAGTTTATCTTTACAAAATTGTGCAGAGTTGAACATTTATTAGATAGCCAGTTAAGAGTCTCATCTCTTACATCGTGGTGATATATAGTAATAAAATCTTCACTAGTAACATTAATCATAAGAGACATCCAACACTTTTTAAGTGTCATTCTTTTATCATAAGAATTCCATCTATCAACGCCACTAATTGTTTTTTGGTTTTCGCTAACTCTTATATAAATATTCATTATTTTGTTATAAATCTATTAGGATTAAAGTTTCTATAGATGACCTCTGCTAGTTCAGCAGGTCCTTTTGTAGGATTCCAGCCAAGTTTTCTAATTTTATCATCATTAATATGATAGTCTAAATCTTGCCCAGGTCTATTTTTTACTAGTTTTGTCTCTCCTTTTCCTGCTACTTTACAGAAAAAGTCAACAATTTCTAGCACAGAAAATCTCCAGTCTCCTGAAACGTTATAAATTTCATTTTTATTGCCAGTTTGTATAATAGTTTCTATAGCTTTTACCGCGTCTTGTACCCATAACCAAGTTCTTACATAATTTCCAGTTCCGTGAATTGGTATAGGCTTATCTTTTTTAAGATTCATACAAATAGTAGGAATAAGTTTTTCTGGGTATTGGTCATTACCAAAACAATTTGTCATTCTAACTATATTATAAGATATATCATATGTTCTAGCATAAGAAGTAACTAAATGTTCCGCTGCTGCTTTTGAGGCAGAATATGGACTTGAAGGATTTAATATATCAGTCTCTAGAAACTGTTGATTAGGTTGAGAATCTCCATATACTTCGTCTGTGCTAATATGAATTAAATGAGGACGATGACTCTCTGGCATACGTCTTAATAATTCTAATATATGGTGTGTACCTGTAATATTACTATGAATAAATTTAGAGCTATCAGCAATAGAATTATCTACGTGGGACTCAGCTGCAAAATGTACTACATAATCACATATAGGTAAATATCCTAAATTGTGAATATATTCTCTTGATTCTATATAGTTTGGCTTTTGTTTAAATATTTTTGAAGCGTGTCTATCTGCTGCGTAAGTATAAGAGTCAATGTTAATTACGTTATGACTTTTATATAACAGTTCGCTTATAAAATGTTTACCAATAAACCCTAATCCACCAGTTACTAATACAGTTTTAGACATATATTTTTTTAAATTCTTCCCATGTGTGAATATAGTCAGACTCATCAAAAGTCATAGAGCAAAGAGATAAACAAATTGCTCCTTTTGTATACCCTTTTATTTCTCTCCAAATATGAGGATATAATAATAAACCAGTTCTAGGATTAATCATCTCTACTTCTTCTGATGTTTTTCCGTCTGATAAATAAGCGATAAATCTTCCATAAATTGGAATTAAGACTTCTTGAAGCTGATGATGTGCATGACCGCCTCTGACAGCTCCGGCAGGGACGCTATCAACAGTAAACATTCTTTTAATTTCAAAAGGAATTTGTTCAAGATTATTAATATAGGTTAGATTGCCTCTGTCATCAGAAACAGTAGGAAATTTTAAGATTTCGTATAACATTTGTCCCTCAAAATGGTAGGTATTCTGTTGCTAGGAACCTACCGAACCCCAGAAAGACTATGCAGCTAGTGCATACTCCTCATATGCTGCGAAATTATCGTTTGCATTTAGTTGTTTTCTTACGGTTAAGGTCGTTTGCACACCTGTCTCTCGGTTTTCCTATTATCTGCCTGTCGATCCTAGTTCGACCCCATCATAAACACACGATTATTTGAATTTATTGTTAATCCACTTGTATACAAAGTAAGCGCCAAGTAAAACAACAATAGTTCCAATACCATCTAACCACGATGTCTCGTTCATTGCATTTATTAAATCTGCTGTAAACCAATCCATTGTTTTTCCTTCATGTGTTTATGGTGGAGTCGCGGGGTACTGCCCCCCGGTCCAGTTCAGTTTTCAGTCTACGTCATCAAGACACTTAACTTCATACTCTTCCATAACATTATTATAAAGAGACTGAGCTATAGGTTCAATATCTTTGTCTGTAGTAAGATAGATGCATCTTCCAATTCTAACATCTTCTACAGTTTTAAACCCTAAATTATTTAAAGCTTTAGTTGTCGCTTTTCCTGCGTTATCGAGTATTCCTCTCTTTAGCATTATAGTTATTTTATATGATTTTTGCGACACTGTCAACCCCTTTTTTAATTTTTAAAATTTTAGGTAATAGCTTCCGTCTACATCTAGTTCTTGTATATCGCTATCAGCAGTTTTATAATTAAAGATTCTAAAATCATCCGCCTCTAAGTCCCATACAAGTTCCATACCTTCTGGGTATGTTTTTTCTGATCCTGCTCCGACAATACGAGCAGCAACAAAACCGTTAGGTAAATCCTTGATTCTAGAGAATACCATTTCTCTTTTATCGCCGTTCTTTTTCTTAAAAGAACCTTTGTACGCTTTCATAAAAAACTCCTTTCAAATTTATACCATTAGTATATCATTGAAAGGAGCATTAGAGAAGATTTATTTTAAACCCAGAGCTTTGCGTTCCAACTTAGAGAACGTCTTTCTCCCTCTCCCCTAAATGGGGGTACTTCGTGATTTAGCCAAGCAGGAAAAACATAATAGTCTCCTACTTCTGGTTTTACTGTTAACATGCCCGGAAATTCTAACATATGAGGATTTCCTCTATCGCTCCACAAAAACTTAATCATTCCGTCATCGCTTTTTAAATCGCTATTATTTGAAATCTGTTCTGGAACTTTCAAGTAAATTACCGAACTAAGAGCTGCAAAAGGCTGACAATGATTATGAAGAGGGTTATAATCACCAGCTAACTGTTTATTTACCCAAAATTCATATATATCTACACTTATGGTATCATTCCAAGTAGTACGTGCTTTTGGATTATAGTGTAGATAACCATTCATCCATTCAAGACAAATATTAGAAGAAAAAGTTAAGAAATTAGACATAGCTTTTGATTTTCTAGTCTCTTCAGTAAGAGGTATTTCTCGTTGTTTTCCTGCTTTAATTTGTCCAGCTAACCTATCATCATATGATAGCCCTTCTAAATCAGGGTCATCTGATAAAATAATATCTGTAAGTTCTGTTAAGAAATTAACTGTTGGTTCTGGGAGCTTTACTTTGAGGATTCCTGCTACGGTTAGTGGAACCCATTCTATTTGAATTTGGTTTTCCTGTGTTGTTTCTTCTACCATTATTTCCTCGTGTTATTTGGTTTTCTAATTTTAATAGAATAGCTTCTTTTTGAGCCTGCTCTTTTCTTTGTCTAGCAACAGCTCTTTTTCGCTTTTCTCTTTTTTTCTCTCCTTTAGACTTATAGTGTTGTCTTTCTTTTAACTCTATAAAGATATTATCTTCATGGAGTTTTCTATTAAGTAACTTGTAAGCCTTTAAAGGATCATTATTTCTAACTATTATTCTCATTATTTATCCTATACTGATTAAAGTAATCTATGATTGTCTCTTTGTAATTTTTATATTGTGAGTTCCAGTTATAAACTTCCATTAGTTTCGAAGAATCTAGTGTTCCTCTATCTTTACCAGTAGGACCAGATTTATTAATTGTTTCTATTTCATATCCAAGAATATTTTTAGATTCTTCTCTAATTACTTCCTTAGAACGAAGATATCCAGAACTTAGATTATACACTCCTGGAACCCATTTATCAATCATTTTTTTAATTACTACAACAAGGTCCTTAATATAGATGCAGTCTGCCTCTTCTACTGTTACAGGACGTCCATTTTGATATTGTCTTTCTATGTTCATGGGCATTGGAAATTTACCGTCTCCGAAGCCATAAACATGCATAGGACGCACTATTATATCTTTATCTCTTTCCATATAAATTTCACTTAATTGTTTACATTTACCGTACCAATCTACTGGATTTTGCATAGCATCTTCTTTAATTGGTCCTGTCCAAGATCCATAAGACATGGAACTAGAAAAATGAAGTATAGGACAATCAAACGTATATTTAAGTTGAACTATGCCTCTTACTATAGAGTCTTCTGTAAATTCCTTAAAATATTGAGATAAAATAGCCTCAGACAAACTACCACAATTTATAATTAAATCTGGCCAAAAAGGAGATATTTTATCTTCTAAATGTTCATTAAAAGTCCAAGACTTTATAATAGATATATTTTTTATTTGATTATTTCTGTATTCCGCTGCTTGTTTTCTATGCTTCATTTCTAATATAGAAGCTGGTTTTAGTCCGTCTTTACCTCTATGAATAGCAGAGTACCCAGGATACTTTTCTGACCATTTATCCATAATAATTATTGTATGTTCTTTTTTAAGAACTTCAGCAATTGCCGCCCCTATGAATCCTTGTCCTCCAGTAATTAATATATTAGACATTTGTCAACCTACCATATTTTTTTAATATATTTAGTTCTTTTTCTGTATAACCTATCATTAAATCTTCCGTCCAATCACTTCTATCAGGTAATACTCCTACTAAGGTATTTAATGTTAATTTAGCTTTATTTGTAAAGTTGGGTATTTCATTTTGTAGTCTTTCTATAAAAATTTTCCAGTGAGAAAGACTTCCTGGCTTAACCATACACCTAACCATTATCCAGTTTTCTAGCTTATTTTTATCTATTTCGCTTATTATAGCTTTTATATTATTTATCATTCTATCTTGATCATAAGAGTCTTGGTGTACTGATATAGATAAACAGCTATGATGAATTAATTCTGCTAAGTATTTTTCACTTCTGCTTCCATTAGTTGTTGTAAATACTCTAGCTCCATAATCATTTATTTTTTTACAAATTTCTATATAATCTGGAAACATGGTAGGCTCTCCGCCCCAAAGACTCATTGTAAATGTTCTACCATCTAGTTTTTTAAATAAGTTATCTAATCCAGTAAATACTTGTTTTGATGTGTTTTTATGAGGTAAATTATTATGAATCGTGTCAGGGCAATATTCACAAGCATAGTTACACTTAGCTGACAAAAACCATTCAAATTTTAAATCTATTTCTTTTGATCTAAACTCTTTATAATCAGAGTTGGGGTCTTGAGATACTTTAGGAACTCCAATATCAAAAAAACATGAACAATAATCTATAGTACAAGTGTGCCATTCTGTAGGAATACGAAACTCTTTATATATATTTCCTAGATGTCCTCCGATTCCGCAGTCTCCGCCTTTCATATCTCCATTTTCTGCTATAGCAATATTATATTGTCCTACAGAACATTTCCAACCTTTCCAAGCATTTAGCTTAGAAGCTCTTAATTCTTGAGGATAAAATTCTTCTAATGTTCCATCTTGTTTAATACCAATAATAGTTTTACCAGACACTTTTAGACCTCAGCATTTCTGGGTTAGCCGGACACATATTACAAATAAACTCTTCTCTATCTAAATTAGTTTTAAAATCTAAAAAATCTTTATCTGACCCGTCATAATCTAATGCTTTATAAATATTTCTATACTTTTCCCAAGACTCTGTATTATTGATACGAGACATTAAAGGCTCTAAATATGCTATTTGAGAACATTTCCATAGTTTTCCATCATAAAGTTGAGTACAATATTTAAAATAACAGGCTTCCCATGACTTTTTGGGATCATTATCTTGGTAGGGGGTTACTCCATTTTTATAAGTTTGATACCAATGATTCGTCATGTCTCTAAATTCTATGGTAACACCTTCTTTTTCATATACAGTTCCATAAGAAACTAAAGATTTTGTTTCAGAATTTTTAAAAGAACCTTTAAAAATAGAATGTACACTATCAGAAAGAAAATCAAGATACTCAGGCTCTTTAGAGTGTACACTAATTACTAACATACAATTAGTATCTTGTAATACTTTTACTAATTCTTTGTGTTTATTTAACAAAAGACCATTAGTAAATAATCTTAAGTCAGTATTAGGAAAATGCTCTCTAGCTGCATATATAACTTCGTATATATTTTTATGTAATAAAGCTTCTCCTCCCATAATTTGTACTCTAGAAGGATTAATTTTAGTTTTCCAGTTAATAAAATCTTGTTTTAGGTTTTCTAGACTTCTTATACCAGCTACATTGTGATCACAAAAATTATTGCAACCTCTACAATTAAGATTACAATTTAATAATACAACTACATCTAGTATTCTTAGATCTAACATAAGGCTTCTGCTATTCTTTCTAATTCTTCATCTTTTAAATAGTGATGAGAAGGAAGCATAACAGTAGAAGCGGTAAACTGTTCTGTCATAGGGCACCATTTTTTATTGTCATTTAGCCAATCATACTGATGGAGAGGTTCTTTAAAGAATGTTCTTGCTAAACAACCTACATCATTAAGTGATTTTATAACAGACTCTACCTGGTCTGGAAAGACTGCCATCGTATATCTCTCCCAGACATAATTATCGCCGGGTACGTTTGGATAGGGAAGATTGTTTTTATACCAAGTAGCAATTGCGTCTCTACGCTTTCTATACTCAAACTGCTCAAACAACTGAATCTCTTTTAAAAGAACGGCACAAGAGGTATTATCCATATATGACTTAGTACCAAAGGTAATAATTTGTCCAGATTTTGCTCTGCCATGTGCTGAAGAAAGATAAACCCTTTCCTTAACGTCCTCAAAACGTGTTGCAATTGCTCCTCCACTACCAAGCGTTCCTGGATATTTTGTGAAGTCGAAGGAATAGCATACCGCTTCAGATGAGCTACCAGGGGTATAAGCATAAGGCTCTCCCATATAAAATGCTGGAGCTGCATCTTCAATTATACAAGTATGTACAAACCCTTCATTATCAAGAATAGTTCTAATATTTCTACAATCTACAACGGTACCAAAATTATGTACTGCAATTACTGCTGCAGGAGCTAAAATTGCTTCTTTACAATACTCTTCTAAAGAATCTATAGAAATATTACCAGTTTCATCACAATCTACAAAATGAAGAGTTCGATTCATAAATTTCACTGCATTTGCGAAAGCACGCCATCCGTAAGAGGGAACTACAATAATATCTCCAGGCTCAGTTAAGCAATGTATTGAAATTTGAAGTGCATCAGTACAACAATCTGTAAAAGTCCAATATGGAATGCCTGAAAGCTCTGCACATTTATCATGAAGAGCTTGTTGTATAGGAGATAAATCTCTGCCATCTTCTGATTGATATGGATAGTCCATAGCATCGCTCATGGCTCTTAAATAGTCTACTTTATGTTTTTCTAGTCTTTGCTTATGAGGTATAAAAGCAATTTTTTTCATTAAGTACCTAACCAATACTGTTGTGTTTTAAAAGGCATTTTTACATCTATTCTATTTTTATCTAAATATGTTTTATAGGCTCCAGATAACATTTCTTTAATTTTACTACTATAAATATCAAATAAGGGATAATCTTTAGATTTCATTAAACGATAAACTACACTATCTTCAGTATCTAATTTATTATTTAAGTCTAGTCCTAATCCTCCAAACTTACTAGGCTGCCATCTACCATCAAAAGCATACCTGCAAGATTTGATAAGATCCTCTTTATATTGATTTCTCTCATTTATTACTACTGTTTCAGTAATTTCTATATTTAAAAACTTCTTTTTAAAATGCTCTTTAGCTAAATGACACTGTTTTATATGTAGTTCTGGTAACTCTGGAGTAGTAAAAAACCAGTCAGAATATTGTGAAAGACTTAAACCTTGTTGCACTTCTGTATAAAAACCATCTGCTTTTATATAAAGTTTTGGTTTAAGTTCTGCAAAAATATGTCCTGTTTTAGGTTGTGGTGTTTTATAAAATCCAAGTTCTTCTAAAATTGGTAGTGTTAAACGTCTAAAGTTTCCTACACTTCCATTAAAGTTACCATCAAACCAGTCTTTTCTACTTAAAAAGTTTATAGCTACATCTCTATCTAAATAATTAATAGTAATTTTTGTTTTTGGTAAATATGAGCTATATTTACGAAGTTTTTCTATAGCAAGATCAATATCTTTTAAAGGATTTATATCTGCTATTTTAAAAACATTTGTAACAATTTCATCTGGATGAACACCACTCTTAATAAAAGACTGTACCATAGTTTCAGAGTCTGCTCCTCCACTAAAGTACAGTGTTAAATATTTATATTTATCTCTAAGCTGTTTGCATCTAAGAATTAATAGATCATCGAAAGTTTGTTGAGGATTTTGTGTCCAATCGTAAGATTCCCATATATTATTATGTAAAACTAGTAATAATGAAGCAGGGTCTACTTTTGATTTAATAATATCTAGTTTACTTGAATATCGTTCTTTAGTGGTTGGATTGTATGCAAAGCTAAAGTTATTAAAAAACTCTTTATCGAACTCCATTAAGACTCACGTTTCCAGTCCAATCCTTTAACCCAGTCTTCATAAAATTCCCAGTTACGTTTACCAATTACCTTTTGAAAAGGCTGACCATACTTAACAGCAACAAATAGAGGAAAATTTTTCCATCCATATAGCGCGACTCTAGGATCATCTTCATCAAAATACTCAGCGTCAATATCATGAACATTAGTATCTACATAGGCTTCCATGCGATTACCCATATCACGAGTCCATTGTTCTAAAAGAGGCGTATAAACACCCCAGAGCTTAAATTCTGCCATTTTAATCTTCCCAAAAGTTTCTTTCTCGTTTAATATATAAAGGAGATTCGGTTCCGTCATCGAATTGCAAGAACGCACGATAACCGTCTGCGTCTGAAATTTCAGCAATATCTTCGCGTGAACCTTCAAAAACAATAGTAATTTCACCAGTTTTATCTTGCTCTGGTGTAACATGTGAACTTACATATGAGAAGCCTTGCTCTTCATAGTGGTCTATAGTTTCTTTAAAGTCACTGCGATATGATGAGATTTCTACTAAATTACGCATAATTGTATGGTATCATAGTGCCATACCAAAGTCAATTAAAATATCATGATAAACGCTTATTTGCTAAATTTTTCTGGTAAAACAGACTTAAATTTAGTATAATAAGAAAATGGAGGAAAACAATGGCAAAAGCTGTTAAATATCAAGTAAAGTATCGCCCTCATCGGTCCTTCTTCTGGAGACACATCAAAAATGTACAGGAAGACGGCATAATTGAGGGGACAAATGTTCGTTTCTTTATTAATGATAAAGGCGAACGAATTGAATTGGCTCTAGAAGGTATTCATCTAGTGTTCTCAGCAGAACGCGTAGACGCTATCGAAGAGCTTAATCGTAAAACAAGAGAAGATCTAAAAATTCAGTCAAATACAGGATTGGCAGGTCTATAAGGATAAATATGTACCTAAAAGCAAAACAGTACTTCATACAACTATCTAATCAAGGTCACGAATCAGCGACTATCCTCCTAGAAGAGTATGAAGAACTAAAAGAGAGTAACGGAGAATTTGTGGCAGCACTCTTTCTCCGTAATGTTTATATTGATTTTCAACTAAATATGGATCGTGTAAAAAATGGTTAAAAGAAAAGAAACACTTAAACATCTAGGATTTTCAACTTGGGATGTAAATAATTATATTCGTGAATGTCCTAATATAGTTAGGTGGAATCCTCGTCTAGCTATTGATTGGATGGAGTCTATCTCTGTGCGTATCTGGAGCGATATTCAAGCTCGTGCGTATAATCGAGCAGCTAAACGTATGAATGATTATCTAGATCATCTTGAAACTTGTCGTTTCTATGACAAACGTGAAGTTTGGGAAAATGATAGGGTTCGACGAGTTAAATTGCTTGAAACTTATGACTAAAGCACTAGCTAAAATGCAGTGCAGGAATTAATGAAATTTTGAATTTGCACAAACCTGAAAAGTGTGCTATTCTAATTGTGGAAATAAAAAAATGATGATTCGTTGGAAAAATAAAAATCCATATTTGAATTTTTATCGTGAAACAAAACGCGTTATTCTATCGAAGGAAAGTAATGATATGAAGATTGATCTTATTTCTCATATGAGTAAATATGATTATGCAGGAGACTGGTTGTTTAGCCATCCTTCTCATAAGTATCTTGGGAACGGAGTTCCTCAGCCTGGTGACGACGTTTCAAATAATCCTTACTATCTTTTCCTAAACCACGCTCGAAGTGTGCTTCGAACACAGGGTAGCGTCTCTGAAAAGGTTAATAAAATTGCCGCTGAACTTTCTTGGATGTCAGAAGACCTTCTACAAGATTGGGCATATACAGCATAAAAAGAAAGTGGGGGACGTGTGCCCCCATTTTTTATTGGAGACTCATGAAAAATATAATATCAGCACCTATGAATCAGGTGTATAGTAGAGAATATATAGAAGCCTGTATTGATGCAGATATTACTCCTGGAGTTTTCTTTGATAGAAACTCTACAATTCCCTCAAAAGATTTAATAGATTTTGGTAATTATTTATATGTAAGTGTTGTAGCTGCTAGAATAATGAAAATAGATTTTAGAAAATCTGGTTTTAAAATAATAGAAATACTAGGTTTCGATACTGTTTCTGATTTTGAAAAACTACTTATTAGAGTAGAACAATTATTAGATGCAGGTATTAGAGTTGTATTTAAGAAAGTACATATGGATAAAGCTCCTACTATACTTTGTAAAGGAGCAGAAGCTGCAGGACTACCAGGAGATAAATCTTTAAAAGACGTTTTTATTCAAGCAAAAAGTTTATATCCTTATAAAGATATAATAGTTAGTGGAGGAATTCACTCTCCAAAACAAGTAAAATATTATTTAGATAACGGCGCTATAGCTTGTGCTATTGGCACTCTTTTTGCTGCTAGCCAAGAAAGTCCTTTATCAAAAGAGGCTAAACAGTTACTAGTAGAAAAAACTACTAAAGATATAGTAACAATGCCTAAAAACGGACTAAAACTAACTGAGTTTACAACAACCGATTTAAATCATACAGATGATCTTAGATTAGGAGTACAAACAGGTAAAAAAGGTATTATATATTCTGGGTACGGAATAGATCATATAACAGAAATAAGACCTTTAAAAGAAATAGTTGAAGATTTAAGGAGCCTTTTATGAATCAACTTGAGAAAGATGTATATCTTTTATTTAAAAAAACTCCCATTGATGTAATGGACGAAGAAGAAGATTCTATATCTGGAACTTCTAGGTGGGAACTAGCAGTATCTAGAGAAGATGGATCTACACATATAGGATTATTTAATCTATGGTTAGCAATACAAAAAGTCGCTGAGTCGAACAATGTAGAATTCGGAGATGAATCTAACATTGACAATATAGTTAAATTATGCGATAATTTAATAGAATATGGACTTCTTAGAGAAGATCCAGATTATAAAAGACAGAAATTTACACTTATAACAAACGAGGAATTAAATGCCAGAAGAGAAGAACGTGGTCCGTATAGTAGACCCGAGCATGATTGATAAGCAAGAGCTTATGACAAAAATTACTGCGATTACTGATAATCTTCTTCAGATTGAAAGTTTTCGTGAATTAAATAACGATATTGTAAAGGAAGTAAAAGAAGCTTATGGTTTTAATGCTTCTGCGATTCGTGCTGCTGCAACAGCTCTTTACAAACGCAAGAAAGAAGAGCTAGAAGAAAAACAAACTGAGATTATGACTATTATTGAGTTGGTTGAAAGTGCAAAAAGACGATCCGCCGCCGACCTTTGACTATAAAGACCACCCTCATGAAAATGAAAGTTGGGATCAATTTTTAGTTCGTAAAATGAAAGAAGAAAGAGAGTATAATGCCAGAAGGACCGGAGTGCACTATAGTAGCACGACAGTTACATTCCGTTATAAATGGAAAGACTATCTCAAATATAGAAATTTTAACTGGAAGATATCTCAAAAAAGAACCTGACGGGTTTACAGAATATTTAGACTATACAATTAACGAAGAGCCTCAAAAAGTACTTGGAGTTAACAATAAAGGTAAGTTTATTTATTGGATTACTAGCTCTGGAGTTATATTTAGTACACTGGGTATGACAGGTACTTATAAAACAGAAGATAATAAATATGCAAGAGTCCGTTGGGACTTTAATGACGGTTTTTCTGTATACTATTCCGATATGCGTAACTTTGGCACTCTTAAATTTTTTTCAGGTGCCGACTGTCAGACGCATTTAAATAAAAAACTATCTGAAATTGGTCCAGATATGTTAAATGAACCTTGTGACGAAGAAACGTGGTTACAAATCTGCGAAAAGAGAAAAAATAATTCTCTAGTAAAATTTTTAATGGAGCAAAAAAATGTCTCAGGTGTGGGAAATATATATAAATCTGAGTCTCTTTTTCTATCGGCTCTGGCTCCTCACCGTACAGTGGGTAGCTGCTCAGAAAAAGAACTTCTTAGACTATACAAATCAGTTAAAACTGTACTTAAAAATTCACTTGAGTCTGGTGGTGCAACCATTAGAAATTATTCTGATTTATACAATAATCAAGGTGACTATGTAGCTTTTCCGTCTAAAGCAGATGATATGATGAAGTCTAGAATAGGGGTAATGGTTTATTCTCAAAAAGAAGATCCCTATGGAAATCCTATTGAAAGAATTGTTCTTGATGATAAGAGAACAACACACTGGTCACCTGCTATCCAAAAATAGAGAAATTTTTCTTGCACAGTAGTTATTTTTATAGTATTCTATTTGATAGTGGAGTTTAATATGACTACTGAAAAATTAGTAAAACATCTTAATGCTCTTCATAAAGAAGTAGCAGAATTAAAGACTCGGATACAACCTCATGATACTGGACGCCTACATACTACTATTAGTGTTTTAGAGTCACGTATTGAGGAAATTAGTCAACAAATTATTAGAAATTAACTAACCAGAGGGTTTGCCTAATGGAAACCCAAATAAATCTTGCTTAATAGGAGAAATACAATGGTAAGCAATCAAATATCACTATTTGACGTAAATCGTCTAACCCCCTACGCTGTAGGTTTTGATCGTCTATTCGATCAGCTGATGACATACACACAGCATCAGTCTCAGTCTACAGGGTTCCCACCTTACAATATTCGTAAAGAGGGACAAAAATACTTTATCGATCTAGCAGTAGCTGGTCTTTCTAAAAAGGACTTAGAGGTTGAAGTAGCTGATGGAGTTCTAACAGTTCGTTCTACTTATGAAGGAGTTGACACAGCAACAGATACTATCTATAAAGGTATTTCCTTTAAAAAGTTCACTAGAAAGTTTACTCTAGCAGACGATATTGTAGTAAATAACGCTGAGTACTCGAATGGTATGCTCACGGTAGAGCTTGAGCGAATTATTCCAGAAGGGAAAAAGCCTAAGTTAATTACAATTAAGTAAATAAACTTAAGGAGGAGGGGGGTGCAATACGCACCTCCTTTTTTATTTTTATGAAAAAGAGATTAACAAAACTACTATTGGTAGCTTTTATGATTCTCTTTCCAATAATGCCTGTTAAAGCACAAGCAACCGGAGGATATTTGTCCGTTCCTTTATTTTGTTCCCCTAACAGTAAAGAGTTTTTAGACATACTAAGAAATGAAAATTTTACTGTACAAAAAAACTGGGTGGAAGAAGGGGGGCGTAATATAATTACTTATTGGAGTCGTCCTTTAAAGGATAACTATTCTTTTGCTTTAACTATTACATTTGCAGAAGGGATTAGTTGTATCTTGTCTATGGGTAATCAAATATTACTTAAAGGTACTAAAATTAGTTATTAATAATGCAACTAAATTATGAAATTACTGAATCTGTGACAGCAGAGACGCTGCCGACAGGACGTACTTATTTTACCCCAGATGGTGCTTATCCTAGTATTACTACTTTATTAGGTAAAACATCTCCTAGTCTAGTTTGGCTACAAAAATGGAAGGATAAAGTAGGGGAAGAAGAAGCTGCTCGTATCTCTAAAGAAGCAACAGATAGAGGAACATTAGTACACGAATATTTAGAAAAGTACTGGAATAATGAAGATATTGTAGGAGATTTAGCTAAAGAATCTCCTAAAGTACGTGGTCCTGCTAATGCTCTTATACGAGGAACTTCTAAAAATGTTACCGAAGTTTGGGCACAAGAAATTCCTGTTTGGAGTCCTTCACTAGGCTTTGCTGGTAGAGTCGATATGATTGGACGTTGGAATGATGTTCCAGCTATTATAGACTTTAAAACTTCAAAGAAGCTAAAAAAAGGAAAAGATATTAAAGACTATTATCTTCAATGTTCCGGTTATGCTTATGCTCATAATGAATTATTTGGAACAGATATTAAGAAGATTGTAGTTGTAATTGGTGTAGACGGAGAAGCGGAACCTCAGATATTTGAGCAACGCGCCGTTTTATTTTTGCCTGATTTAAAAAACAGAATTTTAACGTACAAGAAAATGAATGAGACATAAAAGACGGAAACTACCTTATAATTATTTAGAAAAGTATTTAAATGTAGAGTTAGATAAAAGAGATTATGATTTTATCAGAGGGTGTTTAAACCACCAAAAACTATATTTTCAACTTAATAATGTACAATGGGATACAATTAAAAAGATAGAAAAAAGGTATCTCAATACAGGAGATAAATAAAGTGGTCGATGAAGAACTAACTCCGCATACTGTACTTACTGCGGAAAAAATAGAATCTCTTTTGGATAAAGAAAGAGAAAAATATATGAAGATTATTAATAATCTTACAGATCAAATTAAAAAATCAGGGTGTGAATTGGAGCATCCTTTTGACAGGGAAAGTATGTGTGTAACTAATACACTTGCTAACGGACTTCAAGAAAAATTAGAGAAAGTAAAGTATAGGATACATACAGCTTTTAAGGAGAATAAAATTCCTAAATTTGAATATGAGTTTATGCTATCGGCTTTAGAAAAAAATATATGAAAGAACCTACTACTTAGGAGAGTAATAATTGAAATCACTTTATAACATTAAAGATGAAGGCAAAGTAAGTATTAAAGTAGTTAATAAATCTACAAATACTACATATGTTAACAAGGTAGATTTACACACTACTAAAGAAACTATTACCGATGTTAGTAATTTACAGTTTGAAATTGATGGCGGGTTTTGGGATTCTTTAGACTGGGAAAAAGAACCAGACGCAGATTTTGATACTTTATTAGCTGAGAGAGCTTCTCAAATAAGAAACGGTTATAAGTATGTTATTTTATATTATAGTGGTGGCATAGACAGTGATACCGTATTAAGAGTGTTTATCAAAAATAATATTCCATTAGACGAAGTAGTAATTACTAGAGTCTGTTTTGATCCCAAAGACCCTCCTTTGTTAGATATAGAGCTGGCTATAGAAAAGTTAAAGAGATATAGTAAATTTATACCTAAAACAAAAATAAATATAATTAATATTACACCTGATGTGTTAAATAAGTTTTCTAAAGAGCAAAACTGGATAGATAGTCATTATAATGGTACTATAGGAAATTTTAGACGACTTCAGGTACATAATTATAACTATTTTGGCGCATATAATGCTGATTATATTACGGATAATATTGCTCATGTCTATGCCGAACTTAAGCCAATAGTTAAAAAAATAAATAATAAGTGGTATACTAAGCTATATGGATTTGGGATGGGTAGTATGGCTACTAATGAGCCTTTTTATAGTAGTAGAAGTTTACCTGAACTACATATAAAACAATGCCACTTAGTAAAAAACTATTTTAAAAATTTAAATTTTGATGAAAGTATATTATATTCTCCACCAAATAGTAAAAATATAATTATAAGCGAAAACAATGCTTTTGCTAGAAGGCATATAGAGCTAGCCTGTAGATGGGTTAAAGGGTATGATAGTAGTTATCAGCCGGAAAAATATGACGGGCTAGGTAAAGATTTAATAACAGATAAAAACAATGAAGATTCGTTAATATATAAACATATGAAAAAATATACTCCAGAACTATTTCATAATTATGTAGATGGGGTTGTTAAACCTATATTAACAAATTCTAATTCAGCAGTATCAGACAATTCTAGATTAGATATTCTTAAATTTTCTTTTGGAAAAGAACATTATATAGGAGAGTAATATGCCTGCTGATATAGAAATGAACAGATTATATTGGATTATAAAAGGAACTCTTATGCCACAACACTGGGACGATAATACTAAACAAGCTTGTTATGATAATTTTTTTAAAAGGTGTTGGTATAATGAAGAAAGTTATCTTCACGAAACAGGTTTTGAAGAAGCGTATAAAGAAAGGGTAAAAAATGGTTGATATACCAGATAAATATCAGAATCAAAACGTACCGTATTTTGCATATAAACAGAGAATCGAGAGATATAAAGATAGATATACAAAAGCCTACGAATTAGGACTAGACACTATCTCAGACTGGTTAAGTGCGGGGCCTAGTAGTGACTACTATACTCCTAGTAGAGCAGCTTTAGCAAATAAATGCACACTTCATAGTGGAATTAATCATTGGCATTTTACTGACTGTGGTAGTGATGCTATACAAGCGGCACTTGCAGTAACTACAGAACCAGGAGATCAAGTTATTATTCCCGCTTGGGGATTTATTGCTACTCCTGAAAACATTTTATGGATAAACAGAAAAATTATATTCTGTGATAACGGACCTGACGCTATGATGTGCCCTAATAGTCTAGCAGAGGCTCTAGATAAATTTCCAACTGCAAAAGTTGTTATGCCAGTTCATTTATTAGGAAGGGTACAAGACGTAGAAATGATTTCTAATATAGTCCCAAAAAATGTGTGGATTGTTGAAGATGCTGCTAATGCATTCTATATGAATGATGGAGGTAATAAACCTGGCTACGCAGATATTTCTTGTTATAGTTTTGATATTGCTAAACACCCAGCAAGCACTGGTACAGGAGGGGCAGTTGCCACTTCTAGTAAGCGTCTAATAGATGATATGAAAGAAGTAACTCAGCAAGGATTCAATAAAAATAGAAACGGGTTTGTTGCTCCTGCAACTAAAAGTTCTATGGACGATACTACTGCTCGTATTATAGCAGAGGATATTGATATACTAATAGAAAATGATGTTAGAGAGCAGCGTAGAGCAAATAATGAACTATTTGAGAAAGAAATTCTACAAGAAAGATTAACTGGCGAAAATAATATTTGTACAGGATTTGGATTCTTTCCTTCTAAAATGAGTGCAAAAGAAGCAGCAGGAGAATTTAAAAAAGTAGGAATAGGCGTTAGTGTTTATCCATGTTTTCCTGACATGCCATGTTTTTCTGATTGTGACTCTGTTGAGTATCCATATGCAAAACGACTAGCAAAAGAATTAGTTATTCTTCCCCTTCATGAATATTTAACAGATGAAAATAAAGATATTATGATAGAGGTTTCTAATTCTTTATAAATGAAAAATTTATTTCATATTCAAAACGATGATAGAATCAAAGTCCATAGTAAAACTACAGGAAAAGTATATTCCACTAAATTACAAGTTGCACTAAGTAAAGAAGCTCTTAGTAATTTAGAAGTGGTTCATGATGGAGGTTTCTGGGACTCTGTAATTTGGACAGAACCTCATGAAAATTACTTAGATTTATTAGACGAAAGATGCAGACAACTTAGAGATAAGTATGATTATTTAATTTTATACTATAGTGGCGGAGCTGATACAGAAACTGTATTACAGAGCTTTTTAAGAAGTAGAACTTTTTTAGATGAGATTGTTATAAATCGAATCTGTTTTAATAATAATGACCCCGCATTGTTAGATATAGAACTAGCTATTCAAAAAGTAAAAACCTATATTAGATTTATGCCTGGAACTAGAGTTACGATTAATCATGTAGATGAAAAAATAATAACTGATTTTTGCAATAAAGAACGTTGGTTAGATACACCATTTAACGGAACTATAGGAATGATTAGAAGATTAACTGTTTACGATTTTGCTGAATATAATCATAGTCAGGTGTATGCAAAAGGTAATGTAGGACAAATTTATGGAGAAAATAAACCTGTACTAACAGTTAAAAATGGAATCTGGTATAATAAATTAAGTGGTTGGGGAATTGCAGCAGCTTTAATTGGAGAGTGGTTTTTTACTAGTCCTGATTTGCCTAAATTACATTTAAAACAGTGTTATTTAGTTAAAAATTATTGGCAAGAGTACAATCTTCCAATAGATAAAGTATTAGGTGGATTAAATGATGGTGTAACTAATAGGCTAAAAGATGGCAGATCTATTCGACAACATTTAGAAGCCGCTTGTAGACTACCGTTTGATCAAAGATGGCAACCAGTAAAGGCTAGTGGATTAGGAAATGATGTTAGATCTGGGGCTTTTGATACTGAAGATTCTTTAGTGTATAAACATATGAGAAAATATGCTCCTAATTTAATGAATTTGTGGAATGACGGCATAGTTGTTCCTATTGTTAAAGAAATAGGAAGATCTAATCATTTGAATTTAGATAAATTTGACATGGAGAGAATACCTATCAGAGAGTATCAATTGAATTAGAAATTATTGACAAACTAAATAAATTATGTTAGTATTTTATATAGCTTAACTAAGCTGAAGGAGTTACGAAATGGCAGAGAATTTTGACTATTGCCTAAAAATTATTCTTCACCATGAAGGTGGTTATGCCAATCACCACGAGGATCCTGGTGGAGAAACAAATCTTGGAGTTACAAAAAGAGTTTATGAAGCTTGGTGTATGGAAAATGATCTACATCAAAAAGACATGAAAGATTTAACCATCGAAGATGTTGCTCCCATTTACAAGAAAAAATATTGGGACCGAGTAAAGGGTGATTCCCTTCCTGCGGGTCTTGATCTTTGCGTATTTGATTTTGGAGTAAATGCAGGTCCTGGTAGAGCTGCTAAATATTTACAAAATCTAGTAGGGGCAGGAGCTGATGGAGCTATTGGTCCTGCAACTCTAAGAAAAGTTACAGAGTTTGTGAATATGGAAAGCGTAGAAGGAATAATTAGCGAATATCAAGCTCGTAGACAAGCATATTATGAGTCATTAAAAACTTTTGATACTTTTGGTAGAGGTTGGACTAGGAGAGTTACAGAAACTACTGACTCTGCAATGTCAATGTTAAAACAGCCTGATTGGTAATGGTTAACTTTAATCATCTTAAGGAAGTAAAAATGAGTTATTGGCAACATTTCAAATTTGCTATTTTTACTTCCTTTTTATCTTTTTATATAGGATTATGTCTACTAACTCATGGAGTAATTCCTTTTATCTTTGATGATACTTTTAGTAAGTTTATAAAAAAGATGTATAAAGAAATTATAAAGAGAGAATATTAATGTCTAAATATCTTATTGTAGTTATAATTTTAATGGTAGGAGCAGGTTATTGGTACTATAACGACTCTCAGGCCAGAATTAAGATATTAACAGAAAATAATGCTAAACTTGAAGTAGCTAATAAGACTAACCAAGAAACAATCAATACTCTTCAAGCAGATTCTAAAAAGTTTTCTCAACTAAACTCTCAGTTACAAAAGCAATTACAAGAATCTGAAGCGTATGGAGATGAATTAAGACAAAAACTAAGAAAGCACGATCTCACTGCTCTCAGTGAGAAAAAACCTGCTTTAGTGGAAGGAAAAATTAATAATGCTACAAAGAAAGTTTTTGAAGAGATCGAAAAAGATACAGGGGCTATTCCTAAGCAGCCTATTGTTAAGTAGTCTTGCGTTAACAGGTTGTGCCGGATTCTTAGAAGATAAGGTGACTGTACAAACTAAAATTGTACGACCCGAAATTCCAATTCAAACAAAACCAAAACCTGTTACTATGAATAATGTAAAATTTTATGTAGTAACGAAGAAGAATTTAAATGATTTTTTAAACCGTTTTGAAAAAGAAAATGGAAATACTGTTTTTTATGCAATTAGTGTCAGGGATTATGAGGATTTAGCAATAAATCTATCTGAGTTAAGAAGATATATTCAGCAGCAAGATAAAATTATAGTTTATTATGAAGAGGCTATAAAACCAAAAGATAATACGGATAAAAATAAGCAGTAAGCAAAGTAAAAACTTACTTTAAGAAAATTTTGCTGGTAAATTTATTAAAACATAGGTATACTCATTATGTATACCTATTTTTTTTTATTGGGAGTAACAGAAATGGATTTTTTAGAATTAGTTTCTGAGGTGGGGTTTCCGATTGCAGCTGCGCTTGCAAGCGGGTTTTTTGTTTTTACAACAATGAAATTTATATTAGCTAGTGTTATGGGATCTGTAAAATCTATGCAAGGAATTATTATGTCGCTAGATAATCGTGTTAAAACAATGAATCATGATTTGATTAGAATTGATGTTTTAATGTCTGCTGCGTTAGGTACTAAACCAGATATAGAAAGAATTGCTAGAGCACAAGGAAAAGAAGATGCTAGACGGGACTAAAAATTTAATTCTTAGTGTTTTATTTATGTTTTGTTTAACTGGTTGCACTGCTGTAACAGCCACTCAAATATTTAGTTCTATAGGGTGGTTTGCAGTTGACTCCGCTGTTGAAGCTGAGACAGGTAAAAATGTTACTGATAATGTAGTTAGTGGGGTAACAGGTAAAGATTGTGAATTAAAAAAAGCGTTTAAAGAGGGTGAGAAAATCTGTAAGTAAAAAGAGAAAAAAATAATGGATGCTATTGCAGATGCTATAAGTAAATATGGATTTCCTATTATCGCAGCTATGGGATTAGGTTATTTTGTTTATTATGTATGGACATGGAGTACTAAAATTGTAAAACCTGTTATATCAGAAACTCAAAGTACTCTTATTCAACTAATTGACCAACTTAGAATGTTAGATAATGATTTAATTAGATTGAATCAAAAATTAAATATTATTCTACAATTAAGAGATAAAGATAATGATGGCAAGATTGATAATTTGGATGACCTTGATCATCCTAGTAAGCCCAAGTAGTGCTTCTGAACTTAAACATTCTTTTAAATCTCCGGCTTTTAACGGTCAGGGGTTTAGTTCTCATGTTCTTACCATAGAAAATTTAACTTTTCAAAGAAAAAAGGATATAGAAGCAAAAAAAGAATCAGAGGCTCGTGAAGCTGAAAGAGAAGCAGAAAACACTAATATTAATAAGTTTTTAAGAAATTTTGAGAGTAGAGTTTATGCAGAACTTAGTAAACAGTTAAGTGAAAAGCTATTTGGGGAAAACCCACAGTCGAGCGGAACAATTACTATTCTAGGAAATACAATACAATATGAGACGATTGGTGATATGATTAGAATGACAGTGACAGATGCAAATGGAACTGTAACAACAGTAGAAATACCGACAAGTGGCTTCGGTTTTTAGGCGGAAATATATATGATGCGGATATTAGGAGTAGCTGTTCTAGCTATATTTTTAAATGGTTGCGCAACCCATCAGGGCTTGTTGGAACCAGCTCCTGCTTCTGTTTCTTTTACTCCTCTTAAAGCAGGATTAAGAGATTTTGCGTCTATAAAAGGTAAGCCTGTGGTAGTAGCTGTTTACAGTTTTAAAGATTTAACTGGACAAAGAAAACCAGCGGATAATATTGCAAATTTAAGTAGCGCAGTTACTCAAGGAGCAGAAGTTTATTTAATAAAAGCCTTAATGGATATATCTGATGGAAAATTTTTTAAAGTTGTAGAGCGAGGGGGTCTTGAGGCGTTAATTAAAGAAAGACAACTAATTAGAAATACCAGACAGAGTTTTGAGGGAGAGAAAGCAAAACAGTTATCTCCTCTTAAATTTGCAGGAATAATGGTTGAAGGGGGTGTAGTAGGATATGACTCTAATAAACAAACTGGTGGAGCAGGGATTAGACTACTAGGGATAGGACCACAAACTGAGTGGAGAATGGATGTTGTTACTGTAGGATTACGTGTTATTAGTGTTCTTACAGGAGAAGTATTACTTACTATTACAACTGAAAAAACAATATTAAGTTGTAATGTGGGCTTAAATGTATTTAAGTTCTACGATGCAGGTACGAAAGTTTTAGAAGTAGAGGCAGGTACTACTACTAACGAACCTGTAAATTACGCTGTTAGACAAGCAATAGAAACCGCAGTTATTGAGATGGTGAAAGAAGGGAGAAGAAAAAAACTTTGGGACTATACTCATAAGACGGTAAAGGCGTCTACGGGAGGAAAGGAAAATGAAGAGGAGTAAACTACTAATTATATTAGGCTTGTTAATAACTCCTACTATAGTTTTGGCAGATAACGAGATTTATATTGATCAATCTGGTTCTTCTGCTTCAATAAATATTAACCAAGATGGTACAGGAAACCGAGTTGGATCTAGTAGTACAGACAGCACTAGTAGTGGATCTACTACTACATTAGATATTGATCAGGTAGGTACTAGTAACGTATTAGATTATAACATATATGGAGATTCTGCAAACGTTACATCTAATGTTTCTGGTAACTCGTCAGATGTAGATATCAATGTTGGTACTACTGGAGGTAGTAACGGTGGAAGTGATGACGTAACTATTAATATTAACGCTACTGGTGGTAACTCTAACACCGTAAGCGCTAATGTTGGTACAACAGCTTCTGGAGTAGATGATGTTAATATGGATATTAATATTAATGGTGGTAGTAATACTGTTACAGCTACTGAAAACTCCACTGCGGCTAGCGTTACTGATAAAACTACAGATATAGACATTACAGGTAGTACTAATACTGTTACTGTTGCAAAGAGCGGAGCCTCTCAGCATGATACTATAATTAATCACACAGGTAGTAGTTCCACAATTAGTGTGACACAATCTGGAGCAGAAGCGAGTACTGTAGATGTTACAACGAATGGTTCTAGTTCTTCCGTTACTATTACTGTTAACGACTAGTGCTTTTGCCTCTGTTGGTTCTGTAGAAAAACAAACAGGACCCGCAGATTTATATAGAAGTAAGGCAAAGCTAGAAGTAAAGAAAAATACGGGTGTGGAGATGAATGATGATATCCGTACAGGTAATGGTGTGCTTGGTATTGGCTTTGCTGATAAAACAAAGGTTCAAATAGAAAAACATTCAAAACTTATTATTGATGATTTTGTCTATGACTCTAGTAAACCTACTTCCAGTAAACTAGGATTAAAAATAGCACTAGGAACAGTAAAGTATGCTAGCGGACTTATTGCAAAAAACAATCGCCAATCTGTATCTATTAGAACCCCTACTGCACGTATTGGTGTTCTTGGTACTGCTTTTAGTATGACAGTAGATGAAGTCGGCAAGTCTTTAATAATACTTTTACCCAATACAGATGGTTCTGTAGGTCAAATTTCTGTTGAGTCAGATGTAGGTCAAGTAATACTCAATCAAGCTTATCAGGCTACTGTTGTTGGAGCATCTGAAAAATCCCCTACGCGTCCTGTTATACTAGATCTAACAGACGCTCAAATAAATAATTTACTAATAGTTAAAAAACCAAAAGAAAAGAAAACAGAAGATGCTAGTAATAATGAAAAAGGAATTTTAGATTTTAATGAATTAGATATTGATTTATTAAAAAATGATGAACTTGATAAAGACGAGTTAGTTTTTACAAGATTAGATTTTAATTTATTAGATGTCGATTTACTAGCTAATATACTTGATATGTTAAATGCTAAACTATTAGCGGAAACAGAAACTTTTCCAACTAATCCTATTAAACCTGGCAGATATGAAGAAGGAAATACTCAAATTATAGGAGGAGCTTCTGAAAATTGGGAAATATATAGACAAGTAGAGGGTAAAGTAGTAAGTATAAAAGTAGGTAATTATTCACAAACCCAAATGCAACTAAACCAAGGAGGTAATAATGTCATTCTCCACACTCAAGAAAACGCTTCCGATACTGTTATTGTTATTAATCAGAACTGAGGCTTTTGCGGATAATGCAGTTACTATAAATCAAGTTACTAGTGGTAACTCAAACAATATTACAGTATCAGTAGAGGGTAGCGATAACATAACTAACTTTAGTTTTGGCGGTGCTAATAACACAGTTAATATCGAACAGAAGGGCAAAGATGGTTATATTGGATATACTACAGCATGGGGTAGTGGCGCATCGTGGGGCGGCGACCTAGACGGTGATAGCAATTCTCTTACAGTAAAACAATTATGTAATCAATCAGTGTGTGGTGGTGATAGATTTGAGTTTCATATCGCAGGCAACAGTAACACTGTTGATTTTTATCAAGGATATACTGTAACAACTGGTGGATCATATTCTTACGATAGTTACGAGTATGGCGGACACTTTACACAATTAGACATACACGGATCAAATAATATACTACTCGGCTCACAACGAGCAAATAACTCTGGACACGAACATAGTATGACAGTTGGTATATACGGTAATTCTAATAATGTTTATATGAGACAAGACAGCAACCAAAATAAGACAATGAACTTGACTATTAATAATTCTAATAATGATGTTGATATGATACAGACAGGTAATGCTGGTCACAGTGCTACAGTTACATTAAGTGGTTCGTATGCCACATCTCTATATATGTTACAACAAGGCAGCACTGCACAATCATATAGTTTATCACAGAGCTGTCAGAATTCTTCAGGATGTTATGTATCCGTAACACAAGGACAATAAAATGAAAAAATGGCTTATAGCAATATTTACTATTTTAATTATTTGTGGAATTAGATACTCTGATCCTTGGATTCTTGAAGCTATTAGAATGAAAGCTCTTGATGTCCATCAACAAACACAAAAAACTAAAATTTTAGAAGATATTATTACTGTCGAAATTGATAATAAAACTATGGATAAAAATGGTCAATGGCCTTGGCCAAGAGAGATTATGCAGAGAGAGTTGATTCGACTCTTTGAATCTGGTGCTGGCATGGTTGTAATGCCTATACTCTTTTCTCAACCAGATCGTGACGGCAAGGATCAAAAGTTCGCAGATATTCTTGCACAAGTGCCTGTAGTCATAGGTCAGATACCAGCTTCTGAAGCAAAAGGCAATCCAGTGCCTCGTGGAGTAGCTACTATAGGTCTTAATTGGCAGCCTTGGGTATATAAATATGATTCCGCTGTAGGACCAGTTAAGATAATTGGAAATGCTGCTACTGGTGTAGGTATGATGAATACCACTCCAGAATCAGATGGAGTGGTAAGACGTTTACCTCTTGTTGTACAAATAGATGGTAAATTATACCCATCAATATCTTTAGAAACTCTACGAGTAGTTGCTGGTGATCCTTCCTACCAAATGAAAACAGGAGATGCAGGAGTAGAAGCTCTTCGTATTCCTAAGTTTTCTAAAATTATTACAGACTCAACTGGGTCAATTTGGATTGATTTCCAATATAAAACAAAAACATATAGTCTTACAGATACTTTACCAGACTTAAAAGGTAAAATTATTATATTATCTCCAACAGCTTCTGGAATAGATAATCCTGTTGCTACTCCTATTGGAGTAATTCCTGGTCATGATCTAATTGCTACTTCTATTGGTACTATGATGACTGGCACAAATATTAGCCGTCCTTGGTGGGCTAATTTTTTAGAGATCGGGTCTGTGTTAATTTTAGGTAGTATTCTTGCAATTATTGTTTTAACTCTTCCTTGGGTTGTTAGTCTTATATCTCCTATAGTTATTGTAAGCACTTATTTTGTTAGTTCGTTTTTATTTACTAAATATGGATATTTAGTTGATTGGTCTTATCCAGCTTTAGGTATATTTGTAGCATGGTCTATTGCGGCATTTCTAAGATTCATAGCGGAGTTTAAACTTCGTCAACAGATTAAAAAACAATTTGAGCACTATCTTGCTCCAGAAATGGTTAAAAAGCTCCAGCAGAATCCAGAACTCTTACGGCTTGGTGGAGATACTAGGGAGATGACTTTTTTATTTACTGACATTCGAGGTTTTACCCCTATTTCTGAACAGTATAAAACAAACCCGCAAGGCTTAACCGCCCTAATTAACAGATTTCTAACACCAATGACTTGGACAATTATGAATAATTATGGTACTATAGATAAATATATGGGGGATTGTATTATGGCATTTTGGAATGCACCTCTTGATGTTCCTGACCAGCGTAAAAAAGCTGTCGGTACATCTCTTGAAATGCTTTCAAAACTAGAATCTCTCAATAAGGAATTAGCACAAGAAAATCTTTTACCAATAAATGTTGGTATAGGAATAAATACGGGTTCCTGTGTAGTAGGAAATATGGGGTCAGATCAACGTTTTGATTATTCTGTTATTGGAGACGCAGTAAATCTAGCAGCAAGACTAGAAGGACAGTCTAAAGAATATGGAGTTAAAATTATACTAGGCGAAGAGACAGTAAAAGATATTGAAGATGAATATTTTTGTTTAGAGCTTGATTCTATTGCAGTAAAAGGAAAGACAGAACCTGTTAGAATCTTTACTGTCTTAGGAGAAAATAAGTGGGTTTTTGAAAATACTAATTGGTGTTTTTCACAACAACAACATGAAAAGTTTTTAACTTTATATAGAAATCAGAACTGGGCAATGGCAAAACATTTCCTACTTGATCTTAGAGGGGAGTTTAATAAACTAATGGTCGGTTATTACGATATGATGTTCGACCGTATAGAGAGACTCGAATTTGAAGACTTACCTGACGATTGGGACGGTATTAATATTGCTACTACTAAGTAATTGTAGTTACGCAGCACGTCCATTACCAGGAATTGACCCAGTAGTACAAGAACTTTTTGATAAAACAAAGAACTTATTTATATATAAATCAGATGATGAATTATATAGCAGAGATAAATGGGTTAGTCATATAGATAAAGTAAAATCTAAGCAATATTTTAAGGGGGATTGTGATGATTTTGCTCTTACACTGTATGATTTATTAATAGAACGCGGATATTCACCTGTATTTTATATTGTAAAAACTCCTAGAAATTATCACGCAGTTCTTTGGGTTAATGGTATGATTATAGATAATACTTTATCTCATGTGGTTTTCTGGAACGCAGCTGTTACATACCATAAATATGATGTAGTATTCTCTATAGATCATACTAATATGAAATTTTGGAGAACAGCAAAACGATGAAAGGTAAAAATATATTCCCCTTAAAAACAGGACATGCAGCTACAGACGCATATTTAAAACAGGTTCCAGTATGGTATGACACTGATTTATTACTACACACCGCAATAGGAGGATGTGTAGGTTTTATAGTCGGATTTACATTTGGATTGGTTTTTTAAAATGTGGGAAATGATTGACCGTATGATGTCTGATAGATTATGGATTTATACAGGTATTGTAGGATCTTTATTTGGGGCTGCTTTTTTATATTATTTTCAAAGTACTCGTGTAGGTATTTGGGCTTATGGGTGGTTTGATAGAATTTTAGACTATTTAGTTGACCGTTGGGGACTAACCTGGTTTGAACAACCTACAGATGCTTGGCGAACTAAATACCCTCATGTCACTAAAAAATTAGATGAGTTAGAAAAAAGAATATCTAACTTGGAGGAAAAATAAATGGATAATTGTAAGTCTGAACAAGAAGTTCGCGATTGGGCAAAAACCAATGGCTATACTAATGGAGAAAAAATTGATGCTATGGTAGAGAGCTGGAAAGCTTCTCAAACTTTAGAAGCAAAAGTAGCTGTTAAAGCAGCTCCCGCTCCTGTAGTAGAAGACGCAGATGAAGAAGACTAGTTTAGTATTAACAACTATTTTTGCAGCAATGATAGCTACTTCTGCTAGTGCTGCTAATATTAACTTAAGAGAGTTTAGAGGTAATGTTTGTTATGACGGTGATACTTGTTATATAGATGTTCCTTTTTTACCAGACTCTCTTCGTAAGATGAGTATTAGAATTTTAGGTATTGATACTCCCGAGATAAAAGGTAAGTGCGCAGAAGAAAAAGCACTTGCTTTAAAAGCTAGGGAGTTTGCTAATAAAGTATTTCGTGCCGCTAAGAACATAGAATATAAAGATCTAGGTTGGGACAAATATGGAGGCAGACTTTTAACTAATGTTTATCTTGACGGTAAACTATACTCAAAAATGATTATTGATGAAAAACTAGCCCGTTCTTATGATGGCGGGACAAAGAAAGGGTGGTGTGATTAAATGACAAATTTTCCCTCAGAAACAAAAGAAGGTAGAGTTGAAGACTTTTATATGCAAATATCAAGAGGACAAATACCTGGACATAGCGTAGTCCATAAATTTGGTAGAAATCCAGATGTAGGTGGTACTCCAGAAACAATATGGGAACAAGGCGGAGTTTACACTTACTTGACAGTTGCCTCAACAATTTATGTATCAGGGGCTGACGCACAAGATAGTGCTGCTGGAACAGGTGCTCGTACGGTTACCGTTCAAGGTTTAGACGCCAACTATAATGAAATTGCTGAAACACTTACAGTAGATGGTGCAGTTTCAACTAAATCATTTTTGAGAGTTTATAGAGCCTTTGTTGCTTCAGCAGGTTCATTACAATCTAATAAAGGTGATGTGTTGGTATCAACAGGTGCAAGTGGTGGCGGTACAGTATTGGCAAAAATTGCA